>Ga0068705_10000521_pt1 | contig 19490 bp, 11 predicted proteins | sample YNPMSTMetaG_FD_65631 | JGI IMG/M metagenome (GOLD analysis project Ga0068705, IMG submission 65631) | Anoxygenic and chlorotrophic microbial mat microbial communities from Yellowstone National Park, USA - YNP MS-T MetaG | ecosystem: Environmental > Aquatic > Thermal springs > Hot (42-90C) >... | reverse complement strand
ATCGGTTTTTTCATATTTCTGAAAAATTTGATATAGCTTATCAATAGCTTCTATATATTTCTTTTGACCAATTAACTTCTCAGCTTCCCAGTATTCCAGTTCAGGTAAATCTTTTTTGAGAAATTTTGGAGGGAGATTCAACCTTCTCGCAACAATATTTGAAATTTCAGTATCAGTAAAATTATCATAGAGATGACGATATAGACTATCTGCTTTGTCTTTCTCACCTTTGGTCTCATAATAACTTGCAAGAGCATATATTACTCGTTCGCTGAAATCTTTATCAGGAAACTTGTCAATTATTTCAATTAAATGATTATAAGCAGAATCTGGTTTATTATAATCGACCATAAATAAGGTTGCCAAATCAAATTTTATTCTTGCAATATTAACTTCTAAAGAATCAGCAGTCTTTAAATTTGCAAGATATGTTAAAGAATCTCTTTTTAATTTTTCAAAGTACAAACTATCTTCTCTTCTCTTTTCTTCTAAGTATTCCTGCAAATCAGCAAGATAATTTGGGTCATTCAACATAGATGAATCAATTTCAATTTCTTGAGGTTTAGGATAAGTAGTATCTCCAGGAAATCTTCTAAGTGTCGAGATTTGTTTTGTTAGATTTTGTATTGAAGTCCAGAGATTTGTGTAACGACTCAAAAGATTTGATTTTAATTGAACACTTTTCTTCAAATCATCAGGGATTTGGGAACGCAGGCTTTTGTCATAATAATGTTTTGCTGAGTCTAAATTTCCTAAAACATTCTCTAAATAATTTGCAATTTCATACTGGGCAATGCCAGCAGTTTCTTTGGATTGATAAGTTGTATCGACTTTAATAAAATAATTTAATGCATTAACCGTATCTTTTTGATTCAAGTATAAGTAAGCATATTCAAGCTCAATATAATCTTTATAATCACTGAATAATGATTTGGAATAAAGGTCGTCTAAAATCTCTTTGGCTTCATCAAATTTTCCTTTCTCTCTTAAAATTTTTGTATACTCGATTTGAGATTTGAAAATGTAGTAGTAGTCTGATGTATATTTATTAACCTTTGAGAAATTTTCAAGAGCCTTATCAAGTTGACCAAGTTTAGCATAAGCATTCCCGATTTGCATATAAACTTGAGCGATTGCTTCTTTATCATTCGAGGTTTTTACAAATTCTTGCCCAGTATTTATAATACCTTCATAATCATTTCTCTTGAAATAAATCTTTAAAATTTCAAGAAGTGTTTGACTTACAACCTTTTTATTTCTTGCATCTTTTGCTTCTGAATATGTTTCATTCAATAGTTTAAGTGCCCTATCCACTTCAATCGTTTGAGCGTATGAACGAGCTGTCCATAATTTCGATTCAAGAGAGTGTTCACTATTGGGGAAGGTTGCTAACAACTCAGAAAATTTGCGAATTGCGCTGGGATATTCTCTTTGATAATAATAAGCTTTGCCAATCATAAAAAGTGCATCATCAACTAAGGAGCTATTCTGATGGTATTGAAGAATTTTTGAACACTTTTCAATTACCTGAATTAATTTATTTGTCACAGTTCCACTAGGTGCAATTACCTTTGTAGTGAATAAATCTTTCTGCTGCTTTAGGAGTTCTTCTTCAGCTTCATTAAAAATCTTGTTTGCATTATAATAAATGTTAAAGTAAGTGGTAAAGTCATCAAAGCCTTTCTTGATGAAGTTTGTAACTGCACAGGAACTGAAAAAAATGGATACAAAAATTAATGGAAGGATAATTTTTAACTCTTTCATCACTCGACCAATTTTTCAATTTGTTTTTAATTATTTAAATCAATGTGAGCTAAACTAATTACAAAAAACATTCTAATTCTCAAAAAAATATTATTGTCAGACTTAAACAAGCTCATTCTAATATCAAGTTTAAATTTATTTGTCACCTTGAGTTTATCAAAAGATGACTGACAAGTTTCCAATTTTATAAAAAATTATTCTTCAATTTTTCCACAATCTCAGACTGATATTAGGTTTTATACTTTTTGTCATCCTGAGCAGAGATACTGTGCCGCAATTAAATTTCAAAACTCAACTTAAGTTCCTGTCCACACAATCTGCATCAGCGACTTGCGAAGAGATATACTTTTCTCCCCAATCTCTCTGCAAAACGAACTGGGGATTGAGTTGTTTTTTTTTTAACAATTACCACACAGCCTCAGTTTCAATAGACAACGAAATAAACTAACAATATCGCAATCATCTCTAATCAGTCTTTGATTGAACTCAGACTGACATAAAGTCTCAAATTTTTAAAGAGCAGATTTTCCTGATTCTTCTGTTCGAATTCTTATTGCATCTTCAATAGATGAAATAAAAATTTTACCATCACCAATTTGACCTGTCTTTGCAGCACGAATTATTGTATTCACAACAAGTTCTTGTTGTGATTCGAGACAGACAATTTCAATTTTGATTTTTGGAACAAACTCAATTCTATATTCACTGCCACGATAAATTTCTGAATGTCCTTTCTGTCTCCCATAACCGCGAACTTCTGTTATTGTTAATCCCTGAATTCCCTCCTCAAGCAATGCATCTTTAACATCATCAAGCTTAAAAGGTCGAATAATTGCTTCTATCTTTTTTAGTTTTGGTGATGGCATATTGACCTCTTAATTATCTACCACAACAATGTTTATATTTTTTACCACTACCACATGGACATGGGTCATTTCTCCCAATTTTCTCACCAACTCTTACTGGCTGTGGTTTTCCTGCGGTCTGCGCTGATTTTTGAGTTGCTCCTTTATCTCTTGCAACTTGTAATCCATCAAATGATTGATGAATAGCTTGCATTCTTTCTGGTACTCGTCTTCTTCTTTGTAATTGTTCCGGAACTTCTGGAAACCATTTGAAGACAAATTTCAAACACTCATCTCGAATTGTTGTAAGCATATTCATAAATAATTCATAAGCTTCGGATTTATATTCAATCAATGGGTCACGCTGACCATAGGCACGAAGTCCAATTCCTTCTTTCAAATCATCCATATCACGAAGATGTTCTTTCCATTTTTCATCGATTACACTTAAGACAGCAAACCTTTCAAGATTTGCCATTAGTTCAGTTCCAAGCATTCTCTCTTTATTATTATAAAACTCTACTGCGGCTTTATAAATTTTTTCGGTCAATCCATCCTCACCAAGTTCCTGGAAAAGATGCGGCGTAATTTGAATATCAATTAAAAGATTTCGGACTAATTCTTCGCGCAATTGTTCAATCTCTGCTTTCTCATAATACTTATGAACGGTATCCGAAATAAAATCGAATAGCTCTTCAAGTAATTTTCCTTTTAATCTTTCACCTCTTAATGCTTGCATCCTCTTTGCGTAAATAACCTCACGCTGAGAATTCATCACATTATCATATTCAAGAAGTCTTTTTCGAATTGCAAAATTGTTCTCTTCAACTTTCTTCTGGGCTCTCTCAACGCTTCTTGTTATTAATGGATGAGTAATTACTTCACCTTCTTTAACACCAATTCGTTCCATTATTGAAGCAATCCTATCGCTTCCAAAAAGTCTCATCAAATCATCTTCGAGTGAAAGATAAAATTTTGATGAGCCAGGGTCCCCCTGACGACCAGAACGACCTCGTAACTGCCGGTCAATTCTTCTTGCTTCATGACGAGTTGTTCCAAGAATTGCAAGTCCACCAAGTTCTCTTACACCCGGGCCAAGTTTAATATCAGTTCCTCGTCCTGCCATATTTGTTGCAATAGTAACGGCGCCCCTTAATCCAGCGTTTGCAATAATCTCAGCTTCCCTTTGATGGTGTTTCGCATTCAATACATTATGTGGAATTCCTTTTCGCTTGAGCATTCTGCTAACAGTCTCAGATGTTTCAACTGAAGTTGTACCAACAAGAATTGGTCTGCCAATTTTGTGAAGTTCTTCAATCTCATCAAGCAATGCATTGTATTTTTCTCGCATAGTTCTATAAATGACATCGTCATAATCAATTCTAATGCAAGGTTTGTGTGTTGGAATAACAACGACATCGAGTTTATAAATCTCCCAGAACTCAGCGGATTCTGTTTCTGCTGTACCTGTCATACCTGCAAGTTTCTTGTAAAGCCTGAAATAATTTTGAAGAGTAATTGTTGCAAGAGTTTGAGTATCTTTTTCAACTTTTACATTTTCTTTTGCTTCAATTGCTTGATGAAGTCCATCGGAATATCTTCTACCTGGAAGTAATCGTCCTGTAAATTCATCGACAATCATAACTTTACCATCGTCGGTCACTACATATTCAACATCTTTCTCATAAAGAGCATAAGCTCTTAACAATTGTTGAACCGTATGAATCCTATCACTTCTCTCGGCATAAGTCTGATAAAGTTTATCTTTCTTTTTTATCCTATCTTCTGGTGAAAGAGTAAAGTCGTTTTCGATTTTACTGATTTCTGTCCCAAGGTCTGGAAGTACGAAGAAATCTTTATCTTCATTAATGTTAGTGATAAACTCCCGGCCTTTCTCTGTTAAATCAATTGAATGATTTTTTTCATCGATTCTAAAATAGAGCTCATCATCAATTTCGTGCATTCGTTTTTCTTGTTCACGCAAATACTCGAGTTCGGTCTCCTGCATTAATTTTTTGTTGGAAGGTTCACTCAAAAGTTTCATCAGTTTTTTATTCTTCGGATATCCTCTGTGAGCTCTTAATAGCAGGACACCTGCTTTATGATAATCTGGTTCAGGTTTGTTTAATTCTTCTTCAGCTTCTTGAACAATCTTTGCAACTAATTGAGCTTGTGCACGAACGAGCCTTTCAACTCGTGGTTTTAATTCTGTAAATTTTTGTTCTGCACTTTCGACAGGACCACTTATAATCAATGGTGTTCTTGCTTCATCAATTAAAACTGAATCGACTTCATCAACTATGGCGTAATTATGTACACGCTGCACAACTCCATCAAGTGAAACAGCCATATTGTCACGGAGATAATCAAAACCAAATTCATTATTAGTTCCATAAGTAATATCGCATTGATACATTTTCTTTCTTTCTTCAGGCGACATATGATTTAGAATTACACCAACAGTTAATCCGTGAAATTCAAAAATTTTGCCCATCCATTCTCTATCTCGTTGAGCTAAATAATCATTTACTGTAACAAGATGACATCCACGGCCGGTCAATGCATTCAAGAATAAAGGCATAGTTGCAACAAGCGTCTTTCCTTCACCAGTCGCCATTTCAGCAATTTTTCCTTGATGAAGAACAATCGCGCCCATTAATTGCACATCAAAGGGAATCATATCCCAAGTAATTTTTCGACCAACAACCTCCCATGATTTTCCAACAAGTCTTCTGCAGGTATCTTTTACTATTGCATAAGCACGGGGCAAGAGTTCATCCAAGACTTCTTCATAAGTTGCATCCAGCTCGTCATTTAGTTTTTCGAGTTCATCGTAAATGTTTTGTTGTTCTTCAGCAGAAAGGTCTTCTTTCAATTTTGCCTCAAGATTTTCAATCTGACTTCTTAAATCTTGAGTTCTTTCATCAATTATTTGCTTTAATTTTTGAGTTTCAGCTCGAAGTTCATCATCGCTTAAATCTTTTAATGTCTCATAAATCTGATTTATTTCATTAACGATTGGCTTTAATGCTTCAATATCCCGTTTATGTTTATCGCCAAAAATTTTTTTCAGTAATTGTAACATTTTACCTCTTCATTATTTTATTAAAACTAACTAAATGAGCCTTGAAAAACAATTTATTTATAAAATTGGTATTGACTATCTGCAATTTAAACCTATTAAATAAAAAGTTGAATTGAATTTTTTGAATCCCTGCTTCCAATTTTTCATTATTTATAAAATTTATGACCTATTACTAATCGGCTTGAAAGATGTTTCATAATTTCTTCAATAATCTGCATCAACAAATTTCTATTAAAATAATTTTTGTTTTAGTGTAAATAAAAATTAGAGACTCTTACATTACAAAAGATTTCTCCTATAATTACTAAATTTGCAGGTGTTGAAAAAAGAACTTAAAAAATATCTCTCTGACCTTTTATCTAATTATTTTCCTGATTTCGAACAAAAAAGAGTTCAAAAAAAGATAGAAAGAATTCTTAATTCAATTTTTGTCTCCAAACGAATGGTAAATAATTTCAAAAGAATTCTTGAGAATGATTATTACCAATCTGTTTACACTGAGAATATTAATTCCTTTTTGATTTATCTCGAAGTAATATTAAAAATTTCAGCTTTCTCAAATTACTTAACCGATGTTGTAGTTCGCAATCCTCAATTTCTTACTAGATTTCTCTCAACAAATGAATTACAAAAAAATTTTTCTTATAAAGATTACAACGATGAATTAAAATCTCAACTACAAATTTTCAAGTCATTCGAAAAAAAGATAGAAGCTATCAGGCGATTTAAAAGAATGCATATTTTAAGAATTGGATTGAGAGACATTCTAAAAGCTTGTGATATTGAACAATCAATGTTAGAATATTCTAATTTAACTCGAACAATTCTGGAAAATGTTTTTGAATTATCATTCAAGATTAATAAAGAAAAAACTATATTAAAGGAAATTCCAGACTACGCACTAATTTCTCTAGGGAAATTTGGCGGCAATGAACTAAACTACAGCTCAGATGTTGATTTAATTTGTGTTTATGATAATCCACAAGAAAAAGATAACTCGGAAGTTCTTGAATTTTATGATAGAGTTGTTAAAGATTTTATTCAAATTTGTAGTGACCAAAAAAATGGTAGTTCACTTTATAGAATTGACTTCAGGTTAAGACCAGATGGAAAGTATTCACCTCTTGCCCGTTCAATTTATTATTATCAGGTTTATTATGAAACCTTTGGCCGTGATTGGGAAAGGCAAATGCTCTTAAAGATGAACTTTTGTGCAGGAAACAAAAAACTCTTTGATAGATTTTACTCGATGCTTCAAAATTTCATCTTTCCTAGAACTTTTTTTGAATCACCAAAATCATTCATCAAAAAGTTTAGAGAGATACAAAAAGAAAATTTTGATGATGAAAGTATATCGAAAAATTTAAAACATTTCAGTGGTGGCATTAGAGATATTGAGTTTTCAATTCAAGCAATGCAAATGCTAAATGGTGGTAAACTAAAAGATTTGAGAACTCCAAATACTATTGAAGCAATCGAAAAATTATCTGAAAAAAAACTCATCTCCTTAAAATCGGCAAGAGAATTAATCGATGCTTATAAATTTTTAAGAAGAATTGAAAATTTTATTCAACTTATGGATGATAGGCAAATCCATTCCATTCCATCAGACGAAGATAAATTTCAAAATCTTATTAAGTTCCTAGGACTTAAATCTAAATCTGAATTTAATAAGAAGCTAAGTTATGTAAGAAAGATTGTTGAAAAATGTCACAATCAAATTTTTGACTTACAAAATACTGAAGCGACTAAAGTCAAGTCGAAAATTAAAATTCAAAGTTTTGTTGAGTTTGAAAACAAACTACATTCAATCAAATCTTTTATCTGGAACAATCCACGATTGCATAGTCTATGGATTAACGATGCTTCAATAAAAAATTTTGAAAATCTTCTAATTAAATATATTGAGCTTTCAAAAAATCCGGAAATTTTCATTAATAACTTGCTCAAATTTTTAATGCAAATAAAGACTTCCGCTCACTTGGTTGAACTCCTGACCAATGAATCTCTCTCAAATTTACTTTTTGAAATCTTAGAAAATTCTGAACAGCTTACGAGCAAATTAATTTCTAATCCAGCAATTTTTGACTTTTTCTTTTCTGGAAGAATTTTTGACAAGATTGATGTCAAAGAATTTTTTCACTCTTTCAATTCAAATGAAATTGAACAATTTCTTTTTTATTTAATGAGTAATCAATTTAAACAAGTATTAAAACAAGACGAGATTGGTCAATTAATTTCCGATTTCAATGACCAACTGATTAAAAATATTCTAGTTGAAAATCAAAAGTTAATTAAAATTAAAGATGATGATTATTTAATTATTGGGCTTGGAAGTTACGGAACTAGAGAAATGCATTTTAAATCTGATATTGATTTGTTATTCGTCTTTAATTCCGTAATAAATTACGAGAGAGCTGAAAACTTTTCTCGAAAAATTTTAAGTGACATACGAGATAAATTCAAACTTTTTGATTTCTTCAATGCGGATTCAAGATTAAGACCTGAAGGTGCAATTTCAAAGTTAAGTTGGACAATCGATGAACTTAAAAAATACATCAAAGAAAGAATGAGAATATGGGAATTTCAATCTTACACTAAGATGAGATTGATTTATGGAAATAAAAATCTATTTGATGCTCTCGTAAATAATCTTAAAGAAAAAATCAAAACATTTGATGAGAATTTCATTGCAACTGAAATTAAACGCAACAAAGAATTAATTAGGAAAGAGAAAATTCAAACAGAACAATACGAAATTGATTTAAAAAACTCGCCTGGTGGATTAATGGATATTCAATTTTCAATTCAATATTTGATGTTAAAAAATCCTGAAAAATTTTTTGTAACTGGATTAAACACAAAATCTATTTTAGAATTTCTCGGCAATAATTCTAAGGAGTTGAAATCTTCTCTTAAATTAATTCAAAAGAATTGTGACTCGATTAGAAATTTAATCTTACATTGCCAGGTTTTAACAGGAAAAAGAAGTTTTATTTTGAGTAAGGATTTTAATTCAAAGTTTCTTAAACATATCTTAAAAGTCAAAAAAGAACAATCTATTTTTGAATATTATAAAGACATATTGAAGCAGAATCTTGAAACTCTAAAACAAATTTGCCCGGAGATTTTTTGATGAAAAATAATTTATTTATCACTCTATCAATTTTATTCGTTCTTGTAATTTACTTAATCACACTTGCACCCGGAGTGGTTCAAATTGATGCTGGAGAACTTTCAGCAGTTGCATCAACGCTTGGAATTGCTCACCCAACTGGATACCCACTTTTTACTTTGATTGGATTTATCTTTACGAAAATTTTCTCTTTTACTTCTAAAATTTATGCGTTAAATATTCTTTCTGCTCTTTACACACTCGGTGGATTTTTTTTCATAATTAAAATAAATCAAATTGTACTGAAAAACTTGAAGCCACAAATTTTAAAAGACAGAAAATCTAAAAAGAAATTTGAACCCACTCTCGAACTCTCTGAGAAACAGATATCATTATTAGCAGTAGTAGGCGCCTTAGCCATTGCTTTCAGTCGGACTTTCTGGCATCAGTCAACCTCCGTTGAAGTTTATTCGCTACATATTCTCTTAATTTCTGCATCAATTTACTTTTTCCTGAAAGTCTATTTCAAAGAAGGTGAAAATAAATCAAATGAAACAAAGAAAATTATAACGGATTGGTTAATCTTTGCTTTTATCTTTGGACTATCTTTTACAAATCATATGACAAGCATTCTTTTAATTTTAGGATTTGCATATCTCTATTTCACCAAGTATGGATTCAAAAAGTCTTCTTTCAAAAAAATTTTGTTGATGCTGATTCCTTTCTTTACGGCTTTGACGATTTATCTCTATCTACCCATCTCAGCTTCAAGAAATCCTGCAATAAATTGGGGCAATCCAATCAACTGGGAAAACTTCAAAAGACACATAATGGGCTGGCAATATCAAAGTTGGATTTTTTCTTCAACTGAATCTGCATCAAAACAATTCAAATATTTTGTTGAAATATTTCCAATTGAATTTGCTTACATCGGATTGATTTTAATTTTATTAGGAGTAATTGAACTCTACAACTCTAACAAAAAAATTCTTACATTCTTTTTAATTCTATTTTTAACCTGTGTTCTTTACTCAATAAATTATGATATCAATGATATTGATTCTTACTTTTTGCTTGCTTTCATTTCAGCTGGATTAATCGCAACTGCTGGCTACTCATTTATTCTAAAAAATTTTTTAAAGAAAAATATAAATTCAATTTACGCACTTCTCATTTTTCCAATTTTGATTCTTGCAATTAACTTCGACAAAGTTAATCAAAGCGACAATACTCAATATCAAGAATATTCAATTTCGGTTTTAGACTCTGCGGAGCAAAATTCAATTATCATTTCCTATTTATGGGATTTTCTAATTTCACCATCTTATTATTTACAATTTGTTGAAGGCAAAAGAAAAGATGTCGCAATCATAGATAAAGAATTAGTTAGAAGAAGCTGGTATTTCAATCAAATAAAGACTAATTATCCATTGGTCTATGAAAGGTCAAAGGACTTGATTGATGGATTTTTACCTGAACTCAAAAAGTTTGAAAGGAATGAGAAATACAATGCACAAATTCTCGAGAAATATTTTAGAGAAATAATTCAAAGTTTTATTGTGAGAAATTTTAATGACCACACGATTTATCTCACTCCAGAAATGGTTTCAAATGAACTGAAAGATGGCTGGCTTATTTTACCAGATACTCTTAATGTGATTCCTGATTTGTTTATGTTCAAAGTTGTGAAGGATACTTCATATCATCCACTAAAAATTAAAGACTACTCAATCAATTTTAAAAATGACAAAAGTTATTACACGGAGACATTGAAAAATTTAATAATCACAAATCACATTAATAGAGCTATGTATGAGTTACAATTTGGGAAAAGAGAAGAAGCTAAATCTTTAGTAGATAAGGTCTTGAGAATTAATCCACAAATTCAATTGCCCGAGAATTTGATTTCGATTTATTGAAAAATTATACAGGTTATCTCTAATTTAAAATTATCACAGGGAAACTGACAGATTTTTGTTTTCGATTATCTCCGAAGCGAAGGGCGTTCCGAGAAAACTACTGCACTTTAGTGTTCTCAATCCGCATTGCCGTAAACGACAATGCTAGACGAACAAAACACCATGAATGATGTTGGTTTTTTTTATTTCGGTTTTCGAGTAAAACTTGAGCTAAGCGAAGGAAGTATCGAGAAAACCATTTATGCTTTTAGTTGTCATTGCGAATTCGATTTATCGAATGAAGAAAGCCATCCCATATTGTTAGAGTTTGTGATTTTTAGATTTTAAGATTTGATTGTTAAGTAAAATTCTTGTTGAATTTAATTAGAATAGCTCCATACTCTAGTTTGGAGATTCTAGATTATTAAAAATCATCTGGGCTTTAGCCCAAAAAATTTTTAGACTAAAGTTCTTTAACAATGGGAGATATTTTTTCTCTTTTCCCCGACTTGAAAGTCGGGGCAATTTTTATTTAAAAGAATTTGTATCGCAATAAATGACAATGCTAATCAAACAAAACATCATAAGTGATGTTGTTTCTTTTAATTTCAATTTTCGAGTAGTCCTTAGCAAAGCGAAGGACATATCGAGAAAACCATTGCAATCGGTCTTCTCGATACGCTTAGCTACTCGAACACCGTTTCAAATCCTGTTTTCGAGTAGTCCTTCGCAAAGCGAAGGACATATTGAGAAAACCATTGCAATCATCTCACAATTATTCAAAAATATTTTGGACTAAAGTCTTATAATTTTGGGGAGAGATTTTTTTCTTGCTCCGACTTAAAAGACAGGGCAATTAATGGACTTCAACCTAAAAAATCTTCGAAATAAAATTATATTTCTGGAAAAGATTTCTTCTTGTTGCCCCGACTTAAAAGTCAGGGCTAGTCTTTGGATTAAAAAAGATTCGATATTCTGAAATCGCTCAAATAGATTTCTTTTTTATTCATTAATCATCATTTATGATGGTTTGTTTGATAAGCATTGTCGTTTACGGCAATGCGTGTTGAAGAATTGGTTAGATAGGTTTAGAATGTTTGGTTCTAAAAAATTTGATTAGAAAATAAGGAGTTCGTTTTTCTATTTTCATTAGTTATAAAAATTTATATCATCAACTTAACGATTAATCTAATACTCCTTCCACTTTCTGGATAAATTGACTTAATCCGTGAAAGATGATTTCGATATTCTTGATTAAGTAAGTTATCAACATTTAATGATACACTACTTATAAACTTCCCAAGTGTAAAAATGTATTGTGAATATAGGTTAAAAATCGAATATCCAGCTGTTGGTTCTTCAAATTCATCTACACGCTTCTGACTAAATGCCCATTCATTTGAGATTCCAGCAGTAAATTTTTCTAATTGATAAGAGATTTGATTTACTCCTTTCAAAGGTGGGATTTGTGGAAGTGGTCTTTTTGTATCTCGAAACTCACCAGTCGTATGACTAAAAGAAGCTTGCAAGTAAAGTTTTTCAATTAATTTAAATTTAAGTGAACCTTCTATTCCATAGATTTCAGCATTCACTCCGCTCGTTGCATAGATTGGTAAAAATGTTTGATAATTTATTGAACCAGTATTTCGTGGAATTATATAAGAATTCAAGTAATTATAAAATGCGTTTAGATTAAAATCCAAATCTTCAAATTTATGATAAACGAAGAATTCAATTCCCCAACCTTTCTCCGAATTCAAATTGGGATTTCCAACTTCAAATGAATAAGCGGCAAGATGCGGACCTTCTGAAAATAATTCTTCTATAGTTGGAACACGAGTAGAACGACTTAAATTACTTCCAACAAAAACTATTTCAGAAAATTTATAAATAAATGAAACGGAACCTGAAATATTGAAAAACTCCCTTCTCCGAATTTCGCCTATTCTTTTACTGAATTTTTTAATCTTCGGGTCGACGATATCATAACTAATTCTTAAGCCTGCATCAAGATTTAATCTATCAAGATGAAAATCATTATAAATGAATGCTGATAAATTATAAGACTGTGTTGGTGGTGTGAAAACATAACCTCCAATATCAAAATCTCGCATTTCGAATGAAAGTCCAGCCTCAAATTCTTTTAGCAAATTTCCATTTTGATAAGAATAAACAACTCTACCTGAATTCGTAATAATTCTAAATTCACTTCCTATTAATCCGCTATGTTCAAACTCCTTATGTCGGTAGTAAGTATTTCTAAAATCAAACAAAATATTCTTATCGAATTCGTTCAAGTTAATTTTAGATGAGAGTGCAAATTGTCTCTTTTTAATGTCAATATTAACTCCAAAAGGATGGGCGCCAACAAATCCACCAGGAATTCCATAATTTAGATTATATATTTTGTAACTCGAACCAATGAAACCAAAATCTTCTACATAACTCAATCCACCTGAACCAGAAAAATTTTTTGCCGAAGAATTTTTTAATGTTCCAACGGGTGTAGACAAATCAGAAGTTTGTCTCTGACTCAAATCAAATTTTAATTGAAATGGTTTAAGTGGTATTTCACTTTTAATTGCTCCAAGTAATCCTTTATTCGCAGATTCATAGTAACTACCAACTAAAAAATGCGGTTGATTATGAATTTGCTGCGGAATTTCTTCAACGACAATATTTACAATTCCACCAATAGTTGTAGAAGTTTGAGTTAAAACTTTAGGACCTCTTAGCACTTCAATTCTTTCTGATGTAAAAGGCTCAATTGTTACCGCGTGGTCTGGCGAAGTTGCAGACAAATCAATCGATTTCATTCCATCTTCAGTTATGAGCACTCTATCCTGCCCCAATCCTCTAAAAACTGGTCTGGATGGAGCAGGCCCCATTGAACGGACTGCCAAACCAGTTTCATTTTTTAATGTAGATGCAATAGTCTGACCAAGTTTTTGATGTAACTCCTTACCTGAAAGTTTTGTATTGTATTGTTGTAATTCTCCCATCAGCTCAGTTGATTTTTTATCTAACACAATAACAGGGGAAAGATTTATTGTTTTTGGGAAAAGATAAACTACCAATCTAATTTCTTCTTCCTTAAGTGATTTAATATCGATTAGCTTTTCCTGAAAACTTAAATGAGTGATTTTAATTCTAAAATTTTCAGAATCAATAGGCCCAATATTAAATGTTCCATCACTTTTTGAAATGGAATAAATTTTTTGTTCAACAATTTCTATTACAGCATTTGCAACTGGTTCAGAATTTTCTGCATTCAAAATTTTACCAGAAATAAAAAATGACTTGCTTTGAGCTAAAAGTAAATTATTAAATAGAAAAAGAATCGCCACAATAAAGTGGCGATTCTTCCATAATTGAATTTCAGAATTAAATCTCATCATCTAACCTTAACTGGAATTTTTCCTGAACGAAAATCAGGATGACCTTCGTGCAAAACAAAGAATTCGATGTTAGTTACTCCAGCTTTATAACCTTTTAGATGAAATTCATATTTGCCTTTATCACCAGCATCTTGATGCAAAGAGACAATTGAAGTATCCGCAATTGTCCAGCCCATCGGTTTCTTTTTATAATCTGGTGGTTCAATTAGCTTCTTTTCTGGATTTAAAAATTTTGCATCAATATGTGATGTCATAGTTCCAAGCGAAACAAAAAATGTGTCTTTAGTAACTCCTCTAAAAATTTCGACAATCTTAATTCCTGAATCAAAGAAAACCATTCCTTCTGCTTCAAAATGATCTTCCTCTGGGGCTAACGGTTCATCTTTTGAACAAGAAATTAAAGCAAAGGATAAAGTAAGAATAAATAATACTCTGAATAAAATTTTCCTTAACATATTAACACTCCTTTATTTTTGATTTAAGATTTTTATGATGGTTTAATATTTCTCAACTTTGAAAGACTTTATCTCAATTAGGAATGTTGAAATGGTGGGGCTCTAAATTTAAGACTGCTTATAAGATAATTTTTTGCAGGTAAGGTTAAATCCTGAATTGCTAAGTTGGAAATTCCTTCAATTATAATCGCTACTTTGCTTGATTTAATAAGAACACTATGAACTGAATTAAAAGTCGATTGAACAATACAATTTTCAAAATTGTGCAGAGAGAATTTTAGTGTGGTAGATGTATTAAAAACGCCTGATTTGGTAAAAACAAAATTTATATTATGAAAATGATAAACATTCGCTGAAAAAACACCTAGGTATGCCAGCAAAACTAAAATCGAAATTACTCTCTTATTTTTGAATTTATTTTTCATTTGAAACTAAGATGCAAAAAATATGATTTTGTTTCAAACCCAAGAATCATATAAGCTTAAACTTTTTCAATTTTATACACAAGAAATAAAAAAGTACCGAGTAATATCATTATTACCCGGTACTTTATGCTCTTTGCAATTAAAATTTCTTTTTACTTCTTCAAATCAAATCTGTCCAACATCATTACTTTATTCCATGCTGCGATAAAATCGTGAACAAATTTTTCTTTACCATCTTCTGCAGCATATACTTCACACACAGCTCGCAACTCGGAATGATGACCAAAGATTAAATCAACTCTTGTCGCAGTCCACTTCAATTCACCAGTTTTTCTATCATAACCATTAAATAAATAATTTTTATCATCTGCGGTTTTCCATTCATATTTCATATCAAGTAGATTTACAAAGAAATCATTCGAAAGTGTTCCGATTTTATCAGTAAACACACCATAATTGGTATGCTGATAATTTGCTCCTAATACTCGAAGGCCACCGAGCAAAACAACCATCTCAGGTACAGTCAATTTCAATAAATGGGCTTTATCAACAAGCAAATATTCTGCATAATATTTCGAAGGGTCTTTAATGTAATTTCTAAATCCATCAGCAAATGGTTCCATATATGAATAAATAGTTGTATCAGTATGTTCTTCACTGGCATCAACTCTTCCTGGAGTAAATGGGACTTTCACATCATAACCAGCATTTTTTGCAGCGAGTTCGATTGCAGAACAGCCACCTAAAACAATCAAATCGGCAATCGTAACTCTCTTTCCATTTTTCTGTTTTGAATTGAATTCATTCTGAATCTTTTCATAAACAGAAAGAACTTTTTTCAATTCTTCAGGATGATTTACTTCCCAATCTTTTTGAGGAGCAAGTCGAATTCTCGCACCATTTGCACCGCCTCTTCTATCAGAGTCTCGATATGTTGATGCAGAAGACCAAGCAGTATAAACTAATTCACTTATACTCAAACCTTCAACAAGAATTTTTTTCTTCAATTCTTCAATATCTTTTTCATCTATCAATTCAAAGTCTCTCTTGGGAAGTGGGTCCATCCATGGAAAAACTTCTTCTGGGACTTCTGAACCAATATATAATTCTCGAGGTCCTAAATCTCTATGAACAAGTTTAAACCACGCTTTAGCAAAAGCTTTCTCAAACTCATCTGGATTTTCCAAAAATCTTCTAGCTATCTTTTCATAAATCGGGTCATATCTAAGTGAAAGGTCTGAAGTCAACATCATTGGTTTGTGTTTTTTATTTGGGTCATAGGCATCTGGAATTATTTCTGGTGCATCTTTAGCAACCCATTGCCATTTTCCAGCAGGGCTCTTCATTAATTCATATTCATATTCAAAAAGATTTTTCAAAAAGCTAATTCCAAATTTTGTTGGAGTTTGTGACCAAGCTAATTCAAATCCTGATGTAAAAGTATCTGGACCTTTTCCACTTTTGTAACTACTTTTCCAGCCAAGTCCCTGCTCTTCAATCGATGCTGTGTCAGGTTCAGAACCTACATAAGTTTCTGGACTTGCTCCATGTGCTTTCCCAAAAGCGTGACCACCTGCAATCAAAGCAACTGTTTCTTCATCGTTCATTCCCATTCTTTCAAATGAAAGTCTAATCTGTTTTGCAAGAGCAACGGGGTCAGGATTTCCGCCGGGACCAGCTGGATTAACATAAATCAATCCCATCTCAGTTGCTGCGTAAGGTTTTTCAAGTTCGCCTTCCCTAAATCTTCCTTCATCAGTCAACATTTTTAATTCCGGACCCCAATCAGTGCTTTCATCAGCTTCCCATATATCTTCACGCCCGCCAGCAAATCCGAAAGTTTTCATTCCCATTGCTTCAAGTGCAACATTTCCAGAAAGAATAATCAAATCACCCCAAGAAAGTTTCTTCCCATACTTTTGTTTAATGGGCCAAAGTAATCTAATAGCTTTATCCAAGCTAATGTTATCAGGCCAATTAATTCGTGGTGCAAATCTTATCTCGCCAGTTCTTGCTCCGCCCCTTCCATCAAAGACCCTATAACTACCGGCGCTATGCCAAGCTAATCGAATGAAGAGCGGACCGTAATGACCAAAATCTGCAGGCCACCAATCTTGCGAAGTTGTCATTACTTCAATTAAATCTTTCTTAACTTGAGCTAAATCTAAGCTCCCAAATTCTTTTGCATAATCGAAATCAGGTCCATACGGATTTTGATTTGGACAGTTTTGTCTTAAGATTTTAAGATTAAGCCTTTGAGGCCACCATTCATTTATTCTTGCTCCCATTGAAGGTTTTCCGTTTGATTTTTTGTTTGTCATAGCTCCCTCATTTTTTGTTTTTTGTTCTTATTTTAATATCAAAAGGAAATTAATAACCGCTCATATAACCAAATGTTTTTACTAAAAAGTTCAAAAGTATATAAAGGGAAATTATAGGTTAAGTGTGATTTTTTGCTAATAGTGAAATTTTAATCTTAATAACAAAATCTAAGTTTATTACAACTCAATTAATCCTTCAAAAATTTTCTGAGCGTGACCTTTAATTGAAGCGCCCAAGAATAAACCATTTCTCTCTGCAAAATCAATCTCAAAAATTTTTTTACTTGTGGTGATTACTTTTATTGGTGGATTAATTTTCTGTGTGAGATAAAAAATAATTGATGAAGCGATACTTCCACTTCCACAAGCCAATGTCTCTGCTTCAACTCCTCTTTCATAAGTTCGAACTCGAATTGTATTCTCTTCAACTTGCTTGATGAAATTTACATTAACTCCATCAGGCAAAAACTCTGGATGATTTCTGAGTAATCTCCCAAAATAATTTATATCAAAAATTTCAAAATCACTTTCCTTTACAATTGAAGAAAAAACTGAACAGAATGAATCCCAATAAATTATTAAATGTTTTGCTTTAATATCAACGAGATGAGTGAGCAACTTTTTGCTAAGAAATTCAATATCTTTATTTAATTGAATAATTGGAGAATAATCAATAAAAAGCCTAACATTAGATTCATCCATAATCTCTGCTCTAAAAATTTGATTGATAAATTCGAACGAACATTCTCTATCACAAAGTCCTTTTTGAAATGCAAACAAAACTGCACATCTAGCACCATTGACACAAAGAACATCACCAGTCCCATCTGAATTGAAATATTTTAAACTGAAGTCTGCCTTGTTAGATTCACCAATCAACAAAAGTCCATCAGCACCGATACCAAAGTGACGGTCACAAATTTTTTGAATTAAAGAAGGTTCAAGATTAAAATTTGAATTTTGAACAATGACGAAATCATTTCCGGCACCGGAAAATTTTTCAAATTTTATCAACATCAAATCCTCATATTTTATTTGCAAGTTATTAATCATCAAGCAAAAAATTAATCTTCCTTCAGTATATTTGTATTGCAATAAAAAAGAAAGGAGCAAAAATGAGAGACAAAATAATTGAACTTTTAATAAAAGCTTATTGGAAAGAGCTTGAAACAGTTCAAAATTATTTAGCCAACTCTGTAAATCTTGATGGAGTTAGTGCTGAAGAAATAAAAGAAGCTTTAGTAGCGGATATAACTGAAGAGTTAACTCATGCACAAACATTGGCAAAAAGAATTAAAGAAATAGGTGGAAAAGTTCCGGGGTCATTTGAATTTAAGGCTGAACAAAAAGGTTTACAACCCCCAGAAGACTCAACCGATGTAGTGGCTGTAATTAAAGGCGTAATCGAAGCTGAAGAAGATGCCATCAGAACCTACAATGAAATTATTAAACTTTGCGATGGTAATGATTATGTAACTCAAGATATTGCAATATCACTACTTGCCAATGAAGAATCGCATCGCTCCAAATTTGTTGGATTCCTAAAAGAATACACAAAATAAGTATGGGCGATAAACCAGTTTCTGTTGTCACAGGGGGTGCGGGCTTCTTAGGCTCGCATCTCTGTGATAAATTAATTCAGAATGGACATAAAGTTATTTGCCTTGACAATTTAATTACCGGTAGCCTTGAAAATATCGCCCATCTTTTTGGTAGTGAAAATTTTAAATTTATTAAATACGATGTAACTGAATTCATTTATGTAGATGGAAAAGTTGATAACATTTTACATTTTGCATCACCTGCCTCACCAATCGACTATTTGAAATTTCCAATTCAAACTTTAAAAGTTGGTTCACTCGGTACACATAAAGCACTCGGACTTGCGAAAGCTAAGAAAGCAAAATTTTTACTTGCATCAACATCGGAAGTTTATGGTGACCCGGAAATTCATCCACAACCAGAAACATACTGGGGAAATGTAAATCCAATCGGTCCTCGTGGTGTATATGATGAAGCAAAAAGATTCGCTGAAGCAATGACTATGGCATATCATCGTTATCATGGAGTTGATACTCGGATAGTTAGAATTTTCAATACTTACGGTCCGAGAATGCGACTTGACGATGGCAGAGTATTACCAACATTTATCTCTCAAGCGTTAAAAGGTGAAGATTTAACAGT
>Ga0068705_10000514_pt1 | contig 19595 bp, 12 predicted proteins | sample YNPMSTMetaG_FD_65631 | JGI IMG/M metagenome (GOLD analysis project Ga0068705, IMG submission 65631) | Anoxygenic and chlorotrophic microbial mat microbial communities from Yellowstone National Park, USA - YNP MS-T MetaG | ecosystem: Environmental > Aquatic > Thermal springs > Hot (42-90C) >... | reverse complement strand
TTTTTGATTATTTTGCAAGATGTTATTTGACCAACGTATATTTAGAACTTTTGTTTATTGAAATTATGAACTTAAAGAATAAAATCTTAAGTAGTATATCTTAATAGAGATTTGAAATTAAGACTATAATAAAAAGACAAAGTTGTATAAGTATAAATAAAATCTTGTTTTGTTTTTAGAGGATTGATATATAAAATAAGATTATCTATTGCTAGTAAATGTGCTTGTTTTTTAATGGAAAGAATTCTTATAATTTAATTTTTTATTTATCTTTAGAAAGTGGGATATATTTATTGAGATGTTTGTTTTCTTAAGGAACTTATTAATCTATTATTAATTTTATATTTTTAAAATTTTAAATTTTTATAATAATGTTGTAAAATTTAACTGTTATAATTTTGAGCAAATTTTTGCTATAAAATAGAAAATAATAAATAATGATTAAAAATAAATAAATAAAAATATCCGACCAATGAGATACATAAAATTTTTTAAAGGCATAGAAGCAAAGGATACTCCTTTAGTTGGAGGTAAAAATGCTAATTTGGGAGAAATGTATAATAAATTATTTGATGTTGGAGTACCTGTGCCTAATGGATTTGCGGTTACAGTAGATGGTTATGATTACTTTATTCAATATAACAACTTAGAAGAGAAAATTAATGAAATTTTGAGAAATTTAGATATTAGAAACATTTTAGATTTACAAGAAAAAGGAGAACAAATAAGAAATTTAATTAGAAATGGAGATTTTCCAGAAGATTTAAAAAATGAAATTTTAAACGCTTTTGAAGATCTTAAAAAAGAATACGGCCAAGATTTAACTGTAGCAGTAAGAAGTAGCGCAACTGCTGAAGATACTGAGACAGCTTCTTTTGCAGGTCAACAAGAAACTTATCTTAATGTAACTTATCAGGATTTGTTAGAAAAAATAAAATATTGTTTTGCTTCCCTTTTTACAGATAGGGCTATTTCTTATAGAGAAGATAAGGGGTTTGACCATTTTAAAGTAAAGCTTTCTGTTGCAGTTCAAAAAATGGTTAGATCAGATGTTGGTGCTTCAGGGGTTATGTTCACAATTGATCCGGATAATGGTTGTCAAAATTTGATTGTTATTAATTCTATTTTTGGTTTAGGAGAATTGATTGTTCAAGGGAAAGTAATTCCAGACGAATTTATTGTTTTTAAAAAAGCGCAATTTATAAATTTAGATGTTTTTAATTCTAAAAATTCCGAAGCCTTTTTAAATAAATCTTTATTTCCAATAATTTCTAAAAAATTAGGCAATAAAATAAGAAAAATTATTTATGAACAAAATGGGGGCATAAAAGAAGTTGACACAACGGACGAGGAAAGGAAAATATTTTCTTTAAGTGATGATGAAGTAAGTCTTCTTGCTAAATATGGATATTTAATTGAAAAACATTATTTAAAAGCAATGGATATTGAATGGGCAAAAGATGGTATTGAAAACAAGATTTATATTGTTCAAGCAAGACCAGAAACAGTGCATTCAACCAAGCAAAATATTTGGTATGAATATAAATTAACAAGTGAATCTATTCCAATACTTAAAGGAGTTGCTATAGGAAACCAAATAACTTCTGGTAAAGTTAGAGTAATAAAAAATGTAAATCAAATTCAAGAATTTCAAGCGGGTGAGATTTTGGTAACAGAGATGACTGATCCAGACTGGGAACCAATTATGAAGATTGCCAAAGGAATAATAACAGAAAAAGGTGGAAGAACTTGCCATGCTGCTATTGTTGCTCGAGAACTTGGTATCCCAGCAGTTGTAGGAGTAATTGGCGCATTGGAAAAACTAAGCACAGGAGATGAGGTAACAATTGATAATTCTCAAGGTCTTGAAGGGAAGATATATCAAGGAATTTTAAATTATCAAACAACTGAACATAAGCTTCAAGAAATTCCTGAAATAAAAACTAAGGTTTATGTAAATATTGGAGAACCTGATGAAGCTCTGGAAAAGTGGTATTTACCTGTTAAAGGAGTGGGTCTTGCAAGAGAAGAATTTATTATTGCAAGTGAAATAAAGATTCACCCAAATGCTTTAATTGATTATAATGACCTTAGAAAAAAATTAGAAAACTATTCAGATAATAAACCAATTAACAATGATAATAAATTTGATTCAAACTTAGATAATAGTTATGAAATGGAAAATATAAAAGAAATAATCGAAAAAATTGATGAACTAACCGAAGGATATGATAACAAAGATGACTATTACGTTGATAAACTTGCTGAAGGAATTTCAAAGATTGCTGTTGCATTTTATCCTAAAGATGTTATTGTAAGATTTTCTGATTTTAAAACCAATGAATATAAAAATTTGATTGGTGGTAATATTTATGAACCAAAAGAAGAAAATCCTATGATAGGTTGGAGAGGCGCAAGCAGATACTATCATCCTAATTTTATAAAAGCTTTTAAGCTTGAAGTTTTAGCAATCAAAAAGGCTAGGGAAGAAAAGGGATTAGAAAATATCGTAGTAATGGTTCCTTTTTGTAGAACACCTGAGGAAGGAAAAAAAGTTGTTGAAATCATAAGATCAATTATCCAAGACCCAAAATTAAAAATTTATGTAATGTCAGAAATTCCATCTAATATATTATTATCAGATGAATTTCTTGAAATTTTCGATGGAATGTCTATTGGTTCAAATGATTTAACACAACTTATTTTGGGTATTGATAGAGATAATGAAATTTTATCTTCTATTGCAGATGAAAGAAATAAGGCAGTTTTGAAAATGATTGAAGAAGTAATTAGAAAATGTAAAGAGAAAAATAAATATGTTGGTATTTGTGGCCAAGCACCATCAGATTTTCCAGAAATTGTAGAATTTTTAGTTAAAAATAAAATTGATTCTATTAGTGTAAATCCTGATGCAGTTATAAAAACAATAAAATTAGTAAAGGAGGTTGAATAATTTTTTTTAAAAAAATTGTTTTGATATAAAATTTTTTATTTGCTTTAAAATAGCTAATTTTATTGAATATTAAGAGTTTTTATCTTTATTTAATTTAATCATGTTTTTGATTTTGGATTTAAAATATTAATTTTACTGTTATTTAAATGAAGTTTAAGTTATAATTAAAAAATTAAAAAATTATATTAAAAATTCGTATTTAAAAAATAAAAATTTATATTTAAAAATTTAAATGAGTCCTTTATATTACATAAAGAATATATTGCCTAAAGAATATTTTAATTTTGGCAAAGCTTTGTATTTTCTTTTGTTTATTGAGATTCTATTTAATGCTAGTTGGAGTTTAATAGGTCCTTTTTTTGCTGTTTTTATTACAACTCAAATAAAAGGAGGTGATGTAATTTTAATAGCCACAGCTTCATTTTTGTTTTGGATTTCTAAGTCTTTATCTGCTCCTCTTATTGGCTTTTTATCAGATAGATTAAAAGGAATAAAAGACGAACTTTTTTTTATGAAATTTGGAATTATTTTAAATACTTTAACAATCTTGGGATATTATTTTTCATATCTGCCAATTCATATTATTTTTCTTGAGATAATACACGGGATTGGTTCTAGTTTATATTATCCTCCAAGAATTTCTTTGTTAGTTCAACTTTTAAAGGAAGAGAGAACAAGCTCTTATTTTGGACTTAATGATAGTTTCGTAGGGATATTGATTGCTTTTTCTATTTTATTTGGGGGAATATTAATTAATTTTTTAGGTTTCAAGAATATTTTTTTGTTGTCTGCTTTTATCTGCTTTCTACCTTTTTTGATTATCAAAAAGAAATTAGATATATGCGCGAAAGATCTAAAACTTTAATGTTAAAAAATGGCACGCCGAAGTTAAAAACGACGTGCCTAAAATATAAAATAAGGAAACAACTCCTCGGTGTTAATTTAAATTATAACATATTTTTAATTTAGAATAAGAAATTATTTTATATATTTAACGGCTATTTTAAATTATTTATAAAAAATATCTATAATAGCTTAAAATTAATGTTTTTTTATAGAAACTAATAATTTCAATATTTTTAAATTAAAATTGGGGTTAGACAGTTGAAAATATTTTTTTAATATAAAAATTTTTTTTAAATTAAATTTACATTTTTTATTAAAAAACCGGAATTATAAATTCCGGTTAAATAAGAAAATAAATAGAAAAAGGGAGACCAGCAGTTGGCAGCTAATAAAATTATTTCATAATTCTATTATATTGTCAATATTTTTGATGGATATTTTTCCAAATTGTTTTGTTTTTTTTGATATTTTTCACTCTATAACTTTAGTAATTTTTAAAAATAATTAATCTTATTGCTTTCAAGGATATTAAACTATTGACAAACCAATTAATATCTTAATCAAAGCAGGAGAAATAATTTATATTTCATATTGTAAAACTAGAGTGATTTATAACGTATTTATAAAAATAACCAAAAATGGTGTTACTTATAGCCGATAGTTATGTTATAATTTATCATGATTTAGCTAATACTTTGAGGTAATAATTTTTATATTTAAAATAAACTATGAGAATTATTGAAATTATAAAGCTAATATATATTTATCTTTTTTCGGCTATTGGTTTGATTTTGATAATTACTGGAACTGTAAAGTTAATAGATTTGGGACTGAAAGTTTATGTTTTCAAGCAAGCCGATTTTTTTTATAGTCCCAAAATTTACCCAGAAATTTTTCAAGGTGAAAAATTAACTCCAGAAGAGATTGCTAAAAGGGAAGAAGAGCAAAGAAAAGCAGATGAGATCAACAGAATTGCCGAAAGACAAAGAACTGCTTCTAATGCTATTGCTTTAATAATTGTTGGTTTGCCTGTTTTTATCTATCACTGGCAACTAGCCTTACAATATCATTTCAATAAGGAATAATTCAAAATATATTGCCTCTTAACCTTTAAACTTTGATCTTATATATAAAACACGATTGTGAATTTAAAGTAAGTTTTATTTTAGTTTTTAGATAGGCTATGTTTATAATTAAAAGATGAGAGGATTTTATAGAAATTTTTTTAATTTATTTTTAATTTTTTCTATAATAACTGTTTTTTTAATTTTTATATTTTGGTGGGGGATCTTTGCCTTTAAAATTAACAATTCTGAGAATATAGTTTTTTCTGTAAAAAAGGGAGAAAATTTTTTAACCATTGGTAGAAATTTAGAAAAAAAGGGCTTAATAAAAAATAGAATCTTTTTTTATGTTTATGTTTTAGTTAAAAAAGAAGAGAAAAATTTTAAAGCGGGAAGATATTTGCTTTCTTCCTCAATGAATATTCCTCAAATAGTAGAAAAATTGACTTCCGGATATATTGAAAAAGTTAAAATTACTATTCCTGAAGGTTATACTCTTAAAGATATTGAAGAAAAATTAAAAATTAAGTTGAAAGGAGAAAATTTAGAAGGTTATTTATTTCCTGATACTTATTATTTAGCTTTAGGTTTTAATAGTGAAGAAGTTATAAAAATAATGAAGGAAAATTTTGAGAAAAAAATTACTCCTTATAAAAATGAAATCGAAAAAAGTGGTAAAAGTCTTCAAGAAATTATAATTATGGCATCTATTTTAGAAAAAGAAGCAAGATCAAGAGAAGATAAAGAAATAATTTCTGGAATTTTGTGGAAAAGATTAAAAGCAGGCATACCGCTTCAAGTTGATTCTATTTTGACTTACATTACCGGCAAAAAATCTAAAGAATTAACAGCAGATGATTTAGAAATTCCATCTCCTTATAATACTTATAAATACAAAGGACTTCCACCTACCCCTATTTGTAACCCAGGTCTTGAAAGTATTTTAGCTGCTTTATATCCAAAAGAAAGCGAATATTGGTACTATTTTTCAACACCTGAAGGACGGATTATTTTTAGTAAAACTTTATTGGAACATAATTTTGCCAAAGAAAAATATTTATAATAAAATAAGAGAAAATGTCGGAGTCATTCAAAGAAAGGATTAAAAAATTTTCCAAGCCTTTAGTTTTTCTTTTTTTAATGGCCCTTGTTTTTTTAATTATTTTGGGCTTTTATTATCTACAAAAAATACCTTTTCAAACTCCAGCATCCGTACAACCCTATGGCTTGGTTCCGGAAAAAATTTCTCAGTCAGCTGTAATTAAAATTAATTTACCACCTGGTGTAGAAAAATTGTATGCTCAGAAAAATATTAAATTTGAACCAGAGATAAAAGGAACTTGGATTTCTCAAGAAAATGTTCTCAGTAAAATTTTAAACTTGGCTTTAGCAAAAGAAAATACTAATATCCTTTTGTTTAAACCTCTGCAAAAATTAAAATTGAACCGTTATTATTCTGTAGCTTTGAATATGCCAGATGGCAGTCTTATCAAGGGAGAATTTTTAGCAGTTGAAGATCCACAAGTCATTGCCGTTTTTCCTAAAGAAGATTCAGAAAGTCCTGAGAATACTGAAATAACTATAGTTTTTAATAGACCAATGGTGCCATTGACAACCTTAGAATATTCAGAAGCAAAAGCTATGCCTGTGGAAATTTATCCACAAACTGAAGGAAAATTTAAATGGACATCAACTAATGTTTTACAATTTATTCCTAAAGAAAGATTGCTTCGCTCCACAAATTATAAAGTAAGAATAAAACCAGGCTTTATGTCTTTAGATGGCTTACCGGTACCGGAGAAAGAATTTCAATTTCAAACAAGAAAACTAAGATATATTAACTTAACTGTTGGAAAAATACTTTATAATCAACCAATTAGTATTTACTTTAATCAGGCTGTTGATTTAGAAAAAACCAAAAATGAAATTACTTTAATTGATAACACTACTGGCAAAAATATACCTTTTATTTTACAATACCGAGAAACAAATAAAAAAAACTTTAAATCTGAAAATCAAGAAAAAAATTTTGAATTCCAAGGGCCTTTAAGCTTTCAAAGACTCAATAAATATAATAAATATTTTAATCTTTGGCTTACTAATTTTGGTTTGGTGACAGGATCAGTTAAAAAAGTTAATCAAGAAAATGTTGACAAATCAATAGTTCAAGTTTATCCTCAAAATGATAAATATGGCAGAGAAAAGTTGTGGGATTTCGATAAAAATTATACTTTAATAATCAAAAAAGCTTACCCCCTAGAAGGAGACATTGTTTTAGAAGATGAAATAAAGACTAATGTCTTTGTTGAAGGAGTTATCAAGGAAATAAAGGCGGAATCAGAAAGAAGCGATTACGTTTCTTTGGATTTTTTTGATTCTGAAGGTAAACTTTGGCTTGAGTTTTACGAGGAGATTGATTTAGCAAGAAGTATAATTTCTGGAGGAAAGATAAGAAATATCGGCTACGGGGAAAAATGTAAAGAAGGATCAAAAGGTTGTGAAAAAGTACCTGATAAGAAAAAGATTTATCTTACTTTTCAATCACAACAGGTAGGACTTGGAGAAAAGCTTAAGGTGAATATAGAAAAAATTGTTAATTTAGATGGATTTATTTTAAATTCAAAACCTATAAAATTAGAATTAGTTTCATATCCAAAATTTCAGATATTTAAAACATCACCGGGAAACAATTCTCAAAATGCAAGCTTAACTAAACTTGTAATTTGTAGTAATAATCCAATTTTTGTCCCTTCAAAAGAAAACTATAAAAATTATTTTAAAGCTAATTTAGACTTTGAAATAAAATACTGGGGGAATTCTGGGAAAGTTTATGAAAAATATGAAGATGAAATTTGTGAAAAAGGACAATTTAGAACAACTATAGATTATAGACTCACCCCAGAATCTGATTATGTTTTTAATATAACTTTACAAGATACTTTTGGACAAAAAGAAGAAATGGTTCTTAATCTTAGAACAGAAAAAATGCCCTTTGATTTACTTAATTTTTATCATTTCCAAAAATATTACAATGTGACTACTCCCCAGAAAACAAAATTAACCTTTGCTGTAGAGAATATGGATTATATAAATGTTGATATTTGTAAATTATCAGCAAAGGATTTTCTTTATAATTATCTAAATTTAGTACCATATTGGGATTATTGGTATTCAAGATTTGATGGTCCTGAAGCAGTTATTAATTGTAAAGAAAGGATTAAAGATACTATCAAACTGCCTAGAAGATATTGGGCTAAAAATTTCTTTAATTTTGACATTAAAGATTACTTTCCTAATTCAATTGGTAATTATATTATCACTTTTTATCATCCTGATTATAAAGCAAAGCAGTGGCATTATGGTACTCATAAAGAAATAACAAGTCAAGTATACGAAAGAACTTATTTAAATGTAACGAATTTAGCTGCGGCTGAAAAAAGAATTAATGCTGAAAATGAAGTTTTGGAAGTTACAGAACCATCACTTACTGAGAAAATAAAAGGATTAATAAATCTCTATTGGGTAATTGATTCAAGAAGTTTAAAAGAAATTCCTAAAGCTAAGTTAGATTTCTATAAATGGGAAAATAATAGTTTAGTCTATACTGCCTCCGCTTACACTGATGATAAAGGTTTAGCTTTTGTAAGACCCATCTCAAGATTGAGCGGTGTGATTGTTTCTAAAAATGAGGATAGCACTATTTTGTTTAATGAAAGTCAATTAGGATGGGCAAGCACTGCTTATTTAGCTCATAAATTATATCTTTATACCGATAAGCCCATTTATCGTCCGGGACAAGAAGTTTTTATTAAAGGAATTTATAGAATAGGCTATGACGGCAATTATGAGATAATCAAGAACAAACCCCTTGAAATTAGAGTTTTTAATTCCAAATATCAAGAAATTTTTAATCAGACATTAAAAATGAATGATTACGGAACTATTGAGACTAAATTGATATTAGATAAAAATTCTCCTTTAGGTACTTATAGAATCTGCGCTAATTATGATTGCAGCTATTTTGAAGTTTTAGAATATGTTCCTGCTCCTTTTAAAGTGGAAATTAAAACTGACAAAGACGAATATATTTCTAAAAATACTGTTAATTTAGATATCGAAGCAGAATATTATTTTGGCGTTCCTGTTGAAAGAGGCAAGGTAGAATATACCATAGCTTCTCAAAATTATTATTTTGATAGATATCGAGATGGTTACTTTAATTTTGAAAGAGATCGTTATTATTATCCACCTTATGATTATGGAGATAAATTTATTTTAAGAGGAGAAACAACTTTAGATTCTCAAGGCAAGGCAAAAATTTCCAAAGTTTTAGATATAGAAAAAATTTTTAATGAAGAGGAAAGAAAAAGCAAAATCATTGTGGTTGATGTTACAGTTAAAAATACTTTAGGCCAAAGTGTTTCCGCACAAAAATCTTTTATTTTACATAATGGTGAATTCTATTTAGGATTATCTTCAGATAAATATTTTGTTGGCAAAAATGAAAAATTTAATTTGAAAGTGAAATCTGTTGATACGCAGGGAAAAGAAATAAGTGTCGATAATATAAAATTAGATATTTATCGAATTCAATGGATTTCAGCAAGAAGACAAGATGCTACAGGAGAATATTCTTATGAATGGGAGAAGAAAAGAGAACTTGTAAAAAGTTTTAATTTCGGTACTGATTATAAGGGAAATTATAATTTTGTCCTTCAACTTGATAAAGAAGGAGAATATGAGGCAGAAATTAAAGCTAAAGACAGAAGAGGTAATATGATTTCCAATGTTTATAGTTTTTATGTTGGTGGAGAAGGTGAAGTTACGGTGAGATATTTGGAAGATACTCAGCTTGAAATTGAAACTAGAAAGAAAGATTTAAAAGTTGGTGAAGAAGGCAATATAATTATTAAATCACCATATAAAATAGCAAAGGCTTTAATTTCTATAGAAAGAGGAGAAATTTTTGATTATCAAATTAAAGAAATTACGAGCAATCTTTATAACTTTGCCTTTAAAGTCAAAAAAGAATACTCACCCAATATTTATGTTTCTGTTTTGTTGTTTTCACAAAACCCGGAAGTAAAATTTGCTCAAACCGAATTCTATATAGATAGAAAACAATATGAGCTTGATATTAAAGTGAAATCTAATAAAAAGTTTTACTTACCTGGAGAAGAAGTAGTTTTAGATATTACCACTAAAGATTGGTTAGGAAGAGGAGTGTCTGCTGAGGTTTCTGTAGCAGTTGTTGATCTTTCTGTGTTAGCTTTAAAAGGTAATCCGAAGAAAAATCCTTTAATCTTTTTCTATGATGGTTTTCCTTTAACAGTTTCTTCTGCTGCTAATCTTAAAAATATTTTAGTTACAGAAGAGATAAAAGCAGCAGAAGGTGTAAAGGGTGGTTCTGGAATGGTAGAAGAAGCTTTAGCAGTTAAGAAAAGAGGAATATTTAAAGAAACTGCTTTCTGGCAAGCAGTGGTGAGGACAGATTCTCAAGGCAAAGCTCAAGTTAGATTCATTTTGCCCGATAATTTAACAACTTGGCAAACAGAGACATTAGGATTAACAAAAGATACTAAATTAGGCGTTAACTATATTGAATTTTTAACAAGAAAAGAATTAATGGCTGTTCCTTTCAAACCGAGATTTGTTGTTCCTGGAGATGAGTTTTTTGTTGGTGCGCAAATTTTCAATCAATCAAAGAATGTAGAAAGAGTAAAAGTGAAATTTGAAAGTAAGACTTTAGTTTTAAAAGAGAGTTTTTCAGAAAAAATAATTATTGTTGATCCTAAAAAATCAGCTACTGTTTATTTTAAAGTCTACGCTCCTTACTCGATTAAATCTGGCGAGCATAATTTTGTTATTTCAGCTTTTGGAGATAAATTACAAGATATTGTTGAACAAACTATAAAAATTACTCCTAATAATACTTATGGAGTTGTTGCTTCTTCAAATTATACTTCTTTGCCTGTATTTAAAGAATATGTCTATTTACCTTGGAATATTGAAAAAGATAGAGGAGAATTAAAGATAAAAACTTCAGCTACTTTAGCAGTTTTTCTTTCTGATGCTTTAAATTATCTTCTTCAATTTCCTTATGGTTGTTCAGAGCAAATTTCAAGTAAATTAAAAGGAATAGCTGTTGTTAAAAAAGCCTTGAATATCCCAAATTTAATTGAAAAATTCAAATTAGAAAAAATAAAATATAATGATAAAGAATATACTATTGATGAAGTGGTTCAAATTGGTTTACAAAAACTTTATAATAATCAAACATTAGATGGTGGTTTTTCTTGGTGGGAGAAAGGTAGGCCAGATTTTCATCTTACTTTATATGTTGTTGAGACTTTGAACTTACTTTCTCAATCAGGATTTAATATAAATCAATACTCTTTAGAGCGAGCTTTTGGTTATCTTTATAAAGAAATCACTAGTAATCAAGAATTGAATCAAAATCCAGATACTATAATTTTGACAGCTTATACTCTCTTAAATTCACCATCTTTTACTAATAATGAAGTTTTGGAAGAAAAAATTAGACAAATTGTTAATAATGATAACCTTATTAAGGAAAAATTAAGTAATACCTCTTTAGCTTATTTAGCTATAGTGACAACAAAAGGTTTTGATAAAAATTTGGAGAAAAAGGTTTTTGATATTCTTGATAATAGAGTTGATATTGATTCGAGAGGTGCTTTTTTGGAAACAGGAAAAAAATTTTTATGGGAATATTATGAAACACCTATTAAAAATACAGCTTTGTATTTAAAAGCTAAAGTAGCGAGAAAAGAAAATGATCCAATATTGGAAAAAGTCTTAAGGTGGATTTTAAATTCTAAATATAAAGATGGCTCTTGGGGATCAACCCAAAATACAGCTCTAGTAATTGATGCTTTAACTGATTATTTAGAATGGAAAAAAGAGACAAATTCAAACTTTACTTTAGAAATTTTGGTTAATGATAAGAAAGAAGGTCAATTTACTTTTAATCCTCAGACAATTTTAGAACAATTTTTAAAAGAAATGCCAGTTAAAAATTTAAAGTTTAATAGCAATAATGTTATTACTTTTAAAAAAGAAAATCATAATCAAACAACTAATGCTTATTATTACGATCTTGCTTTAAGGTACTATCTTAAAGCCGATAAAATTTCTCCTCGAGATGAAGGATTTAGTATTAAAAGAGGTTTTTACAAATTAGAAGATAAAGAAAATAAAAACCCAATTAAAAATGTTAAAGTTGGAGAAATTTTAAGAACTAATATTCAAGTTATTGTTCCAAAAACAAGAAATTTTGTGATGATTGAAGATTTCATACCTGCAGGAATGGAAATTGTTAATCTTGATTTAGCTACTGAACAAAAATCATTAAGACTACAAGAAAAAGATCTAAAGGGAAGAGAATTGATACCAGATTTTAAAGAGATACGTGATGATAGATTATTTTTGTATGTTGAAAGATTAAAACCGGGAGTTTATGAATTCGAATATTTTGTAAGACCTCTAATTAAGGGCAAATTTATCCACTTACCAGCACAAGTTTTAGAGATGTATTTCCCTGAGAATTTTGGCAGAACCTCTGGTGATTATTTTGAAATTGAGTAAGAATGGATAAAAATCATTTAAAAAACCAAATTCTTCTCCTAATAATTCTTCTTAGCTTCTTTTTTTTAATTATTGCCTATAATTTACAAAAAAAATTAACAGAAACTTATTTAAGTTATAACTCAGTTGTTTTAACAGATAGATATGGAGAAATAATTACTCTTCTGCCAAATAAAAAAGGCTATCGAGTACAATATATTGATAAAATTCCTTCACACTTTAAAGAATTTCTAATTAAAAAAGAAGATAAATATTTTTACTATCATTTTGGTTTTAATCCTGTAAGCATTTTTAAAGCAGGAATTTCTAAATTGGGCATCGGTGAAAGAAAGGGTTCTAGTACTATAACTCAGCAACTAGTAAAAATCTTGCTTGGTAAAGAAAAAGAAAGAAATTTAAAAAATAAATTAATAGAACTTGTTTATGCTTTAAGTTTAGAAATTTTTAAGAGCAAAGAAGAGATATTGAATATGTATGTTAATTCAATTTATTTTGGTAATCAAATACAAGGCTTAAAAGAATCCAGTCAATTTTACTTTGGTGTTTCACCGGAATTTTTAACTGATGGCCAAATCCTTCAACTTTTAGCAACAATTTCTAACCCTAATGAAAATAATCCATTGAGATTTGAGAATTTAAAAGTAGCTACAAAATTAGCTAAAAGGTTTAATTTAGATAATTCTCAATTACATTTTACTGATGTTAAGGAAATTAAAGAAAATGTAAAAAATTATTTGAATGAAGAAACATCATTTGAGGTTTTAGATTATTTAAGAAATAAAAATTTAAATAATCTAAAATCTTTACAATTAACCATTGATAAAAGATTAACTGAAAAAATAAGAAATATTGTTAAAAGGAATATAGCTTATCTTAAATTTAAAAAAGCTTATCATTCAGCAGCCATTGTTATCAAGTTACCAGAAAATGAAATTTTAGCTTTTATCGGTTCTCCTAATCCAAAATCTTTTTACGGAGGTTATCAAATAAATATGTTAACCAAACCAAGAGCAGTAGGTTCAACAATCAAGCCCTTTATTTATTTAAAGGCTTTTGAAAAAGGTTTAAGGCCTTATACTTTAGTTGAAGATAGAGAGTATAAATATGTTTCAGGTTTAGGCTTCCCCTTTTATCCTAAAAATTTTGATTATAAATATAGAGGTACAGTTTCTTTACATTATGCTTTAAGTAACAGCTTGAATGTTCCTGCTTTGAAAGTTTTAGAATATGCGGGACTTAAGGAATTTAATAATTTTTTAGAAAAAGATTTAGGATTTAAACCCTTTCAAAGTTTAGAAAATTATCAATTAGCAACAGCTCTTGGAGTTTTAGAAATGAGCTTATTAGATTTAGCCCATTATTTTACTATTTTCCCTAATAATGGCATTTTAAAAAATTTAAAAATTTTTTTTGAAGAAAAATCAAAAGAAAAAATTGTTGTTCAACCTGAATATGTTCAACTTATAAATAAAATCCTTTCTGATAGAAAAACAAGTATTGACCAATTCGGTCTGAAATCTAACTTTAATCTTTTTCAAGAAAATTATGCTTTAAAAACAGGAACCTCTCAAAAATTCAAAGATAGCTGGATAATTGGCTATACTCCTGATTTTTTAGTTGGCGTTTGGGTTGGTAATGCACAAAATATCTCTATGGATGCAGTTTCAGGTCAATTGGGAGCGGGGAAGATTTGGTCAGAAATTATGGAATTACTTTTTAATTCAGAATATAACAAAAATAGTCAATTTGATTTTTCCTCAATTCAAGAATTTGAATATCAGGGGAATATAGTTTATGGTCTAAAAGATGATAATTTTAAAAAAGCCCTCTTGGCTTTAAAAGAAGATTATTTAATTTTAAATCCACATAATGGAGATCGCTTTTTAGATAAAGAAAGTCAAATAATTTTGAAAGCTAAAGAAAATGTAGAATGGTTTGTTAATGGACAATTCTTGGGAGAGGGCAAAGAAAATATTTTTGTTCCTAAAGAAAATGGTGTTTATACTATTACCGCTAAAAATAAAAAATTAAAAGAAAGTATTGATATTTTTATTAGTGATTAAATTATAGTCAGTATAAATATTTAATTACTTGCTTAATTACTTAAATTATGATCTATTTAATTCTTTTGTAAAGTTTTTAGAAAATAGAAATTTTATTATAATATAACTAATGAAGCTTGGGTTTTTTGAAGCAGAAGGTTGGGAAAAGGAAATTTTAGAAAGAGAGCTTCCGGATTTGGAGATTTATTTTACAACTGAAAGACTCATAAAAGAAAATGTTAAAAATTTTAAAGATTTAGATATTTTGTCTATTTTTATTTGTTCAGAAATTGATAAAGAAATTATTGACTCTTTGCCAAATCTAAAACTTATTACCACTCGTTCAACTGGCTATGATCATATTGATTGCGAATATTGCAGGTCAAAAGGAATTGTGGTTTGCAATGTGCCAGAGTATGGAACAAAAACAGTGGCTGAATGGACAATTGGTCTTATGCTTAATTTGATGAGGAAAATTTATTATGCTATTGATCAAATTAAAGAAAGTGAAAGTTTTGATTTAAAAAATTTAAGAGGCGAGGAGCTTTATGGAAAGACATTAGGAGTTATCGGTACTGGCAAAATTGGCAAAGAAGTTATAAAACTTGCCAAAGCTTTTGGAATGAATATTTTAGCTTATGATGCTTTTCCTGATGAAAATTTTGCCAAAGAATATAATGTAACTTATACATCTTTAGAAGAACTTTTAAAAAATTCAGATGTTATTACCATTCATGTCAATTTAAATCCATCAACTTATCATTTAATCAATAAAGAAAATATAAAACTCATAAAACATGGAGCTTATTTAATTAATACTGCAAGAGGAGGAATAGTTGAAACAGAAGCATTGCTTTATGGACTAAAAGAAGGAATCTTAAAAGGAGTAGCTTTAGATGTTTTGGAAGAAGAAACAGAGATTAAAGAAGAATTAGAGCTTTTGGTGAAATATACAATGATGATCGACGAACCTCGCACCAAAGCAGAGTATGATACGGAGAAAGGCGCTCAAAATGATCTTAAAGAAACAGCTTTTACTTTGTGGCAAAATCATATTTTAATGAAAATGCCTAATGTTTTAATTACACCTCATAATGCCTTTAACTCAAAAGAAGCTATCGAAAGAATTTTAATGACCACAATTGAAAATATTAAAAAATTTTTAGAAGGAAACTTAATAAATTTAGTTAAATAGCCACCTCCACTCAATAACATCGTCGTCATTAAGACAAATTTCCACAAAGCAAACTCTGCTCCGGGGAAATTTGTTTTAAATTGTTTTTTTTAAATTGTTTTAATTTGTATAATTTTAATATTAAATAAAAACTTAAAAGTAAGATCTAAAAATGAAATTTAAATTTGGAATAGAAGTAGAAGTACCTTTATTAAGATTAGGTGAAAAATTAGAATTTGTTGATTTTGAAAATACTAAATTTGAGGATCTTGATAAAATTATTAAAAAATTACCAAAATTTGAAAAAGATTATAAAAATTTAAGGATTGGTGATTTGAGAATTAAAGAAAAAAGATGGTATATAGAAGGATATGAAAGATTTAATTTAGATGGTTCATTTTTAAAGTGTGAAATTAAAGGAATAGAAATAAGAACAAATCCATATTTGACTATTGATGGATGCTTGAAAGAGTTAAAAGAAAATTATTTACTACTTAGAAGATATCTTCTTAAAGAAAAATTTTTTCCTGTTTGGATAAGTTTTAATCCTTTTAAAAGTAAATTCAAACCTAAATTAAATGCCTATGAGATAAAGAAAAGAAAAAGTTCACCGGAGGAAATAACTGCTAATATCGCTAACCTAACTTTCGGACCAGACTTGAACTTTTCAGTAGAAGATATTAATGATAAAAAATTGATTAATATTGGCAAAAAACTAACATACTACAGTCCTTTTATTATTCCTTTTAGTTTTTCGTCTCCTTTTAAAGATGGCAGATTGTGGAGAGGATATTCTTATCGAACTTATGTTAGAACAGGAAAAAGACCGGCTTGTATGGTTTTTTTAAATAATCCTAAAAATATGATTAAAAGTTTTCCATCTTTGACCCAAATTTCAAGAATTGAAGCAGAGAAAGGAAGAATTGAATTTAAAGCCATAGATACTTGTAATTCTTTAAAGATGTATAAAGCTTTATTTATATTAATAAAAGGGATTGTTTTAGATGATAGTTTAAAGAAGAGAAGAATAACGCCAGATGAGAAATTACATAAACATTCTGCTTTTTATGGTTTTAAATCCGAGAGTATAAGAAAAGAAGCACTTAAAATAATTAATTCTATTGAAAAAGTTTTGGATAAATCTGAAAAAGATTATATTTATTTTTTAAAAGATATTATTTTAACCAATAACCTACCTGTATTAAAATTAATAAATGATTATAAAAAAACAGGATCGATCTTAAAAACCTTAAAGCAAAATGAATTATTACAATTATGACATTATTATAGTTGGAGGCGGACCTATTGGTGCTTCAACTGTTTATTTTTTAAGTAGTAACAAACAAAGTCAAAAAATTGCTCTTTTGAGGCCCGAACCTTTAAACGAGGATCCTTACCATATTGCTACATACCTTTATGCCGGGGGTTCTATTAGATCCTATTTTGAAAATCTGGAAATTAAAGAAGCTACGGCAAAGACCATAAATTTTATAAAAAAATTAAAAGAAGAAAACGTTGATCTTTCATTAATTGAAGATTATTATTGTTTCTTAAATAAGGGAGTAATGGTGCCGTCAGTTAATATAAGTGGTAGTAAATTAATAAACTACTTTTTGAGTAAATCAAAAGAAAACGGTATAGATATTTTTGATGAAACTTTTTTAGAAGAAATTATCGAAGAAAAAGATAGAGTTATATTAAAAACAAATCAAGGTGAATTTCAAGCAAAAAAAGTTTTATTAGCATTGGGTTATTCTTTAAATAAATTTTTACCGGAAGCTGATTTTAAATTCAAAAAAAGACAACTTTTTGTTTTAGATATTAAATTAAAGGAAGAACAAAAAAATTTTCCTCATTTAATTTTTCTTTTTAAAGGCGGTATAGTATATCTCTTTGTTAAAAATATTAATAATGAATACAAATTTGTTTTAGGTCAAGAAGATATAATTGAAGAAAATGAGGAATTTAAAGAAGATAATTATTTTGAAAAACTTATTAATATGGGTCTTTTAGAAATTTTGCCATTTTTAGAAGGAGTAAAAGCAGAAAAAATTTTATGGGGTTTTGACGCAGAAAATAAAACTTTAAAGATTTTTAATAAAGGAGAAAAAATTATTGCTGCCTGCTGCGGAAGTGCATTAAGAAGTTGTGTTTATATCGGAGAGAAATTATATAATATAATTCAAAGAGGCCTATAATTAAATTATGGAGCCAAAAGTAATTTCCATCTATCATGCTTCTTTAATTTTAGATTGGGTAAAGATTATTTATGTTGATCCTGCGTGGAATATTGATTTATATAAAGATAAACCTTCTCCAGATTTAGTTTTAATTACTGATATTCATTATGATCATTTAAATGTTGATGTTTTGGAAAATTTAAAAGGAGAATTTTTAATTATTACTCCAAAAGCTGTTTATGATGAACTTACAGATGATTTAAAACAAAAAACAAAAATCTTGAACAACGGTGAAGAGATAGACTTTGAAGATTTTAAAATTTTATCTTTGCCAATGTATAATCTTACTTCTGAAAGACTTCAGTTTCATCCAAAAGGAAGAGGCAATGGTTATTTAATTGAAAAAGAAAATTTTAAAGTTTATATTGCTGGAGATACTGAAGATATTGTAGAGATGAGAAATTTAAAAAATATTGATATTGCTTTTTTACCAATGAATCTTCCTTGGACAATGTCAGTTGAACAAGCGGTCTCAGCAGTTTTAGAGTTTAAACCTAAAAAAGTTTATCCCTATCATTATCGAGGGGAGAAAGGTTTTAGTGATATAAATAAATTTAAAGAACTCGTCGAAAAAGAAAACAAAGATATTGAGGTAATTTTAGTTAATTGGTATGAGTAAATTTAAATATATTATTATGTTTGCTTTTTTGGTTTCAATTATTAATTCTTAGGTTCAATTTTTTCAAGTTTTTTTTAGGAGGCTATTTATATGCAAAAATTGGTTTAGGAACACTTATTTTTTCTCTGACTTAACTTCTCTTATGATTTTAATTTTTTTTACCATTTTTGAAAATTGAAAGATAATTTATTTTAAATTCACTTCGTATATATAACTTTTTATTTTAGTTTCTAAATCTTTAAATAAATTCTTTTTAAAAAAATTAAAAGAACTTTTATTTCCACTGGATATCTCAATAAATAGTTTTTTGATACCCCTTCTTTTTAAAAGATTTAAAATATCTTTTAAAGAACTTTTGCCCAAACCCATATTCCTGAATTGAGGAAGAATATATATTAAACACAAATCCGCGAATCTCTTTGTAATATAAAGATGAATTAAACCAATCTTTTTGTTTTGAAATTTAATATAAAAATAAGAATGGTTTTTATTGAGTAAGTTATTCCTAATTGCTCTTACGGTAGTTAACCTGTTTAACTTTGTTTTATCTATTTCTTCATAATATGCCTCTACGAGATCATAAATTTTATAAATATCTTCTTTTTTGGCACTCTTTTTCACTTTAATTAACATTTGGGGATAGTTCTTTATTTTGGTGTTTTTATTTTGTATATTTAATTTTAATATAATAATTTAATATAATAATATTATAGGTAAAGGTCGGTAATTAACTTAATTATAACAAATATGCAAAAATTAATAAAAAATAAAACTATATTACTTTGGAGAGAGGGGAAATCGTACAAAGGTTTTCATCCTACGGGTTATCATCAAATAAATTGGAGCAGTGTAAGAAAGCTTGAGAGAATGTCTTTAATGGACAGTACTAAATGTTGTGGAACCGGTACTTGTCCTAGTGGAATCTAAATGGAAAAATTTTATAAGGATTATATGAACGATTTTCTTTTTAGTGTTGAAAAAATATTGCCACAAGATTTTATTGTGGACAAAAGAATTTTTATATTGAATATTAAAAAATTTTTAAAGAG
>Ga0068705_10000505_pt1 | contig 19827 bp, 22 predicted proteins | sample YNPMSTMetaG_FD_65631 | JGI IMG/M metagenome (GOLD analysis project Ga0068705, IMG submission 65631) | Anoxygenic and chlorotrophic microbial mat microbial communities from Yellowstone National Park, USA - YNP MS-T MetaG | ecosystem: Environmental > Aquatic > Thermal springs > Hot (42-90C) >... | reverse complement strand
TCTTATTTCCTTCATCTTTGCTTACTTGCTTTTTATTTTCTTTTGTTTTCTTCTTTCCTTTTCCTCATTTCTTAATATTTTATCTAATTCAATTTACACACTTTATTATACACTACCAAATTTTAGCCTTATATAATTTGATAAAAAGTTTTTGCATTTTTTAATCTAAAACTTTTATCTAATAAAAACACTTTATATTTAAAAAACTTCTTTTTTAAATTTTTTGCATTTGACACTGATTATTAAAAATGTTACAATTTTTATATAAGTAACACTATTAAAAAGTTCATTAAAAGGAGGAAAAATGAAGAAACAATTGATGGCGGGTCTTTTCATAATTGTAACTTCGGTTCTATTAAATGCTGAAGTTTCAATTGATATTGGAGAAATTGTTGTAGTTGATAAAAAAGATGATTTTTCTTCTAAAACATTTGGTTTAAAGACGGTTGAGAGGGGTAAAAATGTATATGTTCCTGATATTTTACAATATGAGCCAGAAGTTGATATTAGAAGAAGAACTGTTATAAGTGATAATGCAGATATGATTTCAATAAGAGGACTTAGTGGAAATAGAATACTTTTAAACCTTAATGGAAGAAGTTTAAATGCTGCTGGTGTTGTTGGAGGATATTATACTGACTGGTCAACAATACCAATGGATAATATTGAAAAAATACAGATAATAAAAGGTGGTTCTGATGTTAAATACGGAAACAATGCTCTTGGCGGTGTTATAAACATAATTACAAAAAAACCAACTGAAAAACTTGAGACAGGTTTGTTTTCATCATATGGATTTGCAAAGGACATAGATTATATAGAAAATTTTAGAGCATATTCTTCATATAAAAAAGGAATATTTGGTTATTCTATTTCCGGAAGTTATTCTAACTCAGATGAGTTTTTATGGAATAATGATTATGAAGCAAAAAATATATCAGGAAATTTTTATTTTGATATGCCTTATGATGGAGAATTATCAATTGGAACACAGTACACAAATACAAAAAGAGGTTTTATAAGAAATAACAGAAAATCCACAAATCCAACAAATCCTTTGTTTTATCAAAAAATAAATCCTGATTATCCACTTGCTTCTGGTGAGACAATAGCTCCTGGAACTGGGAATCAGAATATATTTAAACCTGGACCTGGTTCATACTGGGACAAAGAAAAAACATATCTGGATCTTGGATATAAGCAGCCAATTGGAGATTATTTTGCTGAGTTTAAGATTTATAAAAATATAGAAAATAGATTTGAGAAAAACTATTCATCGCATCTTACAAGTAATACATATACTGATGGAATTCTTGTATTAAATAGAAAAGTAGAGTCAGATAGATCTTGGGGAAGTTATCTTAACATTAAAAGAGAACTTGAAAAGCATAACCTTGAAACAGGTTTTGAGTATAAATATTTAGGTTATGGTGATATAAAAGTTTTTTATTATGATAAAACATATAATAATAATTTAACTTATACTGGTGGTCCTGCCAGTCAGGAAGGAAATGTTTATGCCTTATATATAAAAGATGAGTATAAATTAAATGATAATATAAGTCTTCTTCCTGGTTTAAGATATGATTATTATAAAGTAAATCCTTTAAATGGAAGTACGGTTAAAAAATTAGATGATTCTTATTTGAGTAAATCACTTTCCCTTTCATATAAAATTTCAGATAAAACTAAGTTTTTACTCTCTGGTTATATAAAATCAAGAACACCTCAGATGCCAGAAGTTTATTGGTGGTCAAATGGACTTACTCAGGGTACAAATGATTTAAAATCAGAAAAAAATCATGCTATTGAGTTTTCTCTTTCTCATAAATTTTCTGAGGAGCAAAAAATAACGCTTTCTGCTTTTAATTACAACATAGATGATTATATAATGTTTAGGTTTGGAATAAATCCTGGCAATAAGAGAGCAGTTTATAACATAGATAATGTCCATATCTATGGTGGATCTTTGGATTATAGAGTAAGATATAATAAGATAAATTACTATTCAAATATAACAATTCAGAAATCAAAAAAGGGATATGATATGTATGATCAGGCAAAATTAACAAACGAACTTGATTATATGCCTAAATTTAAATCAAATCTTGGCGCTGAATGGGAGTTAAATGAGAAAAATTCACTTTCATTTAACTGGAGATTTGTGGATAATCAAAAAAGTATTGAGAATTATTTAAATTTTGGAATAAATTATTTTGTACTTTATACCATTAAATCATATAATCTTTTTGATCTTGAATATAAATTTAAATACTCTAAAAATCTTGATTTTTCTCTATATGCTCAAAATCTTTTTAATAAGTCATATTCTGAGAGATTTGGTTATCCTATGCCCGGAAGGGTGATAGGTATTACAGGAAAATTTAATTTTTAAATTCTTCTATTATCCTCCTTTAATAAAGGGGGAATTTTTTATAGAGGATTTTTATTATAACTTCGAGATTTTTTTGGAGGTTTTTATGAAAAAATTTTGGGCTGTTATAATACTAATTATCTTTAATTTGTCTTAAAATCACAAGATAAAGTTAATAGAATTATTGCTATAGGTCCTGGAGCTCTTAGGATTGTTGCCTATCTTGATGCAATTGATAAAGTTGTTGGAATTGAAAATATTGAGATAAAATATCCTAAGTCAAGGCCTTATAGTGTAAGTTATTATGATAAAATAAAAAATCTTCCTATAATTGGTGAGGGTGGACCTGATAAAATTCCAGATTTTGAAAGAATAATAAAACTAAAACCAGATCTTATTTTTATAGGTTCAAGCGATGAAGCAGTTATAAAGACAATAACAGAAAAAACAGGTATAAAAGTTTTTTCTGTGGATTATGGTGGAATTGGAGGATTTGATTTAAACAAATTTAGAAAAGTTATTTTAGATACATCCAAAATTCTTGGAAAAGAGAAAAGAGGTGATTATCTTTTAAAAAAAATTGATTACTATTTAAGTGATGTAAAAAAAAGAGTTAAGGATTTAAAATTTGACAAAAAGGTTTATATAGGAGGGGTTGGTTTTAAAGGAGCGCATGGAATAGAGTCAACTTTAAGTTCGTATCAGCCATTTGATTTTCTTGGCATTAAAAATTCTATTTTTTCAGATCTTCCACACATATTTACTACAAAAGAAAAGATACTTTCAATAAATCCTGATTATATATTTATTGATAAAGGTGGTTTATCATTGATTTCTGATGATATTATTAGGAATATGGATTATTATAAAATGCTTAAAGCATTTAAAGAAGGAAAAGTTTATGTAACACTTCCTTATAATCATTACACAACAAATGTTGAGATTGTATTTGTAAATACTTATTTTGTTGGTAAAGTTCTCTTTAATGAAAAGTTTAAAGATGTTGATCTGATGAAAAAATGTGGAGAGATATTTAAAGATTTTGTTGGAAAAGATGTATGTAGTAATTTTATGGATGATAACAATTTTTATAAAAGAGTGGAAATTTTAAATGGAAAACCAGAGTTTAGAGATATATAATTTTTTTGAAATACACAATAAAAGATTAAAAATTAAAAGAATTTATCTTTTTTTATCTTTTGTTTTGCTTATAATTCTTGCAGTTTTTTCTCTAAATTTAGGTGAGTTTTCTATATCAATTTTTAAAGTGTTATCAGGCAAAGAGTCCCATGAAAATGCATACATTTTTTATAATATAAGGCTTCTTAGGATTTTTACAGATATAGTATGCGGTGCAGGGCTTTCAATCGGCGGTGCTGTGCTTCAAAATATTTTAAGAAATCCTATGGCAAGCCCTTTTACACTTGGAATTTCACAGGCAGCCACTTTTGGAGCAAGTTTTGCAATAATATATCTTTCAGCAGGAGTTACTACTTCAGTAGGAGAGGGAGTAATTGTATCATCTTTTTTAAAAACTGGTTTTTCTGCATTTCTTTTTTCATTGATTTCAATGTTTTTTTTAATATCTCTTTCATATATTAAAAGATTTTCAAAACAGACAATAATTCTTACAGGGATTTCTTTAGGTGCTTTTTTTCAGGCGATTACTATGATACTTCAGTATTTTGCAGATGAGATAAAAGTTGCACAAACACTTTTTTGGACATTTGGAGATGTTTCAAAAGGTAATTATTTTGTTATGTCTTTAGTTTTTCTTATTATTTGTTTTTCAATTTATTTTTTTGTATCAAAGTCGTTTCATTTTAATGCAATACTTTTTGGAGATGAGTTTTCAAAAGTAAGTGGAGTTGATTTTAAAAAGCTTTCTTTTATCTCAATAATCATAGTTTCATTGATAGTTTCGCTTATAACATCTTGTGTTGGTATAATTGGTTTTATTGGACTTATTGCACCACATATAACGAGATTTATGGTTAAAAATGATAACAAATATTTTATACCACTTTCAGCAATTAATGGAAGTATTGTTCTTCTTTTATCTGATATAATTTCAAGAACAATTATATATCCATCGGTTTTACCGGTCGGGATTATAACATCTTTATTTGGAGTTATTGTTCTTATTTATCTTATAATAGAGAAGGAGAAAAATGATTGAACTTTTAAATATTTCAACAGGTTATAATGGAAAAGTTATTATTAAAGATTTAAACTTTAAATTTAGAAGAGGCGAAATTACTTCAATTTTAGGTCCTAATGGATCAGGAAAAACAACTCTTTTAAAAACAATTTCTGGTTTTTTAAAATATAAAGGGAAAATAATAATTGATGGAAAGGATTTGAAAAGTATTTCATTTATTGATTTGTATAAGGATTTGTCGTATCTTCCTCAAAAAATTCAAGATATCGCAGAACTAACGGTAATTGAGTTTATGTATACTTCTGTTGCAGGTTTTTTTGATAGTATTGCAAAAGATTTTAAAAAAAATATGATTGATATTATGAATAAGTTCGGGATAATTGATTTTAAAGATAGATATATAAATACATTAAGCGGTGGCGAGTTTCAAAAAGTATTAATTGCTTCTTTTTTTTTAAAAAATCCTAAAATAGTTCTTCTTGATGAGCCACTAAATAATCTTGATATAAAAAATCAGTTAGAAATTATTGATATAATAAGAAAAATTGTTTATGATAAAAATGTTACTCTTATAAGCGTTGTTCATGATATAAATATGGCTTTAAAAATTTCAGATTATTTAGTTTTTATGAGGGATGGAAAAGTTATCTCAGATTGCAAAAAAGATGAGATTAATTCAGATATAATTGAAAATGTTTTTCAAATAAAATGTAGAATTTTTTCTGATGATGGAGTTAATAGGATTATTTTTTAGGAGGTCTTATGAATAAAGATTTAAAAAAATGTATAGAGTATCATGGGCATAAGTGTATGGGGCTTTTGATGGGATATAGAGCAGCAAAATATGCTCTTAAATTATTGAAGGAAAGAAAGGATATTAATGAGGATATTGTTGCAATAGTTGAAAACTCGTCTTGTTTTGTTGATGCTGTAAGTGTTATTACAGGATGCACTTTTGGAAAAGGAAATCTTATATTTAAAGATTTAGGAAAAATGGCTTTATCTGTTATTTCAAGAAAAACTGCTAAAGCAATAAGAGTTTATCTTGATCATAATAAAATTAAAAGAGATCCACTAGATATTGAGTTGATGAATAAGGTTTTAAATGGAAGTGCAACTAAAAAAGAAAAAAGTGAGTTTGAGAAAAGAAAAAATCAAAGAGAAAAAGAGTTTATGAAAATAAAAGATGAAGATTTGTTTATTGTAAAAGATTATGATGGAGAAATTCCACCAAAAGCAAGAATATATCCTAATGTTATATGTTCTAAATGTGGTGAATCAGTAATGGAGACAAAAATTAAATATATAGATTCAAAGCCAGTATGTCTTGAATGTGCAAGATGAAAAAATTTAGTTTTTTTCTTTTTATATCTATTTTCTTTCATATAATAGTTTTTGCTCTTCCAATAAAGATTAAAAATGAGGAAAAGATAAATCAAAAACCAGTGATTTTAAATATATTTTATGAGAAAGAAAAAACAAATCAGAAATTTGAGAAAAAAATTATAGAAAAATCAAATGAAATAATAAAAGAGAATTCTATATTAAGTAAAACTATTTCAAAAAACGAGGAAGAAGAAATAAAAAAAGATGAAGTTAAAGAAGTTAATGATGTTAAAGAATATGAGATTGGTGATATTCTTGGCCCAAAAATTAAAGGTAAGTTTAGTCCAAAATATCCTTTTAAAATGAAGATGAAACAAATTGAGGGGAAAGTAATATTAAAACTTTTGATAGATGAGAATGGCAATCTATTAAAATATGAAGTTCTTGAAAGCACAGATAATGAATTTCTAAATAGTGTTTTAAATGAATTAAAAAATGTTGATTTTATTCCAGCATATTCAGATGGATTTCCCATTAAAGTTTATGGTATATTAAAGGTTCATTTTAAACTTGATTAATGGAGGTTTTATGCTTTTTGATTTTTTTAAAAAAGGTGGATTTTTAATGTATCCAATACTTTTTTGTTCTATATTAGGGCTTTCAATATTTTTGTATAAATTTTTTGAGTATAAAAGAATATTTAAAGAGCTTTTATATGGTATTGATTTTGGATTTATGAAAGATTTAAAAATAGAAAAATTATCAAATTCTTCTGAACTTGAAATTATTTGGACTAAAAAAATACATCAAATTGAAAAAGGAATATCTACATTAAACCTTCTTGCAAGTATATCTACACTTTTAGGGCTTACTGGAACTGTTGTTGGAATGATACAGACATTTATGGTCATATCTAATATTGAGATGCCAAAGCCATCTATGCTTGCCTCAGGTATATGGCAGGCGCTTATTACTACTGCCTTTGGACTTTTTGTAGCAATACCTATTCATATAGGAGTTCATTGGCTTGAAAAAGAAATGGATGAGATTTTGGTAATATTAAAAGAAAAAATAATAAATAAAAATGCTTGATATACCTAAAAAAAGACATAAACATTTTGATTTAACTCCACTTGTAGATATAGTATTTAATCTTTTACTTTTTTTCATTCTATCATATCAAATATCTGAGTACAACAGAATTGAAGTTTCACTTCCAGAGTCAAATATTGTAAGTTCAAAAGAAAATTTTTTAAATATTTATATAAAATCTGATAATGAAATATATCTTGAAAAAGAAAAAGTTTCACTTGAGAATTTAGAAAAGAAACTTTTTGTAGTTGATAAAAAAAAATCAATAAATATAAACTCTGATAAAAAAGTAAGTGTTGAGATACTTGTAAAAGTGATAGAAAAAATTAAAGAAAGTGGGTTTGAAAAATTCAATATAATAACTAAGTATAAAAAATAAAGAGGTTTTTATGAGTATGAAAAATTTCTGGGATTTTAAATCAAAAAAATATCCAAGACCTTTTGATGAAGGGGTTATTGAGAAAACGAAGGAGATTCTAAAAAGAATTGAATCGTATGGAGTTTCATTTGAGGGTAAAGATGTAATTGATATAGGATGTGGAACAGGGATTTATGGGCTTGTTATTTCTCAAAAGGCAAGAAAGGTTTTATGTTTTGATATATCAGATGGTATGATAAATATTTTAAAAGAAGAAACTCAAAGATTAAATATAAAAAATGTAGAGGCAATTGTAGGTGATTTTAGAGATTATAATTTTGATAAATACAAAAAAGCGTTTGATATCTCATTTGCATCAATGACTCCAGCAATAAAAGATAGTAAAGATGTTTCAAAAATGGAGTATTTATCAAAGGAGTTTTGTGTTTATATTGGCTAGGCTGGTAGGAGAGAAAATAAAGTTTATGATGAGGTCTTTAATTATTTTAAAATTAAACCATATGTTCCAAGTGGCTATTTTGATATAAAAAAAGTACTTGATGAGAGAAATATTAATTATGAGACATTTATTTTTGAAGATGAGTGGGAATGGAAAGGAAGTTTGGATGAGGCGGTTGATGAGTTTTATAACAGAATTAAACTTGACAATATTGAGATTAAAAAGGAAGAGATTAGAGATTTTCTTTTAAAAAAATATGGTAGAAATATTTTTATGAAAACCATTGCAAGCGAAGGAGTAATTATTTGGAAGATTAAATAACTGGAGGATTGGAAGATTATATGATTAGAGAATTAGAAACTTGGTGTAAATTATGAATATTGAATTATAAATTATAAATTTAAATTAGAACTAAAGACCTAATAAAAATTTTCCCAAAAGACCCTTTTAATCTAATCTATAACATCCTTGTATGATATTTTCATACAAGGAGGAAAAATGATAAAGTGGTACAGAAAACCTGCGAACAGTAATGTATCAGGTAGATGTGTGCCTGTTATTGTTGGAGCCTGTTGTTTTGGCGGAAGCTGTTGTGATAAATAATCAATATAATTCTCAGGTGTATGCCTTATAAGACATACCCCTATTAATATTAATACTGAAGAGAAAATGAAAGATTTAAAAAATTCCAAATATAATGTAATCATAAAACAAGAAGAGGGAAGTTTGATTTATAATACATACTCTGGGGCTTTTGGTTTTATTGAAGGAGATTATGATTTAAATGATCTTTTAAAAACTAAGGACCCTTTATTTAGTCAATTAATTGAAGGCGGATTTATTATTAGAAAAGATTTTGATGAATTGAATGAGTTGAAAAAAATTTATTATGAGAGTAGAAAGGATAATAAATATCTTAGTATAACACTGCTTGCAAGCGAAGATTGCAATTTTTCCTGCCCTTATTGCTTTATTTATCGGCGAAGACCTATAAAAATGAATGACAAAGTTTATGAGAATTGTATAAAACTAATAGAAAATAAAACAAATATGCTTTCTCATTTGAAAATTCAATTTTTTGGTGGGGAACCATTATTAAATCATACTAAAAACATAATTTTTCTTGAAAAAATTAATAAACTTATCAATTCTGGTGTTTATAAAGAATTTGGTTTAGTAACAAATGGATATTTATTAGATAAAAATATTTTTTTAGATTATTTAAAAAGGAATGTTATCTTTTATCAAGTAACAATTGATGGATCTAAAAATTACCATAACAAAACAAGATTTACAAGAAATGATAAAAACACTTTTGATAAGATAATTAAGAACATAGAGGATATAAAAAATGTGGACGGTAACTTTAACTTTGTTATAAGGGTAAATTTTCAATCCAGCGATAAAGAAATAAATAATTTAATATCATATTTTAAGGACAAATTTAAAAATGATAAGAGATTTAATTTTGTATTTAGACCAATTATGGATTTTAAAACAAGAAAAATAACTGATAAAATAGATATCTGTAACGAGGGTGAAGGGAAAATCAAGCAGATGAAATATTTATTGAATTTTTACCGTAAGGATATTATAATCTATGATGAGAGAATGGTGTTTTTGCCTAAAAGAATAGATAGCTGGTGTGAGGCACCAAAATATAATTCTTTTATTATAGGAGCTGATGGAGTTGTATTTAAGTGTGATGTGGAAATAAGCGATAAAAAGTTTGCAGTTGGTGTTTTAAAAGATAATGGAGAAATAGAATTAAAAGAAAATATATATACAAGCTATGACCCTTATAAAGATCAAGATTGTTTGAATTGTAAATTGTTGCCAATATGTCAAGGAGGTTGCATAAGAAGTAGAATAGTTAATAAAGAAGGATGTTATTATACACTTGAATTAATTAAACAAATGATGATAGAATATAATAGGATGGTTAGTAGATAATATGCTTAGCATAAAAAACATTTCAAAGATATATAAAACATTAAAAGGCAATGTTGTGGCTTTAAAAGATCTTTCACTTGAGATAGATGAAGGCGAGGTTATCTGTCTATTAGGTCCAAATGGTGCGGGAAAAACAACTACAATAAAATTGATTGGAACATTTGTAAATCCAACAACTGGTACAATATCATATAATAATATTTCAATAACACAGAGAAGTAAATATCTCAAAAATATATCAGTTCTTTTTGAAGGAAATAGAAGTGTAATCTGGTCTTTAAAAGTAGAGGAGAACCTTGAGTATTTTTGTGGAATTAGAGGTTTGAGATTAAAAGATGTAAAAGAAAGAATAATTAAGTATATGAAGATTTTCGGGCTTGAAGAATATAAAGGAAAATTTGTAAATGAACTTTCAAGAGGAAACCAACAGAAACTTGCGGTGGCAAGTGTTCTTGTTCTTGGAACTCCTATTGTTCTTTTAGATGAGCCAACACTTGGACTTGATTTTGAAACATCAGATAATCTGATGAATATCATAAAAAAGGAAGTCGATGATAATAAAAAAATATTTATAATAACATCACATGACGCCGATTTTATAGATAAAATTGCTTCGAGAATAGTGATAATAGATAAAGGTGAGGTTAAGGGAATTTTTAAGGTTGAAGAATTAAAATCAATAACAAAAGAAGAAAATTTTAAAAATGCTTATTTGAAATACATAAAAAATAAATATGAAAGAAAGAATTAGAATATTAATTACTGAAATAAAATTTATTTTTATAAGAATGATTACATCTTATAGATTTGATTGGATAGCAGGAAATATTAATCTTTTACTTGGTTTGATTTTCTTATATCTTGGGATAAATTCTTTTAAAGATGAAGTTGTCTCTTCTAATGTTATAGATTCTAAAACTATTAAAATGATAATTGGGCTTTACACATTTGTAGTGGTTCAAGAAGGTTTAGTTGGAATGGTTTCAAAGGTGAGCGAAGGAAAAGCATATGGGACATTTGAACAGATTATCGTAAACCCTTATGGCTCATGGTTTATTTTATTTGCAAAAGCAGTTGGTGGTTCAATTATTAGTTTTATAAGCATTACAATATTTGCTCCACTTGCAATGGTTATTACAGGAAAATACTTTAGCGTTAATTTATTTAAACTCATTTTACTGTTAATTCCACTGCTTTTTTCAGTATTTGGGATAGGATTTATTCTTGCAGGTCTTACATTAATCTATAAGCGATTACAATCATTTGCTTATTTAATTCAGTTTTTTGTTCTTTCTTTAATGGTTTTGCCTTCATACCCATTTAGTGTTTATTCGCTTCTTCCAATAGCTCCTCAGTCGCTTGTTATAAATAAGGTTATAGCATCCAATGTCGCTATAAGTTATAAATGGTGGATATATCTTTATTTAAATGCTTTTGTATACTTTTTTAGCGGGATAAAAATTTATAATTATCTTGAAGAAATAGCCAGAGAAAAAGGCGTTTTAGGGCATTATTAATAAACTTATTAATAAACTATGGATTTTAAATTTTGGATGATAAATTTAAATTATAAGGATAGTGCCAAAGATCTAATAAAAATTTCACCGAAAGCCCCTTTTAATCTAATCTATAATATCCTTGTATGATATTTTCATACAAGGAGGGAAATAAAAAAAGAGTAGTTGTAGCAACAATTGTTGGTGGTATTATGTTTATAAATACAAGTGCCTTCTCATATGACTTATTAAAAAGCAGTGATATGTGCAGAAATTCTGGATGTGGAATAATATAAAAAAACTATTATTTTAGTGCCCTAATAATGTTAAGATGGAGGATATTATGAAAAAAATAATTCATAAATTGATTCTTTTTGGTGGAGGGTTTTTTACAGGATTTATTTTTGAAGGGAAGATTGTTGTAAAAACGAAATTTGAACCTTGGAGTTTATTTGATACTTTAATCATAATAATTCTTGCTGGAATTACTTTTTTAATATCTCTTTTTTTAGATAAAGTTAGCGTAAAGGAGGAAAAATGAATAATTTGTTTTTAATCTTGTTTTTAGGTTTTAATGTTTTCTCAGAGGAAAATATAATTTCTACTTTTTCTTATACGCAGCAAATAAAGAAAGAGATAAATCAGTCAATATTAACAGAAGAAAATACTACTTCTCAATTTACAAAATGATTGTTGAAAACATAAACAAAATATAAATTGTCATAATTTGGATAAAATAACACGATTAGATAGAAGGTAAGAGGAAATTTTTAAGTAACAATTAAATTTTTTCATTCTATTTCTTAATATTTTGTAAAATTTTTTTGTAATTTTAATTTATTATGATAAAAATAATTATTCCAGGGAAAATTAATCTTGAGTTTATAAGGGAAGGGGTTAATTATTATTATAAAAAGATAAACAAATTTTTGAAAATAAATCTTATTCATACAAAAACACCAGATAGTTATACTTCAAGAGAAGAAAAATTAAGAAGGGAAAAAGTTGAGATAGAAAAACATATTGAAAATTCATATCTAATAGTTCTTGATGAAAAAGGAAAAGAATACTCAAGTATTGAGTTCTCAAAAAAATTTAAGTTTTTAATTCAATCAAATAAGGATATATCTTTTGTTATTGGGGGAGATGAAGGAATTGATGAGGATATAAAGAAAAAAGCAGATGAAATTCTTTCTCTTTCAAAAAATACATTTACACATGAATTAAGTCTTTTAATAATTATGGAAGTTATTTATCGCTCAATTATGATTTCAAAAAATTATCCCTATCCTAAATAGCAAATTGGATAAATAGTGGATTAGAGAATTGCTTGATTAAGGATATCTCTGAATAACAAATCATTGTTAAAATATTATCTTGATGAAGTTATTAACAATTCAGTAATTATCTAAATTTAGTAAAATATTAGAAGTAAAAGATTTTAAATATTTTTGATAATATGTATTTTATGCAAGCCCTTAATGATAATATTTTTGGGAAATTAAAATTGTGGTTTATTCTCTCAAGACCTGCTTTTCATAGTGTAGGTGTTTTTCCATTTTTACTTGGAAGTATTCTTGCATATAAATTAAATTCAAATTTTAGATGGGATGTATTTACTTTGGGAGTTATAGCCGTTATTCTTATAATGCTTTCCACATATCATATGGGAGAATACTTTGATTTTGAAGGGGACATCATATCCAATAAAACTCATAAAAATAGATTTGCAGGTGGTTCTAGAGTGCTTGTAACAAAAAATATTTCAAAATCTATTCCTCTTTTAACAGGTATAATTTCAATAATAATTGCATTTATAATTGGAATTTTTCTTCAATTTAAATTTAAAACTGGTCCATATACTCTTATCTTTGGAATTATAGGAGGATTCTTTGGTTTTTTTTATTCTACAAAACCACTGAGATTTGTAGAAAAAGGAATTGGAGAAATTTTAATAGGATTTTGCTATGGATGGTTACCAGTAGCATCAGCTTATTATATTCAGACTGGAGAATTATCTAAAGAAGTTCACATTACATCTATACCAATTGCTTTAACAATTTTTAATGTAATATTATTGAATGAGTTCCCAGATTACGAGGCAGATAAACAAATATTAAAGAGAAACCTTCTTCAACGTATAGGAAAGATTAATGCTAAATGGTTGTATATTTTTATTTCTATTATATCATCGATTTTTGTCTTTATTTCTCCTTATTTTGGTATCCCAGTAAAAGTTATCTACTTTTATATTCCAATCTTTCTAATATCAACTTTTATAAACATAATGATGTTTAAGAAAAAATATGAGGATCCAATTTTACTTGAAAAGCTCTGTGGATTAAATATATTTTTAAATCTTGGAACAACTGCTGCATATATTTTATCATATCTATGAGAAAAAAAGTTAAACCTTTCTACGATCCCCCATCACTTATATTAAAACAGTTTGGGAGCTTAATTTTTATGGCTTATTTAAATGGATGGAGAAAATTTCCATCCTGGATTATAAACCATGCTTTTAAATCAATACCGGTTGCAAATGGGGCTTGGGGAATGGGATGCATAGGGTATCCTGGACATCCTGCCTGGGAGGTTACTGGCTCTTGTAACCTAAAATGTGTTCATTGTCATGCTTCAAGTGGAAACTTATCAGAAAACGAATTAAATACTAATGAAGCAAAAAAACTAATAGAAGAAATTGCGTCTATTAAGGAATTTAGAACTCTTGTATATACTGGTGGTGAGCCGCTTGTAAGAAATGATATTTTTGAACTTTTAAATTACTCTAAAAGTTTAGGGATGGCAAATATTATTGCAACAAATGGAACATTAATAGATGAAAAAATGGCTTTTAAACTAAAAGAATCTGGAGTTGTATGCATAGCTATAAGTCTTGATGACACAGATCCATCAACACATGACAAGATAAGAAACAAAAAAGGAGCCTTTGAACTTGCAATTAGAGCAATTGAATCTACAAAGAAAGCAAAAATACTTCTACAAATAAACACAACTGCAATGTCATACAATTTTAACCATATAGCAGAATTAATTGATTTTGCAAACAAAAATGAAGCAGAAATAATGCTTGTATATCAACTTGTAACTGTTGGAAGAGGAGAATCGATAGGAAATGCGGCTTTAAAGAAAGAAGAGAACAGAAAACTAATTGAACTTATCTTAGAAAAACAAAAAGATAGCACAACCATAATAGAACCAGTTGCAGATCCACAATACTGGGCATATCTTTTAAAAAAGAATAACATAGAAGATGGATATCTTCTTCAAATTTCTGAAAAATTATTTTATGGTTGTTCAGCAGGAAGAGGTTTTGTTTATATAAAAAGCAATGGTGATGTCTGGCCCTGTCCATTTGTTGAGATAAGTGCAGGAAATGTTAGAAAAAAAAGCTTTGTTGAAATATATAGAAACTCTGAGATATTTAGGAATTTAAGAAATAGGGAAAACTTGCTTGAAGGAAATTGTGGAAAATGCAATTATAAATCAATTTGTGGCGGATGTCGTGGAAGAGCATACGCATCCACTGGAAATTACCTTAGTGAAGACCCTAATTGTTTTATTTATAGCCTATAGAAAAATTATCAAGTTAGAAAGTCTTATAAAGAAATTTGGGTTCTTAGATATTGTGGGTGGGTGTTAAATCAAAGTTTGATGTCTATGAAGTAAAATTAGTTAGATTAAAAAATGTCTAAAAAATCTATGCATAAACTCTTATCCATTTTATTTTTTTACTATCATAAATTTTTCTATAAATTTTTTCTTGAAGATAAAATAAAACAAATTAAACCCCCTTAGTCTCCTGACGTAACATCGGGGGAATTTATATGGGGATTTAGTATTTTGAATAATTGAAATATTTTTAGGGACATAATTTTGATCTATCCATTTTATCTTCAGGGACAAAAATTATTGTCTAATTCGTAAATTTCTTTTTTTTTTATTTTTTTTGTATATTATATAATTAAGAAATTTATTAAAATTTTGGAGGTTTGTATGATGAATGTTGTTGCGTTGATAAGTTTTTTTGTGTCAAATGTTTATGCAAGTGAAGCAAATCTTATAATACCTGATTTAAATACTGTATCATTTGGTGGAGTTAGTGGACATTCTTTACTTTTGTGGGGAATACTTGTTTGTTTAGCTGGAATGCTTTTTGGAATTTATCATTTTGCAAATGTCAAAAAACTTCCAGTTCACAAGGCAATGCTTGAAGTATCTGAATTGATATATGAAACCTGTAAAACATATCTTTTAACTCAAGGAAGATTTCTTGTAATACTTTGGATCTTTATTGCGGTTATAATAGTTTTCTACTTTGGATATTTAAGGAACTTTGATTTTGGAAAACTTGTAATAATTCTTATATTTAGCATAATTGGAATACTTGGTTCTTACGGAGTTGCATGGTTTGGAATGAGGATAAATACCTATGCAAATTCGCGAACTGCATTTTCAGTTTTAAAGGGTTATCCATTTCCTGCTATGGATATACCGCTTAGGGCAGGGATAAGTATAGGAACACTTTTGATAAGTGTGGAGCTTATTATAATGCTTGTAATTCTTCTTTTTATACCGGGTGAGTACTCAGGACCATGTTTTATTGGATTTGCAATAGGTGAATCACTTGGTGCAAGCGCGCTTAGAATTGCTGGTGGGATATTTACAAAGATTGCTGATATCGGCTCTGATTTGATGAAGATAATTTTTAAGATTAAAGAAGATGATGCAAGAAATCCCGGTGTTATTGCTGATTGTACTGGTGATAATGCAGGGGATTCTGTTGGACCAACTGCTGATGGGTTTGAGACCTACGGTGTTACAGGAGTGGCTCTTATAACATTTATAGTTCTTGCTGTAGGGGATCCAACAATCCAGATTCGTTTGCTCGTGTGGATTTTTGTGATGCGTATTGCAATGATTCTAACAAGCATACTATCTTATTATCTTACCAGAAATTATTTTAAGATGAAATATGAGAATGCAAAAGAACTGAATTTTGAACTTCCTTTAACTTCGCTTGTGTGGGTTACATCAGTTGTTTCAATAATTATGACGTATATTTTAAGTTATATTCTTATCGGTAATCTTAATGGGGATACAACCTATTGGTATAAGCTTGCAACAATAATTACATGTGGAACGATTGCTGGTGCGATAATTCCTGAGTTTGTGAAAATATTTACATCAACAAGATCAAAGCATGTTAAAGAGGTTTTAAATTCTTCAAAAGAAGGTGGCGCATCATTGAATATACTTTCTGGGTTTGTTGCTGGTAATTTTTCTGCATATTGGCTTGGTATTGCGATTGTTTTCCTGATGGGAATTTCTTATTATTTTTCAACGCTTGGGCTTTCTGATATAATGTCAAACCCTGCCATATTTGCATTTGGGCTTGTTGCATTTGGTTTTCTTGGTATGGGACCGGTTACAATTGCTGTTGACTCTTACGGACCTGTTACTGATAATGCTCAATCAATATTTGAACTTTCAACTATTGAGACAATACCAAATGTAAGTGAAGAGATAAAAAAAGAGTTTGGATTTAATCCAGATTTTAATTCAAAGATATATCTTGAAGAAAATGATGGTGCTGGAAATACATTTAAAGCAACAGCAAAGCCGGTTTTAATTGGAACTGCTGTTGTTGGAGCAACGACACTTGTTTTTTCGATAATACAGTTGCTTAAGGCAAAGTATGGTGATGTTAGTGCAGTTGAAGGGCTTTCTATTTTAAATCCTATGTTTCTTCTTGGAAATATTGTTGGTGGTGCAATGATTTATTGGTTTAGTGGAGCATCAAATCAGGCTGTAACCACTGGAGCATATAGAGCAACTGAGTTTATAAAACAAAATATAAAGCTTGATGGAGTTACTAAAGCAAGCATTTCTGATTCTAAAAAAGTTGTTGAGATATGTACAATATATGCTCAGAAGGGAATGTTTAATATATTTCTTGCTGTATTTTTCTCAACACTTGCATATGCGTGCCTTAATCATTATTTCTTTATAGGTTATCTCATATCAATTGCAATTTTTGGATTATTTCAGGCAGTTTTCATGGCAAATGCTGGTGGGGCTTGGGATAACGCAAAAAAACTTGTTGAGACAGAACTTAATATGAAAGGAACAGATCTTCATGCTGCAACTGTTGTTGGTGATACTGTTGGTGATCCTTTCAAGGATACAGCATCTGTTTCAATGAATCCGATAATAAAATTTACAACTCTATTTGGGCTTTTAGCTGTTGAGCTTGCAATAGAACTTGAGCCAAAAATAAGAATTCTTCTTTTTGCAATTTTCTTTGTTGTTGGTTTGTTTTTTATTTGGAGAAGCTTTTACAAAATGAGGATTAAAGAGGATTAATCCTAAAAAATGTTTTCTTTGTTTTTATCTTTTGCAATAACTGCAAGTGTTGTAATATATCTTTTTTTCAAGTATTTTAGAACTGAAATAAATTTAACTCTTAAAGAAAAAAGTAATGCTAAAATACTTAAAATTTACTCATTTTATTCTTGGTTTTTGTATATTTTTTTGATTCATTTTTTGGCTTATATTATTGTTTATCTTATAAAAAAAGATTTTCTTATTTATTTTATATATGGAAATTTTTTGAGTTTTCTTTTTGTATTGGTATCTATTTTTATTGATGCCTATATTTTTGAAATAGAAGTTAATTTTAGAGAAATAAACTACGAACTTACAAGATTTTTTTTCAGAATGATTAAATATATTTTTTTCTTATCGGTTTTTATAATTGCATATTCTTTTTATAAAAAATCACCTGATATAGATTTTGCAATAGTTTTTGGAGGAATTGTTTTCTCAGTTTTTTCATTTGGGACAATATCTTTTTTTACATCAATTGAGAAAAATATAAATATCTCCTCTTTTCTTCTTTTAATTGTTTCCTCTTTTTTTATTTTTTTGAGATATTTAAATCAGTATGCGCTTGATTTTTTATCAGTAATATTTTTGATATATCCAATTTCAGAGATTTTTGGAATTATTTTTTATGAAAAATTTATTAGATTAAAGAATTTTAAAAATAAAGATACATCTATAATTTTTTTTGTGATTTTTATTATACCTGTTTTTTTAAAATTTTACAGGGATCTATATCCCTTTCTTTCAGTTTTAATTTGCGCTTCTTATTTTTATTTGCTTTTAAATATTAAAAACATTAGAAAGGAATATATTTTCTTTTTAACTTTTATTGGATACTTTGTTTTTAAAGTAACTTCCTTATTTCTTTCAAAATACAGCATTGATTTTAGAGGGGATGAGTTATTGTTTTTCATTCTTGCATTACTTTCACCATTCTTTTTTAAGATGGCTTTAGAGATGAATTTTTCTTCTGTTTTTGAAAATGAAGATAATTATGTAGAAAATATTGGATTTAAGATACCTTATTCTTTTATAACAATTGTTTTGATTTTGTTTTTTAATAAGATTTATGAACTTATGAATACTTATTACGGATATTCTGATAGAGGTGATTTAATGGTTAGTGTGTTTTCTATTTTTATTTTCATAGTATATGAATATTTTTATAATAGATTTATTCTTAAGACCGAAGTTCTAATTTTAAAAATTATTCATATGCTTTCAATGAATGTTTTTATATTTTCATTAATTATAGTTCTTGTTTCTTTATTTTCTACAGTTAATTTTACAAATCTATTTTATATTTTTGCTATTATGAGTTTGATTTCTGTTTTTCTTTCAAAGAATTTTATTACTCATATAGTTCCAATATTTTTCCTAAGTGGATTTTATCTTCTTTTATATGTTTGAACTTAAAAAAATAATTTCTTCTTTTCTTTTGCCAAGTGGTGTATTTGTAAGCATTTGTTTTCTATTATCTTTTTATTTTTTAATTAAAAAGAATAAAAAAAGATTTTTATTTCTTATTTTTATTGGTTTTTTGATTTGGATTTTTTCTTCAAATTTCTGGATAAATTATTTTATATGCAAAGCTGAGAGGGATATAAAAATTGATATAGATGGTGATGTTATAGTTTTTTTAAGCGGTGGAAATAGCGATATTATTGATATACTTGTTGGAGATAATTATCTCTCTGAATCATCCTTATCAAGACTTTTTGCTGCATATAAACTTCATAAAAAAATGGGGATTCCAATTATACTTACTGGGGGAAAGGTCTTTGATTCTAAAGCGGATTCTGCTATTGCACTTAAGAATTTAATTCTTCTTGGTGTTGATGAAAAGAAAATATTTTTTGAAGAAAGTTCAAAAGATACTTATGAAAATGCATTTTATTCAAAAAAGATTTGTGATGAAAAAGGATTTAAGAAACCAATTCTTGTAACAGAGTCACTTCATATAAAAAGAAGTATTATTTCATTTAAAAAGGTTGGGTTTAGAAAAGTTGGTGTCTATCCATCGGTTTATTACTGCCATAAACTGAGTTTTAAAGATTTTCTTCCTTCCGATTTCTATTTTCATAGGAAATATCTTTATGAAGTAATAGGAAAGATTTACTATAAATTGTTGTAAAATTAAGGTGATTGCTCAAAATATTCCACCTAAACATACATACAAATTATCATCAATATTCTCTC
>Ga0068705_10000504_pt1 | contig 19830 bp, 21 predicted proteins | sample YNPMSTMetaG_FD_65631 | JGI IMG/M metagenome (GOLD analysis project Ga0068705, IMG submission 65631) | Anoxygenic and chlorotrophic microbial mat microbial communities from Yellowstone National Park, USA - YNP MS-T MetaG | ecosystem: Environmental > Aquatic > Thermal springs > Hot (42-90C) >... | reverse complement strand
GCCCAACCACACCTCCTCAAACTCCGCCTCCGTCCATAACCCAAGAAACAAGGAAAACTGAACCCGCAGCGCACGACGCTCAAGAAACCGCGCCACACGCCGAAGACGCATCCGCGAGCACCGAGCACCGGCGGCCGACAGGCAATGCTGCGGCGGTGTCGCGCGCCGCTACGGCATATCTCGCACGCCCTCGCGTCAGGACCTGACGGGTGCGCGCGGAGTGCCGGCGGCAGTTGCGCCGCGGCCCTCCGAGAGCATCCATTGGCGAGCCGAACCATCCGAGCTGGGGGGCAGAGCATCCGATCGGCCTCGCGATCATGCGCGTGGGAACGCGGATGTCGCCTTTCACAGCATCTGCGCGGCCGCCCCCGCGGCGGCCGTCGTCGCCACCGCCGCCCAGGCGGGAACCCTCCAGAGAACGAGCGCTGCGAAGCACGCGACCGCGATCGCGAAATCCTCAGGCGTCTTCACGCTCGAGAGGAAGATCGGGTCGTAGAGCGCCGCGAGCAGGATCCCCACCACAGCGGCGTTCACGCCGCGCAGCATGGCTTGGGCGGTGGGCTCTCCCCGAACCCGGTCCCAGAATGGCAGCATCCCGTAGATCAGGAGCAGACCGGGCAGGAAGATCGCCACGAGCGCGATCGCCCCGCCGAGCACCCCGTTCGGGCTCGGGGTCGCGGCGGCGCCGAGGAAAGCGCCGAAGCTGAAGAGCGGGCCCGGCACGGCCTGGGCGACGCCATAGCCGGCGAGGAAGGTATCGGCGCTCATCCAGCGCGGCACGAAACTCGTCTCGAGCAGCGGCAGCACGACATGCCCGCCGCCGAACACGAGCGCCCCGGCGCGGTAGGCCGCCTCGAACAGGGCGAGCGCATGTGGCCCCTCCGAGGCGAAGAGCGGAAGCGAGACGAGCAGCACCCCCGCAAGCACGAGCGACGCCACGCCGGTTCGCCCCGGTACCGCGGGCCGCAGCGTTCCCTCCCTGTGCGTCGCGCCGTCGCGCAGCACGAGAAGCCCAACACAGCCGCCAGCGACGATCACGCCGATCTGCGTCCAGGCGCTCGGCACGACGAGCAGAGCGAGCGTCGCCGCGACCGCGATCGTGCCGCGCGTCCGGTCGGGGCAGAGGCTCCCCGCCATGCTCCAGACGGCCTGCGCCACCACCGCGACCGCCACGAGCTTGAGGCCGTGCACCACGCCCGCGCCCACGCCGCCGGAGGCGAGGTCGACGCCGTGCGCGGCAAGGAGCATCACGATCGCGGACGGCAGGGTGAACCCGAGCCAGGCGGCGAGACCGCCCGCGAGCCCGCGGCGGAGGACGCCGATCGCGAAGCCGGTCTGGCTGCTCGCGGGCCCGGGCAGGAACTGGGCGAGCGCGACGAGGTCGGCATAGGCACGGTCCGTGATCCAGCCGCGGCGGGAGACGAACTCCTCGCGCAGATAGCCGATATGCGCCACAGGGCCCCCGAAGGAGGTCAGGCCGAGGCGGAGGAAGACGCCGAGGATCGCGGCGAAGCCGTCGCGCCGGCCTGGGGATGTGGCATCGGGCACAGCGCTCACGCCGCCCGAGCGTCTTCGAGGATCATGTCGGAGGCCTTCTCGCCGATCATGATCGCCGCGGCGTTGGTGTTGCCCGAGACAAGGCTCGGCATGATCGAGCAATCGACCACGCGCAGGCCGGGCATCGCCTTCACTCGAAGCCGCTCGTCCACCACCGCGCGGGGATCAGGCCCCATCCGGCAGGTGCTTGTGGGGTGATAGACGGTGGAGGCGCGGGCGCGGATATGCGCCATCAGCGCTGCGTCATCGGTCGCCTCCGGACCGGGCTCGACTTCGGCCGCGACATAGGGGCGGAGCGGCGGGGCGTGCAGGATCGCCCGGAGCTTCTTGAGGCCGGCGAGCAGCGTGGCGCGGTCGGTCTCCGTGGAGAGGTAGTTCATGCGGATCTCGGGCGGAGCGGCGGGGTCGCGCGAGGTGATGCGCACGCTGCCGCGGCTTTCGGGGCGGAGCTGGCAGACATGCGCCATGAAGCCCGGGAAGGGGTGAAGCCTGTCGCCCATCCGGTCGGTCGAGAAGGGGATGAAGTGAACCTGCACGTCGGGGGTCGCGAGCCGCGGGTCGGTGCGGAAGAAGGCGCCGGCGTGGCCGGCGGCGATCGCAAGCCACCCGGAGCGGGTCAGCAGCCACTCCAGGCCGAGCCTCACCCGGCCGATCAGGCTCGTCGTCATGTCGTTGAGCGTGATCGGGCGGGTGCAGCGCATCACGCAGCGCGCCTGGAGATGGTCCTGCAGGTCGGTGCCGACGCCGGGGAGGTCCTTCACCACGGGGATACCGAGCGAGGCGAGGAGCTCCCCCGGCCCAAGGCCGGAGCGCTGCAGGATCGCTGGGCTGCCGAAGGCGCCGGCGGAGAGGATCACCTCGCGCCTCGCCCGAACCAGCTGTTCGACGCCGCCGCGGCGGAACACCACGCCCGCGGCGCGGCCGTCCTCGATCAGAACCCGGTCGGTCAGCGCCTCGGTGATGACGGTGAGGTTGCCGCGCCGCCGCGCCGGGTGGAGATAGGCCACTGCCGCAGAGCAGCGTCGGCCGCGGCGTGAGGTCGTCTGGAAATAGCCCACTCCCTCCTGCACCACGCCGTTGAAGTCGCGCGTGCGCGGCAGGCCCTCGTGCACGGCGGAGGCGATGAAGGCCTCCGTCAGTTCGTGCGTGTGCGGGTCTGACACGCTCAGGGGCCCGTCGCCGCCGTGCTGGTCGTCGGCGCCGCGGACATTAGCCTCGGCGCGTCGGAAGTAGGGGAGCACGTCGTCGGCCGACCAGCCGGGGTTGCCGAGCTGGCGCCAGTGGTCGAAGTCCTCCCTCTGGCCGCGGATGTAGACGAGGCCGTTGATCGAGGAGGAGCCGCCCAGGACCTTGCCGCGCGGCTGGTAGACCCGCCTTCCGTTCAGTTCCGCCTCCGGAGCGGTCTCGTACATCCAGTTGACGGTGCCCTTGCGGAACAGTTTCGCGTAGCCGAGGGGGATGTGGATCCAGAGGTCTCGGTCCTCCGGCCCTGCTTCAAGCACGGCGACGCTGTGGCGCCCGTCGGCCGAGAGGCGGTTCGCCAGCACGCAGCCGGCGCTGCCCGCGCCGACGATGACGAAGTCGAAGGTGCCGATGGTCGGTTCCTGGGGGTGCTGCATCCTGCCGCCGTTTCCTCGCCCGTCCCGGGGTTGCCCTTGTTGCCCCATATCACGCCACACGGTCTGGCCGAGGGCCAGGGGGCGTGCTTCGGGGCGATCGCCGGCGGCGTGATCCGACCCGGGCCTTCACCCTCAGGTGGAGGACGCGGGCGTGTCGGAAAATCTTACAGTTCGGGTTCACACCCGTGGCGCGCGTCCGCAACGCTCTGGAGCTGCACGGTTTTCTCGTGCAACACGGATATTGCTGCGAAACTTCGCGGCTGGCGGAGAGAGGCCTTCCCGGCGGCGTGGCGACCGGAAAACAACACGCAGCGACACGGAGTAAGGCTCATGAAAAGGACAGTTCTGGCGGGGGTGGCGGCAGCGGGCCTAGAGCAGATCGCATACGGCTGGAAACAGCCGTAGGCGTGAAGATGCTCGCAAGATAAGGCCAGAGCGGTTTCCACTCATCTGGAAACCGCTCTAGCGCTCGCGTCACCGACCGCACAGGCGGCGCCAACGATCGGCACCACCGCCGCCAACAACGACGTCATCGGCCAAGTCAGGGGCTGGTTCGGTGCGCAGTGGTATCTGATCGCAGGCGCGACCACCACGGTCGAGGTGTTTTACATCGGCCGGGAGGCCCGCTGGGACAACACCTTCACGATCGGCGGGTCGACCTACGGGCCTTTCGCGAATACCAGTGGCATCTCGATGCTGTTCGGCGGAACGGAGGCGCCGCAGCAGCTGGCCAACGCGTCGATCAACCCCCGGCTGATCGAAGTCTCCTTCACGACGCCGAACGATACCGTCACCAACGGCAGCAACCCGGGCCAGGCGTTCGCTCCGGAGTTCTGGTCGGCGGTCTACACCTGCGACCTCTCGGATGCGAACCTCGCTACCTCCTGCGCCTGGGGCACGGGCAGCACGGCGAACAGCGGCAACACGCTGATCCTCGCTCTCGATGACGGTGGTGGCGGGCGGGACGACAACCACGATGACCTCGTGATGGTCATCCGAATCTCGAACGGCAGGTTCGAGACTCCCGTTCCCGAGCCCGCCACGCTCGGGCCGCTCGGGGCAGGCCTGATCGGGCTCGGCTTCGTCGCCCGCCGACGCCGCAGGGCCTGACTGTTACAGAGCCGTGTCGGAAAACTTTACACTCTGACGGGGTGACGTTCGGGGCGGTGCCGCAGGGCACCGCCCTTTTCGTTTGCGCTCGCGTCCGATCCCGGCTTGCCGTCGTCGCCCGGGGGGGTAGGAATGGGGCCTCGGCCCCGCCCCCAAGCCCCTCTGGAGACCACACGCCCCATGAACGGCGCCGAAAGCCTCGTCCACACCCTGCTCGCCTCTGGCGTCGACACCTGCTTCGCCAATCCCGGCACCTCGGAGATGCACTTCGTCGCCGCGCTCGACCGGGTTCCGGGCATGCGCTGCGTGCTCGGCCTGTTCGAGGGGGTGGTGACGGGCGCGGCCGACGGCTACGCCCGGATGGCCGGCAAGCCCGCCGCCACCCTGCTTCACTGCGGGCCCGGCCTCGCCAATGCGGCCGCGAACCTGCACAACGCCCGGCGCGCCCGCTCGCCCATGGTCAACGTGGTGGGTGACCATGCCACCTACCACCGCGCCTGGGATGCACCGCTCACGGCCGATGTCGAGGGGATCGCGCGGCCGTTCAGCGACTGGGTCAGAAGCGGGAGGAGCGCCGCCACCATCGCCGCGGACGGCGCCGCCGCGGTGCAGGCCGCCCGCACCGCCCCGGGCCAGATCGCGACCCTGATCCTTCCCGCCGACACGGCCTGGGGCGAGGCGGACGGCCCTGCCGCGCCGCTGCCGGTGCCGGCGCCCGCTCCCGCCTCGCCGCAGCAGATCGAGGGGGCGGCGCGGCTTCTGCATCGCGACGGCGCGAAGGTTCTGCTCCTGCTCGCCGGAGCGGCGCTCGCGGAGGCGGGCCAGCGCGCCGCGTCCCGGATCGCCGCCGCCACCGGCGCCGGCCTGCGCGCCCAGATGTCGAACGCCCGGGTTGCCCGCGGCCAGGGGCGATACCCGATCGAGCGCGTGCCCTACCCGGTGGACCATGCCCTCGCCGCTCTCGCCCCCTACACCGCCTGCATCCTGGTCGGCGCCAAGCACCCGGTGGCCTTCTTCGCCTATCCGGGCAAGCCGAGCTCGCTGCTTCCCGAGGGCTGCACGGTGCACGTGCTCGCCCGGCCCGACCAGGACGTGGCCGGGGCGCTCGAGGCGCTCGCCGAGGAGGTGGCGCGCGGTGTGGCCCCGCCGCCCGCCAACGCAGGGCCGCGCCCCACGCCGCCCGGAGGGCCGGTGACCTCCGAGGGGATCGCCCGAACCGTCGCAGCCCTGATGCCCGAGGGCGCCATCGTGGTCGACGAAGGCGTGACCACGGGGCGCGGCTTCTTTGCCGAGACCCATGCCGCCCCGCCGCATGACTGGCTCCAGCTCACCGGCGGCTCGATCGGCGAGGGGCTGCCGCTCGCGCTCGGTGCCGCGATCGCCTGCCCCGACCGCAAGGTGATCGGGCTGCAGGCGGACGGCTCTGCCATGTACACGGTGCAGGCGCTGTGGAGTCTTGCGCGCGAGCGCTGCGACGCCACGATCGTCGTGTTCTCGAACCGCAAATACGCGATCTTGCGCCACGAGCTGATGGCCGTCGGCGCCAACCCTGGCCGGACGGCGCTCGACATGCTCGACCTCGGCAACCCCGACATCGGCTGGGTGAAGCTTGCCGAAGGGATGGGGGTGGAGGCGGCGATCGCGCCCGACCTCGACGCGCTCGCTGACCTGATGCGCGCGGCGATGGCGCGCCGAGGCCCGTTCCTGATCGAGCTTCTGGTGCCCTGACGGCCAGGGCGCTGGGGCGCTCTCGGGCCGGACGTCCCGGCCGCAGGCGCAGCAAACCGAGGGCGCTGCGCGGGCGGACGCTCCGCCGCCGCGTCGGCCGGGCGTCAGGCCGTGAAGCCGCGCCCCAAGCCCATACGCGCAAGCAGCTGCTGGTAGGCGACCGACATACGGTCAGCCAGGATGTGCGCCTCGAACGTCAGATCGAGCGGCAGGTCCTCCGGCTTCTGGCGTTCGACGATCGCCTGGTCCTCGGCGAAGATCCGCGCGTTGAAGGCATGCACCGGCTCGACCGGATCGTTCACCCCGAAATTCTTCGCGATCGGCACGAAGAGCCGTGTCTTCCGTGCCGAGACGGGCGAAGCGGCGTTGAGGATGCACAGGCGGTCCTCGCCCGGGAAATGGATGGTCAGAAGAGCGCAGAAGGGCGGGAACACCTGGAAATGGCGAAGCCACAGGAACCCTTCCGGCGTCGGCTTCTCCTGGCCCTTGGGCCAGTTCGGAACGGTCGACCAGTAGTGGCTCTCCACCCCGCGTTCGGTGGGGGTGACCTTGTAGGGAGGAACCACCGGGTTGTCGGGGTCGGCGAAGGTCTCGGCATGCACCCAGGCGAAATGGGCGACGTCGAGGAAGCCCTCGACCTGCCGCCCCGCCGAGCCCGCGATGTCGACGAAGGGCGGGGTGACCCTCTGCCAGGCGGGGTCGTCCCAGGCGGGGAACACGGGAAGCCCCTCCTCGGCCGGGAGGTCGCCGGCAAGCCTCGTCCAGACGAGGCCGAAGCGCTCGACCGCCGGGAAGGTGGCAACACGCATCCGCGGCGGGATCGGCCGGTCGGGATGGGCGGGGATGAGGCGGCAGGCCCCGTCGGGGGCGAAGCGGAAGCCGTGATAGGGGCAGATCACCGTCTCTCCCTCGGTCCAGCCCAGAGAGAGCGGCGTGCCGCGGTGCGGGCAGAGGTCGCGCGCCACTGCAACCTTGCCCTCCGCCGTGCGCCACACGACAAGCGGCACGTCGAGCAGGCGAACCGAAAGCGGCTTTCCCCTGCCTCCGGGAGCCGGGGGCTCCACTGCCTCCGACCAGGCGACGGGGTGCCAGCAGCGGGAAAGAACGTCCCAGTCGGTCTCGGCGAAGGTGAGGTCACGCGGAGGAGGGAGGCTCGTCTCACGTGCGGAGGGCTCGGTCAGCATGGTCTCGGTCGAAGAGCTTCGGGTGGCGTGCCGTTGCCCCAGAACATCGGCGCATGGGAGGGTTGCGCGCAAGGTATCCCACGCCTGAGCCCTGATGCGACGCCGCTCCCCCTCCCTCCTCTCGCTCCTCGCCGCCCTGTGCCTCTCCGACGCGGCGCGGGCGGAGGCGCCGATCCCGCTTCTGGAGCCCCCCCGTCTTCCCGGGCTGACCGACGCGCAGCGGCAGGCCCATGCGCGTTGGCTCGGGCAGAACCTTGCGCGCGCGATCGCCTTCGGGCCGAACGGGACCTACGGCGCGGCGTGGGGCAGGAAGACTCTCGAGGAGGCGAGGGCGGCGGCGCTCGAGGCGTGCCGCCGGCGCACAGGCGGCGCTTCGTGCGCGCTCTACGCGGTCGATCTCGCGATCGTCGCGCCCGGGCGTGAGTGGTCGCCGCCGGTTCGGCCGCCCGAAACGGTCGGGATCGGCCGGGCGATGGCGTGGGAGATCGTCCCCGACCAACGCTATCTCTGGCGTGGCCCGACGGCGGCCCACGGCGCGATCGTGTTCGGCCACGGCCGCGGCCTGCCGGACCAGGACAATCGCGGCCAGCAGCCGCAGCCCTGGGTCCGGCACGTCAACAATGCGGGCTACGACGTGTTCCGGTTCGATCGTCACCCCGGAACCGACGATGAGCGCCGCGCCGCCGCCTGGCTGCGCGAGGGGCTCGGGCAGCTGCGGGCGCTCGGCTATCGAACGATCGTCGTCTCGGGCCAGTCGCGCGGGGGGTGGAACGCGTTGCAGATGCTCTCGGTGCCGGGGCTTGCGGAGGCGGTGATCGCCATCGCCCCTGCCGCCCATGGCTCCTACGTCTCGATGAACCTGCTCGGCCAGCTCGACCAGCTCCGTCGGCTCTCGGCCGAGGCCGCGAACAGGCAGGCCCGCGTCGCCCTCGTGCAGTTCGCCGAAGATCCATTCATGGCCGACAACGCGGCGCGCGCGGCGATCCTTAGGGAGGTGCTCGCGCCGCGCGTCTCCTCCTTGCTCCTGATCGACCGGCCAGAGGGCTTCTCCGGCCACCACGCCGGGGGCACGGGGCAGTTCAGCGAGCGGTTCGGTCCCTGCCTCGTCGCCTTCGTCGCCGCGCCGGTTCCGCCCCGCTCCTGCTGAACGCTAGCGAGCCGGGCTTGCGCGTGCGGCCGCCGCAAGCCCCGCCATGACGCAGGCGGCCGACGCGAACAGGCCGCGGAAACCGGCAAGAGGGAGGAGAAGCCCGGCCACGGCCGCGCCGATCGCCTGGCCCACGAACAGCGAGAAGGCGAAGGCGGCCATGCCGGTCGCTCGGCTCTCGGGGGCGATCTCCGACCCGCGCGCCTGCAGCACGCCGTGGAAGGAGGCGAGGGAAAGCCCGCCGAAGAAACTCACCGCGCCGAGCCACGGCGTAGGCGGGGCGGCGGCGATCGCGCCGAGCCACAGGACAAGCCCGGCGCCGCCGCCGGTGAGCAGCCCGCGCTCGCCGAAGCGCGCAACGAGCCGCCCCGCGATCCGCGTGTAGAGAAGGGCGCCGAGGCCCGAGGCGCCGAGCACGAGCCCCGCCACCGAATAGGACAGGCCATAGCCCTCGACCAGGAAGGCGCCCAGGAAGGGCGGTGCGGCGAAGGCGACCGCCCCCTCGACCCCGACGAGAAGCAGGAGCCGACGCGCCGCGGGCCGCCTCAAAAGCGCGAGATAGCGCGCGACCGCCGAGCCATGGGCGTGCGGCGGTGGCGGTCCCATGGCCCGGGCGGCGTGCCACAGCGGCACGGCGGCCGCAAGCGCTGCGGCACCCAGAGCCGCGAAGACGGGGCGCCAGCCCACGACGTCGCCGGCGACCCCCGAGAGCGGTGCCGCGGCGAGGTTCGCGAGCACCATACCGGTCATGAACCGCCCGAGCGTCGCCTGCCGCTCGGCATAAGGGGTGGTGTCGCCGATGAGGGCGATCGCGACCGGGATCAGCCCCCCGGCGAAGGCGCCGGCGAGGCAGCGCAGAGCGACCAGGGAGCCGAGCCCAGGTGCTGCGGCGGCAGCGGCGGTCGCGGCACCGTAGAGAGCCATGCAAGCGGCGATCAGCCTGAGCTTGCCGAATCGGTCACCGAGCGGGCCGAGCACGGGCTGGGCGAGGCCGTAGGCGAAGGTGAAGGCGGCGACGGTGGCGGCCGCAGCGGCGACGGTGGCCTCGAAACCGGAGGCGATCGCGGCGAGCAGAGGGTCGGCCACGCGCATGCCGGCGCCGGAGAGGAAGGCGGCGAGGATGAGCACGGGCAGCGGCGGCGCGGCGGGGGGCACGGCGCGATCCTCGCCGACCGCGCCCGATCGCGCCAGATGCTTGCCCGGAAGAGCCGGCCGCCCACACCGCTCTCCACCGGCCGGGCGCGCAGCCCACTCGCCCTTCCGCCGTTTCCGTTGCGACTATGCATCGTCACGGTTCTGTCGTTGTCCAAGGAATGGTCGCGGGTAGCGTCACATGGTCCTGCACGGAGGTCCCCGATGCGCCGCACCCTCTTCGCCCTTGCCCTCCTCACCGGCCAGGCCGCCCAGGCCAACGCCCTGGAGATCGTCCCCCTCGACGCTTCAGTGCCGCTCAGCCTCGGGCGCTTCGCCTTCGAGGGCGGCAAGATTCTCGACCTCACGATCGGCATCGGCAGCGCTGCCTTCCGCGGCCCCGCCGACCCCCCCGACGTGATCTGGACCGTCTCCGATCGCGGCCCGAACATCGCCTGTTCCCAGGCAGAGGCGATCACCGGCCTCGCGCGCGACAGGATCTGCGCCGCTGCGCGCAATGGCAGGATCTACCCGCTGCCGCACTACGCCCCCTCGATCTACCGGCTCAGGCTCGACACAGCGACCGGCCTGTTCCACGTGACCGACGTCATCGCGCTGCGGACGCTCGACGGCACGCCGATCGACGGGATGCCGAACCCGCTCACGGTTGCGAGCACCGAAACACCGCTCGACGGCAGGGGACGGACGCTCGCGCAGAACCCCTCGGCGATCGACGCCGAAGGCATCGTCCGGCTCAGCGACGGCAGTTTCTGGATCGGCGAGGAGAACGCGCCCTCGATCCTGCACGTCGCCCCGGATGGGCGGATCCAGCTTAGGATCGTGCCCGAGGGCACGGCCAAGGACTTCGCCGGCGCCGGCTACCCCGTCATCGAGGGCCTGCCGGCGATCATCACCCGCCGGCAGATCAATCGCGGCATCGAGAGCATGGCGGTCAGCCCTGACGAGCGCTTCCTCTACTTCATGCTGCAGAATCCGCTCGCCAACCCCGACGCCGCCGCCTTCCGCGCTGCCAAGAACACGCGGCTTTTCAAGTTCGACCGCGTCGAACTCCGCCCCGTCGGCGAGTTCGTCTACCAGCTCGACGACCCGAGGAGCTTCCGCAACGACCCCTCCGACAACCAGTCCGACCCGCGGATCAGCGAGCTCACCGCGATCGGCGCCGACCGGCTGATCGTGCTCGAGCGGACGGAGGCGACGACCAAGCTCTACGTCGTCGCGCTCGACGGGGCGACCGATATCCTGCGCAGCCGCTGGTCAGACCCGGCGACGCGGCCGAGCCTCGAGCAGACGAACGATCTCGCCTCGATCGGCATCGTTCCGGTGCGGAAGCGGCTCATCTTCGACAGCGCCGACCATCGCGACATCCCGCCCAAGCTCGAGGGCGTCGCTGTCCTGCCCGGCGGCGCGCTTGCGGTGATCAACGACGACGATTTCGGCATCACCGGCGAACGGACACGCGTTCTCGTGCTGCGCGGGCTGGCGCTCGAGTGAGCGGGCGCGCCCCGGCCGGCGGGCTCAGCCGGCGGCGGCGGGGCGCTGCGGCGGATCGCGCGGTCGTTGACGCCGGCTCTCCGTCCTGAGCTGGCCGCAGGCAGCGAGGATGTCGCGACCGCGCGGGCTGCGCACCGGAGCGGCATAGCCCGCGTCGTTGACGATCGCGGCGAAGGCGCGGATTGCCGACGCCGTCGAGGTCTCGTAGGGCGACCCGGGCCAGGGGTTGAAGGGGATCAGGTTCACCTTGGCAGGGATGCCGCGGATCAGGCGCACGAGAGCGCGCGCCTCCGCCGGGCTGTCGTTCACCCCCTTGAGCATCACGTACTCGAAGGTGATTCGACGCGCGTTCGAGGCGCCCGGGTAACGCCGGCAGGCGGCCATCAACTCGGCGATCGGATACTTCCGGTTGAGCGGCACGAGGATGTCGCGAAGCTCGTCGGTCACCGCATGCAGGGAGACAGCGAGGTTGACGCCGAGCTCGGCACCGCAACGGTCCATCATCGGAACGACGCCGGAGGTCGAGAGCGTGATGCGGCGTCGCGAGAGCGCAATCCCCTCCGCGTCCATCGCGATCCGCATCGCCTTCGCGACATTGTCGTAGTTGTAGAGCGGCTCTCCCATGCCCATCAGAACGATGTTGGACAAGAGCCGCGGCGCCTCTCCCTTCGGGCTCGGCCATTCGCCATAGGCGTCGCGCGCGGCCATGAACTGGCCGATGATCTCGGCAGCACCGAGGTTGCGGACGAGGCGTTGCGTGCCGGTGTGGCAGAAGCGGCAAGAGAGGGTGCAGCCGACCTGGCTCGAGAGGCACACCGCACCCCGCGGCTCGTCTGGGTCGGGGATGTAGACGGTCTCGGCCTCCTGGCCGTCGCGGAACCGGAAAAGCCACTTGCGCGTTCGGTCTTCCGAGAGGCGATCCGCCACCGCCTCGGGCCGGCCGACCACGAAGGCTTCGGCGAGTCGCGCCTGCATCGGCCGGGAGATCGTGGTCATGCGCGCGAAATCGGTCACGCCCTGGTGGTAGATCCAGTGCCAGAGCTGCCGCGCGCGCAGCCTGGCCGACCGCTCATCCTCGCCGAGCCCGATCAGCGCTGCCGCGATCTCCTCGCGCGTGAGGCCGAGAAGGTCGCACCGGCCGTCGGCGAGGACGGGCTCGGGCGGGGCGAACAGAGCCGCCTTGGCGCCGATCCGCTCGGCCTCCGCCGCGGCGAGGGGCGTGTTCACCGACAGGCCTCGGAGATTGCGCGGCGGGCGGCGGTGAAGCCGCGCAGGCTGAAGAGGTCGGTCACCGTGCCGCCGCGCGGGCCGGGCCCCGACAGCCTCAGCGCCCGGCCGCGCTCGAAGGCGGTGACGGCGGCCGAGCGGTCGCGCGCGTAGGCGGCCTCGCCGACGGCGAAGAAAGCGAGCGCCGTGTTGCCGCCCGCGGCCTCGACCGTGCCGGCCGGTTCGGCGTCGGCGGGGTAGGTGTAGCCCGCGCGGACCGCCACCTCGTCACGCGACCGGCCGCGATGGGTGAGCATCAGAACCACCTCGCCGCGGCCCTGCAGGGAGGGGCTCGAGGCGGCGGCGCGGGTGAAAGCGTAGCACACCTTCTGGCCGCGTTCGGTGAGCGTGGCCGCCTCCCAGTCTTCGAACCGGCCGATCAAGGACGGGCCGCCCGAGGCTTGGGCCTGCGGCTGCTGAGCCGGGCGCTGCGGCTGCTGCGCGGACACCGGAAGGGCCGCGACGACCGCCGCGGCGAGGAGCGTGCCGAGAACTCTCATGCAGGCTGACATAGACCCCGCTCGCCCCTGCCTCAAGCCGATCCCTCCTCGCTTTCGCGTAAGAGCGCAGGGACACCGCGCCGGAAGCGCGGCCTGCCGTGGCTGTGGCGTTCGGCTGGCCCCGCAGGGCCGCCGGCCGCGACCGGGCGCTCGGGGAAGCGGCCGTGCACGAGCAGCCGGTCGTACATCACGATCGCTGCGGCGACGGCGAGGTTGATCGCGAACCGCGTCGGGATCCGCACCACGAAGTCGCAGCGTGCGAGCATTTGCCGCGACAGGGAGGCGCGCTCCGGCCCGAACACATAGGCCGCCTGGAGCGGGTGGCGGAACGAGGGCAGTGGGATCGCGCCCTCGACGAGCTCGACGCCCACGAGGCGCGCCCGTTCCGGCAGTGCCATGGCGTCGGCGGAGGCCCAGCGATAGAAGGGAAGGTGCCGCGTTGAGTCGGAGGTGTCGGCGATGCGCGTGGCCGCAAGCCCCGGGCTCTCGCCCACCGTGAACAGGAAGGCGGCGCCGAAGGCATGCGCGGTGCGGAACACCGCCCCGGCATTGCCCGGCTTGCTTACCCCCTCTAGGCCGATGCCGAACCACCCGCGCGACCCTTCCATGCTGCGATGCCGCTCCCTGGACCCAGACCGATCACCGACCCTGTGGACGACGCGGTCGCCGCCCAGTACGAGGCCTATCCCTACCCGGCGCGCGACGCGAGAGACGAGGCGCGTCGGCTCGTCGTCGGCAGCCCTCCTTCCTCGCCGAGATCGACCACTGGGTGTTCGGCGCACGCCGCGACCCCGCTCTGCCGCTCACCGTGCTCGTCGCCGGCGGCGGCACGGGCGATGGGCTCGTGATGCTTGCTGAGCAGCTCGAATGGGCCGGCCGACCGGGCCATCTCACCTATCTCGACCGCTCGGCGGCGGCGATGGCGATCGCGAAGAGGGGGTTCGAGGCGCGCGGCCTTGCCCACCGCGTCACCTTCCTGCGCGGCGCGCCCTCCGATCTGCCGGCGCTCGCGCCAGGGCCCTTCGACTACATCGACTGTTGCGGCGTTCTGCACCACCTGCCTGAGCCGGAGGCGGGGCTCGCCGCGCTCGAGGCGGTTCTCGCGCCCGGCGGCGGGATGGGGCTGATGGTCTATGCGCCGCACGGTCGGACGGGGGTGTACATGGTCCAGGAAGCGCTTGCCCTGCTCGCGGCGGCCTCCGACCCGCTCCCCGCGCGCGTCGAGGCGGCGCGTCGGCTCGTGCGCACCCTGCCCGCCACGCATTGGCTCGCCCGGAACCGCCTGATCACCGACCACCTCGACGGCGGGGATGCGGGGCTTGTCGACCTCCTGCTACACGGGCGCGACCGGCCCGATACCGTGCCCGCCTTCCGGTCGCTGCTTGCCGCCGTCGGGCTTGTGCCGACGGTTCTGGTCGAGCCGGTGCGCTACGACCCGCTGACCTGGCTCACCGACCCGCGGCTGCGCGAACGCGCCGCCGCCCTGCCATAGGCAGAGCGCGAAGCGCTGGCCGAGGCACTCTCGGGGACGATGGCGACGCACATCGCCTATCTCCGCCGTGCGGCCGAGCCCTGGACGCCGCCCGACCCGGAGGACGCCACGCTGATCCCGGTGCTGCGCGACCTCGACGGGCCCGCCTTCGCCGCGTCTCTCAGCCCTGGGCAGAGGATCGCGCTCGATCTCGACCGGGTCCGCGCCCAGATCGCGAGTCCGCCGCTCGGGCCGGCGATCCTTGCGCGGATCGACGGCAGGGCGTCGTTGGGCGCGGTCCTCGAGCCGGTTGCGGCGAAGGCCGGGGCGGAGCGCGCCTGGCGCGACTGGCGCGCTCTCTCTGCCGGGCTCAACGCGGCCAACAAGCTCCTGCTCGCCGTACCGCCGGGCGGCTGAGGCCGGCACCCGCGACGCACGCGCTGGCTCTCAGGCGCAGAGGCGCAGCGGCCGGCTCTGCGCCACGCCCGCCGTCTCGTGCACCATCTCGACCACGATGGCGATGCCCTCCGGCGAAGCCTCCAGCCCTTTGCGGCCGCGGCGCGGCAGGGGGATACGCAGCGCCCGGCAGCGGCGTATCAGCAACGCGGCGATCTGTGTGGCGGTCATCTCCGCCTCCGTTCGGTCAGAGCTGCCAGGGACAGCGAGGAGGAGGCGAAGCGAGAGGGACTGGGGCAGGACGACGAGGTCCCCGATCGCCGCGCCGCGCGGCACGAGGCCGGGGGCGATCTCGACGAGATGCGCCCCCACCGCCTCGCGCAGAGCGGCGAGCCCAAACAGGATCCGCCGGCTTTCCTCGACTGCCATCGCCACCTCCCCGCCTTGCGTCGCCGCCCCAAGGTCGGCGCGAATGCTTGCGCAAGGGTAAAGGCGCGGGCGCCCCCAGGAGAGGATCAGGCAAGCAGCGAGTCGATCGCGCGCGCGAGCGCAACATCGCGCGCCGAGAGCCCGCCGGCGTCATGCGTGGTGAGCGTGATCTCCACCCGGTTCCACACGTTCGACCATTCGGGGTGGTGATTCTGCGCCTCGGCCAGGAGCGCCACGCGCGCCATGAACCCCCAGGCCTCGCTGAAATCCTTGAACCGGAACGAGCGCGTGATCGCGTCCCGCCCTTCGACCATCCGCCAGGTCGGAAGGTCGGTCGCAAGCCGCGCCCGCTCCGCGTCCGTCAGCCGTTCGATCGCCATGTGCTTGCCCTCCTGCTCGCGTCCGCCCATGTGGGGGTGGTGCGCCGCTTCACCACGCCCCCGAGCCTCGAGGAGATCGTCGCTCTCGCCGACGAGGCGCTCGCCTGGGCGGCGGAGCGCCTTCCCGAGCGGCTCGCCGGAATCCTCGATGGCGTGCACATCCTCGTCGAGGAGATGCCCGATGACGAGACGGTGGCGGAGCTCGGGCTCGAGAACCCCTGGGACCTCACCGGCCTCTGGCGCGGCGAGCCGATGACGCAGCGCTCCGTGGCGCACCCGCCGACGACCCCGCCCGCCATCCTGCTCTACCGCCTGCCGATCCTTGCCGAGTGGATCGAGACGGAGGTGTCTCTGCCCGCGCTCGTGCGCAATGTCCTGATCCACGAGATCGCGCATCAGGTCGGCTTCTCCGATGCCGAGATCGAACGCCTGGAGAGGGAGGAGTGAGATGCTCGCCCGAGCGCTCAACGGGCTTGCCCTTGCCGCCGCCGCTGCCGTCGCCTCCGCCTGCACCGTCGTCGGCGTGAGGGAGGGGACGGAGGAGCCGGGCTTCACCGTGCTCGGCCTCGTGAACGGCACGGAGATACGACGCTACGGCCCGCGGCTTGCGGCCGAAGTGACGGTCGTCACACCCGACGAGGTGGCGGCGCGCAACGCCGGGTTCCGGCCGCTCGCGCGCTACATCTTCGGTGCCAACGAGGGGTCGGCGCGGATCGCGATGACGATCCCCGTGGCCCAGGCGCCCGCGCAGGGCGAGAGGATCGCGATGACGGCGCCGGTAGCGCAGAAAGTCGCGCCCGGCGGGGGCTGGACCATCCGCTTCTTCATGCCGTCGGCCTACACGCGCGAGACGCTGCCGAAGCCGAAGGACCCGGAGGTGCGGATCGTCGCCCTCCCTGAGGAAACGGTTGCAGTGCGGCGCTTCCGCGGTGCTCCTGGCGCGGCGGAGGTGGCTGCCGAGAAGGCGCGTCTGATCGAGGCGCTGGCGACCGGCCCCTGGGCGCCCGCGGGCGAGCCGGAGGCGTGGTTCTACGACCCGCCCTGGACCATCCCGGCACTGCGCCGAAACGAGGTGGTGGTTCGGGTCACCCCGCGAGAGCCGTCGCAACCGCCCGCCTGAGCGCGGGCAGGACTTCGGAGCGGAACCAGGGGTTGCGCCGCTCCCACACGAGCGTCCGCCAGGAGGGGTGTGGCAGAGGGAAGTGCCGCGGCAGGTGCTCGGCATATCCCCGCACCGCGTCCTCGAGCCGCGTCTTCGGCCCGAGCACCAGCCGCACCGCATAGCCGCCGACGAGAAGCCTCAGCCGGACGGCGGGAAGAAGCGGGACGATCCTCGGATGCCACAGCGGCGCGCAGCCGGGCCGGGGCGGCGCATCCCCTCCCTTCGGCAGCCGTCCCGGGTAGCAGAGGCCGGTGGGCAGAATCGCCACCCGGGAGGCATCGTAGAACGCCTCCCGGTCGAGCCCGAGCCAGTCCCGGAGCCTCTCTCCCGAGGGGTCATCGAACGGAAGGCCGGAGGCGTGTGCCTTCGTCCCCGGAGCCTGAGAGGTGATGAGAAGCCGTGCGGTCGGGGAGAGCTGGAAGATCGGCTTCGGCCCGAGCGGCAGGTCGGCGCAGGCGGTGCAGGCGCGAAGCCGCGCGATCTCGGACGCGAGCGCCTCAGACATCGGCGAGCAGGCGGTCGACGAAGGCAGGAACGACCACCGTGGCAGGGCCGTGGATCGCCTCGTCGAACAGCCGCACCCCCTCCGACGGCTCGAGATTGAGCTCGACGGTGCGCGCGCGGCCACGCACCTCGGCGACGAAGCCTGCCGCCGGCCAGACCGCCCCTGAGGTGCCGATCGAGAGAAAGAGGCCGCAGGCCGCGAGCTCGGCGGCGATCTCGTCCATCCTGAGCGGCATCTCGCCGAACCACACCACTGCAGGCCGCATCCCCCCCGCGCGCCCGCAGGAGGGGCAGGCGGTCGCGGTCGAAAGGTCATCCAACCACGGGTGCACAGCGCCGCAGGCGGTGCAGCGCGCCTTGGCGAGCTCACCATGCATGTGGATCAGGCGAGGCTGGCCGGCACGCTCGTGCAGGTCATCGACATTCTGGGTCACGACCGTGACGGGTGCGGGCCAGGCGTGGGCGAGCCGCACAAGGGCGTGGTGGGCGGCGTTGGGCGCCACGGAGGGGTCGCGCAGGGCGCGGCGACGGGCGTTGTAGAAGGCGTGCACGCGGTCGGGGTCGCGCGCGAAGGCCTCCGCTGTCGCGACATCCTCGAGCCGCACCTTGGCCCAGATGCCGTCGGCATCGCGGAAGGTGGCAAGCCCGCTCTCGCGGCTGATGCCGGCACCGGTGAGCACGACGATGGGAGGCAGGCGCATGGGCGCAGCATAGCCGATCGCGCTGCGACTGCGGATCAAGTGCAAGTAACTGATCCGATTGGACTTTTTCGCTCGCCTGTGGTTTGAGGGAGCGGCATGGATCTCGGTCTCGTCTTCCTTGCCGCGCTCGCCACCGCGCTTGCCACCGGGCTCGGCGCGCTGCCCTTCGCCCTCGCCGGCACAGGGAGGATCGGCGCGGGGCGTCTCGCGCTCGGCAATGCCGCGGCGGCGGGGCTGATGCTCGCCGCGACCGGGATGCTCGCCTGGGAAGGAGCGGTGATCGGCCCGGTTGCCGCCGCCCTCGGCGGGCTTGCCGGCCTCGCCTTCATCAAGCTCTCCGACACCATCCTCGCACGCTTCGAGAATCTCGACATCGGGGCTCTGACCGGTTCGGATGCGCGCCGCGCACTCCTGATCGTCGGCGTGATGACGCTGCATTCGGCGGCGGAGGGGATCGGTGTGGGGGTGGCCTTCGGCGACGGCGCGCCGCTCGGGTGGTTCGTCGCCATGGCGATGGCGATCCACAACATCCCCGAGGGGCTTGCGATCAGCCTTGTGCTCGTGCCGCGCGGCGTCTCGTGGCGGGCGGCGGCGTGGTGGAGCGTGTTCTCCTCGCTGCCGCAGCCGCTGCTTGCCGTCCCTGCCTATCTCTCAGTGGTGTGGTTCCGGCCGCTTCTTCCCGCGGGCCTGGGCTTCGCTGCCGGCGCGATGGCCTGGATGGCGTGTGCCGACATGCTGCCCGAAGCGCGGGCCGGGGCGCCGGCGTGGCAGGTGCTCGGCGCGTTGGCGCTCTCGGTCGCTGGCATGCTCGGGCTGTTCGCCCTTCTGCCGGGGGGCTGAGCGCGGCCGCGCCTGCGGCTCAGCCCGGGCTGCGGCGGCAGCGCGCGCCGATCGGCCTGGCATGGCCCGAGGCGAGAAGTGCGCTGCCGAGATCGGCACCATCGACCGCCACGCGCGCGACCACCCGGCCGCCATACTTGTCCTTGCCGATCTCGGTCAGCGTCAGCGACGCACCTTCGGCGAGCCCGGCGACGAAGGCGCGTGCCGCGGCGGCGCGGGCACGCTCCTCCCCGTCCTGCGCACGGAGCTCGGGCGCGTTGACGCCCCTGAGCCGAACCCGCGCCACCACTTCGAGGTCGAGCCAGACGCGGGCGCGGACCAGGAGCGTGTCCCCGTCGATCACGCGCAGGAGCGTGGCGGGAACGGGCCCAGGCAACACCTCCTCGGCGCGCGTCGCGTCGGGGGCGAGGGCGGCGGCGAGGGCGAGGACGGCGCCGAGCGCGGCGTTTCGAAGTCGGAAGGAACGAAACGTGAACGACATGCTCAGACCATAGCGCGCAAATGCTTAACGAAGAGTGACATGCCCCGAGTCGCATGAACGAATCGGGACCGTTCTCGTCATGCCTTGGGCCCACAAGATGCTGTGGGTGACATGGAGTGCCACCCACAAGCATGTTCCCATCGCTGTGCGCCGGAATCGGGCGTGCCCGGAAAACGCTGCTGGCCCGGCGGTGTCAGAAGTCCGAGCAGCGGCCGTTCCGCTCCCAGTCGCCGTAGCGCGTCGGCTCGGGCCCGGTCGGGCCGCCGATCTCGCGTGGCAGCTGATCGCGACCCTGGGGTGGTGTCCGCCCCTCCGCCGCGGGGCCGCCGGCGTCTTCGGTCGGGGCAGGGGGCTTGGGGATGTCGTTCGTCTTCTCCATGCCCGGGAATGTGATGCGCCCCCGGCTCGCGCCAAGCCCGCGCTGCCCTGATATAGAGGTGCCACGCGTCAGTTCCCAAGGGACGGGCCGAATGTCCGGCTATCTCAAGACCGCCATCCTGCTCGCCGCGCTCACCGCCCTGTTTGGCGCCATCGGGCTCGCGCTCGGGGGCGAGCAGGGGATGATCATCGCTCTCCTGTTCGCGGGGGGCATGAACCTCTTCGCCTGGTGGAACAGCGACAAGGTCGTGCTCCGGATGCACAACGCCCGGCCGATCGGTCCTGCCGACGCGCCGCGTCTCTATGCGCTGACGGAGGCGCTCGCGCGTCGTGC
>Ga0068705_10000502_pt1 | contig 19862 bp, 20 predicted proteins | sample YNPMSTMetaG_FD_65631 | JGI IMG/M metagenome (GOLD analysis project Ga0068705, IMG submission 65631) | Anoxygenic and chlorotrophic microbial mat microbial communities from Yellowstone National Park, USA - YNP MS-T MetaG | ecosystem: Environmental > Aquatic > Thermal springs > Hot (42-90C) >... | reverse complement strand
AACATTCATTACTTTCTCTTTACCTGAAAAGATGAAAGTTAAATTAATAGTTTATGATGTCCTTGGAAATGAAATCACAACTCTTTTGAATTCAGAATTAAATGAAGGTAGACATACAATCAAGTTTGATGCATCAGAACTTTCATCAGGAATTTATTTCTATAAGTTGATAACAGATAAATTCACTGATGTCAAGAAAATGATTTTGATGAAATAAAATCAAATAAGATTCAGCCCCACTAGTTGGGGCTTAATTTTTTTCAAAGTCAATTTATGAGCTTAACAATGAAAAATATTTACCTAATCCTTTTAATAATCACATCAACTCTTTTTGCTCAATTCCCTAACATTAGAGTAAGTCAACCATCAAGCACTGATCCAAATGAAACAAGCATTGCAATTAATCCACTTGATTCACTTAATCTTGTTGCTGGTGCAAACATTCGATACTATTATTACTCCACAAATGGAGGGTTAAATTGGACTCAAGGTAATCTGACTTCGCCATTAGGAGTTTGGGGGGATCCTTGTGTCGTATTTGATTTAAATGGTCACTGTTATTTTGGTCATTTGTCAAATCCATCTAGTGGGGGCTACTGGATTGATAGAATAGTTGTTCAGAAATCGACAAACAAAGGTATGACATGGTCAAGTGGAGTTGGAATTGGATATAATCCGCCAACAAGAAATCAGGACAAAGAATGGCTTGCAGTTGATTGGACTAATAGTCCTTATCGAAATAATATTTATGTTGCTTGGACAGAATTCGATTCTTATGGCAGTTCAAATCCGATGGATAGTACAAGAATTTTATTTTCGAGGTCAACAGATGGCGGATTAACCTGGTCTGCTCCCATAAGAATTAGTGAAAAAGGAGGTGATTGTATAGATGGTGATAATACGGTAGAGGGAGCAGTTCCTGCAGTTGGACCAAATGGAGAAGTTTATCTTGCCTGGGCTGGTCCTCTCGGTTTAGTCTTTGATAAATCAACTGATGGTGGCATAACCTGGGGTGTGGATAAGGTTATCACTTCAATTCCTGGTGGTTGGGATTTTAATGTTCCTGGAATATATCGTTGTAACGGATTACCTATAACTGCTTGTGATATAAGCAATTCGCCTTATCGAGGAACGATTTATGTCAATTGGTCAGACCAGAGAAATGGAACTAACAACACAGATATATTTCTTGTAAAATCTACTGATGGAGGCAATACCTGGAGCCAACCAAAAAGAGTAAATCAAGACAACACGCAAACGCATCAATTCTTTACTTGGATGACAGTTGATCCTGCCACCGGTTATCTTTATTTCGTTTATTATGATAGAAGAAATTACACTGATAATAGAACTGATGTTTATCTGGCACGCTCCACTGACGGCGGTGAAACATTCACTGAATTTAAGATTTCCCAATCTCCATTTACTCCAAATTCTTCTATTTTCTTTGGCGACTATACTGGGATTGCAGCTTTGAATGGAAAGGTTTATCCTATCTGGACAAGAATGGAAAACAACCAAAGAAGTGTCTGGATTGCAATTTTTCAAGATACGATTCGAACTTTGCCTACAACTACTTTTTCTTTGAGCGAAGGATGGAATCTACTTTCCGTTCCACTTAAAAGACAAAATATGTTTTATAAAGATTTATTTCCGAGTTCAAACTCGTTCGCTTATACTTATCAAAACGGTTATCAGAGAAGAGATACAATTGAATTAGGAAAAGGTTATTGGTTGAAATTTCCAGTTGCTCAATTTGTAACTTTGCAGGGACTGAACTTTAATGAACTTTCTATTCCAATTAAAGCAGGATGGAACTTGATTGGTGGTTTGAATGGAATTATCCCAGTTAATTCAGTCCAAACAAATCCTCCAGGTATTCTAAGCTCACCTTTTTATGAATACAATTCAGGTTATCAGATTTCTAATCAAATCATCAAAGGTAAAGGATATTGGGTAAAATCAAATTCTGATGGTGAATTAATTCTAAGTATATCTGGACTTAAACGAGGTAATAATGATTTAAATTTCAAAATAGATGAATATGCAAATCTGGAAATTGATGATGGAAAAAATTCCATTAAGCTATATATTACTGATAAAGTGATAAACAAGGAATACTTTATATTACCGCCGATACCACCATCAAACATTTTTGATGTTCGCTTTGATGATGAGACAAATGTTATGTTCAAAGCGGAAAGAAAATTTGTACGAATTCAAAGTGAAAGTTCAAATATAAAGTTGAAATTTAATTCAACTGAAACAAAAAGTGTTTTAAAAATTAGTTTTTTGAATGGTAAAGACTATTCGCTTGAAAACGGAAGTATCATTCAAATTAATTCTGGAGATGGAAAAGAATTCTTTGTTGAAGTTTTGGATCAAATAGTTAACGCTTCAGAAGAAAAGAAAAATATTTTTGTGAGCGAAGTATTTCCTAATCCTTTTAATTCTTCAACTAAGGTCAGATTATACATTCCTCAGAAGTCCAGTGAACAAAATCAATTTTATGCTGAAATTAAAATTTATGATTTACTGGGTAGATTGATAAGTCAAAACTCCAAGATAGTAAGTTATGGCTACAATGAATTTGTAGTTGATTTTAATGACCAAAGAGTTTCATCAGGATTATATTTTTGTGAGGTGATTATACAAGATTTGAGAATGAACACAATTCATAGAGATTTAAAGAAATTAAATTACATCAAATGAGAATTGTTTTTTTTGGAACTCCAGAATTTGCAATTCCTTCTTTGAAAATTTTGTTAGATAATAATTTTGAAGTCTCTGCAGTAATAACAATTCCCGACAAAGAGAGAGGTAGAGGATTAAAGCCTGAACCATCACCTGTAAAAAAATTTGCATTGACTCAAAATTTAAAAGTTTTTGAACCTGAAAAATTAAAAGATGAAAAATTTATTCAGCAACTCGAAGAGATAAATCCTGATTTAGGGGTTATTGTAGCTTACCGCATTTTACCAAGAGAAATTTACACTCTTCCAAAATTTGGAACATTTAATTTGCACGCTTCACTCCTACCTAAGTATCGTGGCCCAGCACCAATTCAATGGGCATTGATTAATGGTGAAAAAGTAACAGGTGTAACTACTTTTTTTCTTCAAGATAAAGTTGATACCGGAAATATAATTTTACAGCGTGAGGTTATAATTGATGATGAAGATAATTTTCAAACATTGCACGATAAGTTATCAACAATTGGTTCTGAACTTGTACTTGAAACTGTTAGACTAATTGAAAGTGGTAACTTAAATCTTAAACCACAGGATGATTCGCAGGCTACGATTGCACCAAAAATCACAAAAGAAATGTGTTGTATAAACTGGTATCAACCTGCAATTAAAATTCATAATTTGATAAGAGGATTATCACCAATTCCTGCAGCATTTGCTAAACTCGGGGATAAGCTGATAAAAATTTTCAAGTCAAGAATCGTTGATAAAAATTCTGATAAAGAGCCAGGTGTAATTGAAATTAAAGATGAAAAAATTTTTGTGAATACATTAGACAAGAAAATTTCAATTCTTGAACTTCAACTTGAGTCAAGAAAAAGGATGATGGCTAAAGAATTCTTACTTGGGAACAGAAGTCTATTTAATCATTATGTTAAGTTTTCATAAAAAAATCTTTAAGAAAAATTAGTGATAAATTTTACTCTTTCTTAAATTTGCTCTTGAAATGAATCCATTAGGCACACAACACATCGTAGAATTTATTGAATGCAAAAAAACTTTTCTCAACGAACCCGATAAGTTAGAACAAATTATTAAAAACGCAATTGAATATTCCGAACTTCATTTTGAAAAAATCATTACTCACAAATTCAATCCTCTTGGTGTGACTCTTCTCGCAATAATTTCAGAGAGTCATATCGGCTTACACACATATCCGGAAGCTGGACATCTTTCACTCGACATTTTTACTTGTTCACATCCGAGTAAGCAACTTAAATTGATTGAATATCTTAAAAAGGTTCTCAAACCAACTTCAATAAAAATTGCTGAGATAACTAGAGGCAATCCAATTGAATTTAAATATGATGATTGGCTTACATCTCGTTCAGAATATGGCTTTGAAGTTAAATATCATATTAAAAAACTCCTTTATTCAAATAAATCTTCTTATCAATTTATTGATGTAATCGAGAATGAACATTTTGGGAGGATGCTTTTTCTTGATAAAGATTTGCAAGTTTCTGAAGCAGACGCGGAACAATATAGTCATGCTTTGCTCAATCCAGTTTTGAAAAGAAAGAAAAAGTTAAAAAATGTTTTAATTCTAGGCGGTGGTGATGGAGGAATATTGAACTTTGTTTTAAAGTACAATCCTGAAAAAGTAACCTTAGTTGAAATTGATGAAGAAGTTATAAAGGTTTCAAAAAAATATTTACCCAAAGTTTGCGGAAGTGCATTTAATGATAAAAGAGTAAATCTTTTAATTCAGGATGCATTGCAATATTTGCAATCTACAAGAGATAAATATGATGTTTTATTGTACGATTTAACTATGCACCCAGAGTCTTTCATTAGAGTTAATCGAGAAACTTTTTTAAATAATATTTTTTTCCACATTTCAAGGGTTTTGAACAAAAATGGAATAGCAACATTTCAGATAGGCTCTGAATACGATAAACTTACGCTCAGACTCGTTCAAAAATTACTGAAGAAGCATTTCAAAAAGGTCAATTATTCTCTCCATTTTCTCAGAAGTTATTGTGAAAATTGGGTATTTGCAGATGTGACAAAATAAATCGAATCTATGCCTTTCAATACCCACATCAATTTTAGTAAATTTGCCTAGAGAATATTTCATTTTCAATCAAGAATAACAAATCGAGTAGAGTTATGGGCTTTTCAACAGACGCAATTCACGCAGGTCAAAAACCAGATGAATCTACAAATGCAGTAATTCCACCAATTCATCTGACAACAACTTATTATCAAGAAGAGATTGGCAAACATAAAGGTTATGTCTATTCCAGGTCAGGTAATCCGACACGAGATATTCTTCAAAATAATATTGCAACTCTCGAAAAAGGGAAATATGCTCTGGCTTTTTCGAGTGGGCTTTCTGCAATTCAGGCAATCTCAAATCTTCTTAAAAGCGGAGACCATGTAATTGTATCGCATGATGTTTATGGTGGAACTTATCGTTTATTCGAACAGGTTTTAGCTAAATATGGTTTAGCTTTTTCCTTTGTAGATACAACTAAAATCGAAAACATTGAAAAGTCAATTCAATCAAATACAAGACTTGTTCACATCGAGACTCCGACTAATCCACTTCTGGCAATAACTGATATAGAAGGAGTTGCAAATCTTTGTAAATCCAAAAATCTAATTTTATGTGTTGATAATACTTTTATGACACCATATTTTCAAAATCCACTTGAATTAGGTGCAGATATTGTTGTTCACAGTGCAACAAAATATCTTGGTGGACATAGTGATTTGCTTGGTGGAGTTTTAATTATCAATTCAGATGAACTTTACGAGAAATTGAAATTCGTTCAGAATGCAATTGGCGCGGTTCTTTCACCTTTTGATAGCTGGCTTCTCTTACGGTCAGTTAAAACACTTGCCGTTAGAATGGAGAGACACAACCAAAATGCAATGAAAATTGCAGAATATTTACAATCGCATTCAAAAGTTAAAAAAGTTTTTTATCCAGGACTTGAAACACATCCTCAGTATTCAATCGCAAAGAAACAAATGCGCGGTTTTGGTGGAATGGTTTCTTTTGAAGTGGATAACTTTGATACCGCAAAAAAAGTTTTGTATAAATTTAAAATCTTCACACTCGCTGAAAGTTTAGGTGGTGTTGAAAGTCTTGTTTGTCATCCTGCTACTATGACTCACGCTTCGATACCAAAAGAGATTCGTGAAAAGAGTGGTCTTACCGATGGTTTGATTAGATTGTCAGTTGGGATTGAAGATGTGGAAGACCTAATAAACGATATTGAACAAGCATTAAATTAACGAGGTTGTTATGAGTTCGAACGATAAATATTCGAGAGAAACCCATCTTATCTATGGGAAGGCCTTCACCACGAAGTGGGACTATAATCATCATGTAGTTCCGCCAGTTTCATCATCAACAACATTCCGACTTGATACAGTCGAACGAGGTGCACTTGGATTTTCAGAATTTGGTCATACCTGCGAATTACCAGATACAGAACCACCAATTTACATTTACGATAGACTTGGTGAGCCTAATAAAGAAATTCTTGAAGAAAATCTTGCTTCTGCTGAATCAGGTGAAACGGCTGTTACATTTGCAAGTGGAATGGCTGCGATATCTGGTATTCTTGGAATTCTAACTAAATCAGGCGATGAGATTGTTGCTCACAAAACTCTTTACGGATGCACATTTTCATTATTAACTAATTGGTATCCACGATATAACATTAAAACAATTAAAGTTGATTTGACAAATCCTGATAACTTAAATCAAGCGATAACCGAAAAAACCAAAGTTGTTTACTTCGAAACTCCAGCAAATCCTAACCTCGAATTGATTGACATCGAAGCAATTGTTAATAGAGTTTCTGACCTCAATAAAAATCGAAGCGAAGAAAATCAAATCAAGATTGTTGTGGATAATACTTTCGCAACACCATTTTGTCAGAGACCATTAGAGTGGGGAGTTGATTTTGTTGTTCATTCTTTAACTAAGAATATTGGTGGATTTGGAACTGATATGGGCGGAGTAGTAATTGGTAAGAAAATATATCGGGACATTTTAATGCTCTATCGAAAAGATTTTGGTGGAGTTCTTTCATCAAAAAGTGCCTGGCCAATCATGGTTTATGGTTTGCCTACGCTTGCTATTAGAATGATGCGAGAAATTGATAATGCAATGAAAGTTGCCAAATTTTTAGCTCAGCATTCAAAAGTTGAATTTGTTAATTATCCTGGATTACCTTCTTTCAAATTTTATGAACTGGCAAAGAAGCAAATGATAGATTTTAATGGAAATTTTGCTCCTGGTAATATGATTTATTTCGCTTTGAAAGGAAAAAATCCAGAAGAAGGCAAAGAAAAAGGACGAGCAATGATGAATTATATTGCTAAAAACGCTTACACTTTAACTCTGGCTGTAAGTTTAGGTCATGTGAGAACATTGATTGAACATCCAGGTTCGATGACACACTCAATGATTCCTGCCGAAGAGCAGATTAAAGAAGGAATTGACCCGGCTGGTATTAGAATGTCAATCGGGCTTGAAAATGTAGATGATATAATTAACGATTTGGAGGATGCATTAAATCAGATTTAGTTAAGCCACTGATTATTAAAAGTTATCTGTTGAGTAAGTTTTATAATGTCGTTCACGGAGTAAGCACCAAAATTGGTTCTGTGAACGACTTTAATTTTAATCTTGGCAACTTTACTAATTCCGACGCAAAACTAATTCAAAAAAATCGTGATGCATTTTTTAAGATTTTAGGAATTAATAAGAATAGGGTCGTCTATCAACAACAAATTCATTCCGATAAAATCTCATTTGTTACTAAGCCTGGTTTAATTGAAGAGAATGATGCCTTAATTACTAATGTTGAAAATTTATTTCTCGTAGTAACTGTCGCTGATTGTATCCCAATTCTTTTTTATGATGACGAAAATAAAATTGTTGGAGTTGTTCATTCAGGCTGGCGAGGAACTCATTCTAAAATTCTTTTCAAAACAATAGAGCATTGCAAGGATAAATTAAATTTAAGCACAAAGCACACTTATTTTTACTTTGGTCCATCAATTTGTGAAAATTGTTTTGAAGTTGATGAAGATATTGCCTTAAAATTTGATACACATTTTGTCAAAAGAAGACAAAAAAAATTTTTGGTTAATCTCCCTGAGATTAATAAGAAATATTTATTAGAGTTGGGTTTTAAGAATGAAAACATCCAAATCTCTAAGCTTTGTACTTTTGAGATGTCAAATCTATTTCATTCGTATCGTAGAAATAAAGAAAATTCTGGAAGGATGTTTGGAGTAATAGGTTTGAAGTCAAATGAATAATAAAAGTTTTTTCATCCCCGTATTGTATTTTTTGATTTGTTTCTTCTGGGGTTCAAGCTGGTATGTTATAAAATTAAGTCTTGAATATGTCACACCATTCATTAATCTTGGAATTAGATTTTTAATCTCAGCACTTGCGATTTATTTAGTTATGAAATATACAGATACCAAACTTGACCTTTCACCTAATTCAATTAAGCTTTATTTAATATTGGGATTTTTCTCATATAGTATCCCATTCTCACTTGTTTATTGGGCAGAAGAAACGATTCCATCTTCACTTGCTTCAATCCTTTTTACAATGCATCCATTCTTTGTTGCAATATTATCGAGCATTTTTATAAAAGAAGAATCTTTAAGTTTACCTAGGATAATTGGAATTATTGTGTCTTTCTCAGGAATTGTTTTCATTTTCAAGGATGGATTAAAGATAGAGCTTGCTCATTATATTCCAGGAATGATAGGAGTAATTCTTAGTGCGTTGATGCAAGCAAGTATTGCTGTGACAATTAAGAAAAAAGGTGGGCATCTGAATCCTTTAAGTATGAACTTCATCCCAACTTTAATTGCAGGAATTTTTCTTGTATTGATGGGAATACTAACTGAAAATCTTGATGCTAATAATTTTTCATTTGAAGCAATTTTAATGATAATTTATCTTGCAGTGTTTGTGACTGTCTTTAACTTCACTGCCTATTATTCATTGCTAAAAAAGATGAGTGTGGTAATTTTATCGCTGACTTCATTTATCACGCCATTAATTGCGATTTTAATTGGAGTTGTTATCGGTGGTGAAAAGTTATCAAAAAACATTTCAATTGGAGCATTCTTTGTTCTTACAGGCATCCTAATTACAAACTGGGATGGAATTAAAAAATTCTATCATCAAAAAAAGGTTAGAAGCTTATGAAAGGTAAATTAAAAATTCATAATGCTGTGTTTTATGCTTACCACGGCGTTATGACAGAGGAACAAAATTTAGGTAGAAAATTTGAAGTCGATGTAGAACTTGAATATGATTTCACAAGAGCTGCTGAAACTGATAAACTCGAATATGCTGTAAATTATGAAAAAGTTTATCTGGCATTAAAGGAAATTTTAACTCAAAATAAATTTTATCTTGTTGAAAAACTTGCATATATAATTGGTAAAAAGATATTAGATAAATTTCAAAATGTTGATGAAGTAAAAGTCAAGGTGAGAAAACTTCATCCACCAGTTGGTGGGTTAATTGATTATGTCGAAGCTTCCATAGAAATAAAAAGATGAGTAGAGTTTTTCTTTCACTCGGTTCAAACAAAGGAAATAGATTTCAAAATTTGTTTTTGGCTTTGTTAAAAATAAGTCAATTATCAAAGACAAGAGTTGAAAAAATATCTTCAATTTATGAGACGGAACCGTATGGCGTTCAAAATCAGCAGAAATTCTTAAACCTTGTGATGTTGATTTCAACTTCACTTAATCCGTTTGAATTACACGAAAATTTACTTTCAATTGAATTTGAACTTGGAAGAGAAACAAAAGGAGACTTTCAGCCACGAGAAATTGATATTGATATTTTGTTCTATGATGATGAGATTATTTCACACTCTGAATTGAAAATCCCGCATTATGATTTACACAATCGTAAATTTGTATTGATACCAATTAATGAAATAGAGCCTGATTTTATTCATCCGGTTTTCAAAAAAAGTATAAAAGAACTACTTTCGCAATTAAATGATAATTTATCAGTAACCAAATTGATTTAATATATGGCAGACCAGAATAAAAGAAAAGAAATTCACTACTTAGCTGTTGAAGGAGTAATTGGTGCTGGGAAAACAACTCTTGCAACTTTACTCTCAGAAAGATTGAGTGCCGATTTAGTTCTTGAGCAATTTGAGATTAATCCATTTCTCGAAAAATTTTATAAAGATAGAAGGCGTTATGCATTTCAAACTCAAATCTTCTTTCTTATCAATCGTTATATTCAACAGCAAAATCTTCTTCAAGCAAATTTGTTCAAACAGTATCTTGTAAGCGATTACATCTTTGAGAAGGATAGAATTTTCGCATCAATTAATCTTGAAGGAGATGAACTAAAACTTTATGAAACACTTGCATCGCAACTCGAAAAAAACATCTTAAAACCTGACCTAGTAATTTACCTTCAATCGTCAGTTGACAGATTGATGGAAAACATTCGGAAGCGTGGTCGTCATTTTGAAAGGACTATCCAAACATCTTATATAGAACAGCTCAATGAAGCTTATAATAATTTCTTCTTTGCTTATAAGTCAACTCCACTTTTAATTGTCAACACTAACGAAATTGATTTCTTGAGTAACAAAGAAGATTTCGAAAATTTGTTAGAATTAATTTTTAGGGATGATAGGGCTTATATTGAATATTATTCACCAAAACCTAAGGGATTACTCTAATGTTAAGATTAATTTATTTTTTGTTGATAATGTATGTTGTATATCGTCTATTGAAATATTTTTTTCGTCTTATATTGAAGAGCCAAAATTCACAAAGACTTAAAAAAGAAAGAAGAGAAATAATTGATATTGATTATGAGGAAATAAAAGAGGACGAAAAATCATCTAAATAAAATTATAAATGAAAAAAGCAATTCTAAAGTTTTTAGAGCTTGTCTTAAAACCAGAACCTAAAAGCTTACCTTCTGAAAGTGAATTAATTAAACATTTTAAAAACAGAATTAAAATCTTAATTGTCCGTCAACATAATCAGCTTGGAGATATGCTTCTTTCTAATTCTCTTTTTCGGGCGATAAAAGAAAAATTGCCCGATTCATTTTTATGTGTTCTTGCAAGTAAAGAAAATTATGAAGCGATTTTTTCAAATAAGTATATTGATAAAGTAATTTTATTTGATAAGATAAGATTATGGAATCCTATTTTATTAATTAAATTTTTCCAACAACTTAGAAATTTTGAGTTTCATATTGCGGTTGTTCCTGTAACTGTTTCAATTTCTTTTACGAGTTGTTTGATTGCAAGGCTCTCGAAAGCAAAATTCACGATAGGTCCAAAATCTCTTTACCAAATGCCAAACAAATACTCTTTTATGTTTGACTATGCAATTGATGTTGGTCTTGGCGACAATGACAAAAGGCACATTTCAGAAAAGATTCAGGATATCCTGAAACCATTTGGAATTTATACAAACGATTTATCTGAACACATTTTAATAAAAGAAGAAGAGAGAAAATTTGCTCAAGATTTTTTTTCAGGAATTAAGGTGAAAAAAGTTGGTCTTCATATTGGTGCTGGGAAAATCCAAAATCGATGGAGTGTTTCTAAATTTGCTGAAGTAATTAATTATCTTTATGAGAAACATAACTCATTCATCTTTCTGACTATTGGGCGTTGGGATGAAGACTTATTAAAACAAATTTTACCTTTATTAGCAAAAGAGCCGGTAATTTTAAAAAATTTTCCGTTACAAAAATTAGCCGCTGTTATTGACGAAGCTGATTTATTCATCTCAAATGATACTGGAATAATGCATGTTGCTGGTTCAACAAAAACTCCACTTATTTCTTTGTTCGGTCCAACAAATCCTGAAATCTGGGCACCAATTGGAAAAGACAAATTTTATATCAAAAAAGGAAATTCGATTGATGAAATTAAAACTGATGATGTAATTCAGTTAATTGATTTTATTTTCTCCCAACAAATTGAAAATAAAGGAAAATGAATCCACAAAGAATCGCTGCAATTGACTTAGGAACAAATTCATTCCATCTGGTGATAGTTGAAATAAAAAACTTGGAACGCTTTCATTCGATTGAAGAAATTGAAGCAACCAAGAATTTTGAGATACTATATAGACAAAGAGAAGTTGTGCGAATAAATTTTGGTTCAGAGGGAAGTTCTGATTATTTAACAGATGAAGGAAAAGAAAGAGCAATTAAAGCTTTAAAGACTTTTAAAGAGAAGATTGATAAATATGGTGCAAGTGTACACGCAGTTGCAACTAGTGCAATTCGAGAGGCAAAAAATCGAGATGAATTTATTTCTTATGTAAAAGAAAATCTAGATATAGAGATTAATGTCGTTTCAGGTTATGAAGAAGCTCGCTTGATTTATTTAGGTGTTTTACAGGGACTTAATATTTATGATAAACAAATTCTTTTAATTGATATTGGTGGCGGAAGTACTGAATTGCTCATTGGAAAAAGAGGAAAAATCCTTTTTTCAGCAAGTCTTAAAATTGGTGCTGTTAGATTAACTCAAATGTTTTTTGAACGAGGCAAAATCTTTACTAACGATAGAAAAAGTGAATGTGAAACTTATGTTAGAAATATTGTCGGGCAAAATTTAAAACCTATCAAAGACCTTGGATTTGAAGAAGTAATAGGAACATCTGGACAGATTCAATCAATTGCAAGATTGTTGTATTTGACAGTCTCTGATAAGGAAAAATTTAAAACTTTTCATGGCCAACAATTTAATTCAAAACAATTTGAAAGGATTTCTCAGCTAATCTTATCTGCCACTTCTCTTGATGAGTTACAATCAATTCCACAACTTGATGAGAAAAGAGCTGAGATAATTATTCCTGGAACAATAATTCTAAAAGTTATAATGGAGAATTTAAAATTAGATAGAGTTACAGTAAGTGCTTATGCTTTGCGTGAAGGGATTATTATTGATGCAATCGAGAAAATTTATAGAAAGGAACAAGAACTTAAAGAAATTTCGAATGGAACAGAGAAATTGAAACAACAAAAACTCGAAAATATAATTGAATTTGCAAAATCATATAATGTTGATTTGAAACATGCTTTTCAGGTTCAAAAAATTGCATTAAAAATTTTTGATGAGTTGCAAACAGTTCACAAGTTAGACAAAAATGCAAGAGAGTTAATTGAGTATGCTGCAATTTTACATGATATTGGCTATTATATTTCCGTTGCAAAACATCATAAGTATTCTTATTACATTATCCGGAATTCTAATCTAGTGGGCTTTTCAGAAACAGAAATTGAATTAATTGCCAATATTGCCCGTTATCATAGAAAAGCAACTCCAAAAGAGAAACATACTAATTTTTCTCAGCTTAGTGAACAAGAAAAAAGAGTCATTCAGATTCTATCGTCAATTCTTCGATTATCAGATGGTCTCGAAAAAACTCACTCCGCATTGATAAATGATATTAAGATTATGCCTGAAGGTAAAAATAAATCGTTTGCAATGATATTAAGATATTTAACATATCCGCCAGAAACAGAATTATGGGCCGCTGAAAAAAGAAAAAAAATAATTGAAAAACTATTAAGCATTAAAATTCGATTGAAACTAGAACAATTAAATTATTAAATTAAATTTGACATTCAGTTATGCATCTTTTAACTTTGCAGTGTATGAAAAAGGTCTTAACAACATTCTTCGTATTTGGATTGATTACTTTAGTTTTTGCAGGTGCAACACTTGAGTTCTTTAGAGGCAAAAGTGAAAACGATAAAGTTTTTTTAGAGTGGAAAAGTCGAGAAGAAATAGCTCTTAAAGAATATGTAGTTGAAAGAAAATCATTAAACAGTGAATACATTTCACTTGCAACCATCCAGCCAAAAGGAAATAATTCTTATTATACTTTCATAGATGAGACAGCCTTCAAGTCCTTAGGTTCTATTTATTACTATCGTTTGAAAATTGTTGATTACAACGGTTCTATCTCTTATTCAAATGAAATATCGGTATTCCATAGTGTTTCGAGTGTAAAAAGAACCTGGGGAAGCATAAAGGCAATGTTCAGATAATTCGGTTCGTTACTCATTCCTTTTCCTTAAATTAAAATGAGCTTAGAGAGTCTAAAAAAATTTCAGTACATCTTAGCATCAAAATCGCCTCGTAGAAAACAACTATTAAATTTGCTTGGGCTGAATTTCAAAATATTTTATCCTGAAATTGAAGAGAATCATAAAGGTGAAAAGCCTTTAGTGTATGCGAAAAAATTAGCTGAAGAAAAAGCAAAAGCGGCAAACTTGAAATTTAAAAACAAAATAATTATTTCAGCAGATACAATTGTTGTAATTGATAATCATATACTTGAAAAGCCAAAATCAATATTAGAGGCTAAAAGAATGCTTAAGACTTTGAGTGGAAGAACACATATTGTTTATACCGCCATTTGCGTCATCAATCAAATCAATGGCAAGCAAATCACGGATTATGAAAAAACATTTGTAACTTTTAGAAAACTTAGTTCTACTGAAATTGATGAGTATGTTAGAAGAGGAAGTTGTATGGATAAAGCTGGTTCTTATGGAATTCAAGATGACCTTGGGGCAGTTTTTGTAAGCAAAGTAAATGGCTGTTATTATAATGTGGTTGGCTTACCTCTTCAGAAATTATACTTGATGTTAAATTCAATTACAAAATAATTTCTTAACTTGTGTAGTGCTTCATCTTTGAATGATTAGAATAAATAAGACAAGTATTAATGAAAAACCTTCAAAGGAAAATTGTTCTTGGAATTGTAATCGCTGCGATTGTTTATCTAGGTTTTTCATTATACATTGATTTCGGTAAACTCATTGAGGCTTTTGCGCTTTTTGATTTTAGATATTTTCCACTTGTTCTTTTATTGAGTTTCTTGAATTATCACTTGAGGTTTGAACGCTGGCATTATTACTTAAAGGTTCTTGATATAAAACTACCACGAAAAATTTCTTTTTCTATCTTTATTGGGGGCTTAATTATGTCAATTACTCCGGGAAAAGTTGGCGAGGTCCTCAAATCTTTTTTAATTAAAGAATATAATGGAACATCAATTCATAAATCAGCGCCAGTAATTTTAGTTGAAAGGCTTGGCGACTTTTTTTCACTTTTAATGGTTGCAATGGTTGGAGCAATTTATTTCGATTTTGGCAGAAACATTGTCTTAATTACACTTATAATTTTTGGCGCCTTGCTTTTCGGTTTATCTTATCGACCAATTGCTGAACCTGTAATTAGATATATGAGTCGATTAAAATTTTTGAATAAAATCAGTGAGAAAATTTTGGTAGCTTATGAAAATTCTTATAAGTTATTAAGACCAATTCCACTTTTCTCAATGCTCATTTTAGCTGCAATCGCTTGGGGGCTCGAAGCTTATGGTTTGTTTATAATCTTAAAGGTATTCAATACTGAAGCCACATTTTTCTGGTCACTATTTATTTATTCGTTTTCTACGATTGTTGGTGGACTTTTGCTTGTGCCCGGAGGTATTGGCCCTACTGAGGGCAGTTTAACTCTTTTGCTTATTAGAACAAATATTCCATTAAACATTTCATTTGTTGCAACATTTTTAATTAGAGTTGCGACATTATGGTTTGCAATTTTAATGGGAATAATTGGCTTGATTTATTTCCAGAAAAAAGTTGTTCGTAAAAAAGTTTTCGAATTTGACACAAACCAAGAAAAGTTGTTTTGAGAATTTGAATTTTAAGTTTTATAACTCGATTTTCTTGAAACTCAGCTAAGTTATAGTTAATTTTGAATAAAAACGGAGGAATCAATGGCTTCTGAAAAAGGTGTAGCAAAAGGATTAATTATTGGATTTCTCGCTGGCAGTATCGTTGGCGGAATTATTGCACTTCTCTTTGCTCCCAAAAGTGGTAAAGAATTAAGACAGGATATTAAAAATAAAGCTTCTGATTTAAAAGAAGATATTGATGAAATTTATTCTCAAACAAAAGAGAAAGTTCAGGAGCTAATTAACGAAGGAAAAAAAAAATCAGAGACTTTAGTGCAGGAAGCAAAAGAGAAAGCTCAATCGATTTTATCTGAAGCAGAAAAGGTTTTACAAGAGGCAAAATCAAAGGCTTCTGAAAAAGTTGAGAAGATAAAATCTGATGTTGCCAAAGAGGCAAGTAGAGTCAAATCTGCAATAGAAGCTGGCGTTGAGGCATATAAGTCTGAAAAAGAATCAACCTAAGAATTTGAAGTGGAAATAATTACATCAATTCTTCTTATTGCGGTTTATCTTGCACTAACGGCATTTCTCGTCTATTTGATTTTTTTCTTAAGAGGATTGTTAATTTCCATTAAAAACATCGACAAAAACATTAAAGAATCTTCTGAGCAATTAAGTTTAACTCATGAAAAATTTAGAAAAATTATTGACGAAGTATCAATCCTTTCAAGAAATATAAATTCAGAAGTAGAAAAATTAAGTTCCGCAATTGATGCCTTCAAAGAAACAGCTGAGGATTATAAACGCATTAAAGATAAAATAGTTAATACAATTGAAGAACCAATTGATGAATTAAAATCGAATGCAAGAGCTATTATTAAAGGTATTAGAGTTTTTTTTCAGACATTATTCAAACGAACGGACTAAAATTGAAATCTATGCTTTTTTAATTTCTTACGAGAGGTTAAAAAATCTCAAGGCATATTTAGTTAATTCTTTCATCTCATTAAAAATAATTCATCAACTTTTATTTGAAATCAAAAATAAAGTAGCGGAGGTGTCTCTTGAAAGAGTATAAATCAAAGAACATCAGGAATATTGTATTAGTTGGTCATGGCGGTGCTGGTAAAACTTCTTTAGTTGAAGCGATGCTTTTTACAGCAGGCGTAACTACAAGAATGGGAAAAGTGGAAGACGGAAACACAGTCTCAGATTTTAAACCAGAAGAAATTGAAAGACAAATTTCAACTTCAGCCGCTTTGATGAACCTTGAATGGCAACATAACAAAATTAACATAATTGATACACCAGGCTATGCCGATTTTGTTGGTGAAGTTTTGTGTGGTTTAAGCGTTGCGGATACTGCTGTTTTAGTTCTTAAAGCTGTTGAAGGAATTGAAGTTGGAAGTGAAAAAGTCTGGAAATTAATCAATCAAAATAAACTTCCAAGAATTATTGTAATCAATAAATGTGACAATGAGAGAGCTGATTTTGAAAATGTTTTTGAGTCAATTAATCATAAGCTTTCCCACGATGCTGTTATTGTTCAATATCCGGTTAATCAGGGACTGAATTTTAATGCTGTGATTGATGTCCTGAGGATGAAACAGCTCATTTACGAACGCAATGGTAATGGTAAATACAAAATTGAAGAAATTCCAGAGAACTTAAAGGAGAAAGCTTCCAATCTGAGAAATCAACTTATTGAGAAAATTGCTGAGTCCGATGAAGATTTGATGAATAAGTATTTTGAGAATGGAGAACTGACTGAGGAAGAAATATTGAATGGACTTAAGAAAGGAATCTTAAATCGAACAATTGTTCCCGTTTTACCAGTTGCAGCAACAGCTAATGTTAATTCTGCTGGCTTTATGGATTTCATCGTTACATATCTTCCTTCGCCAGCCGATAGAAATAAAGTCAAAGCTTATCAGAATGGAAATGAAATTGAAATAGAAATCAAAGAAGATGGTGAGCCAGCTTTGTTTGTATTTAAGACAATTGCTGAATCGGCAATAGGTGAACTTTCTTTGTTTAAAGTTTATAGTGGGACAATTACTCACGGTCTCGATTTGATTAACACTTCTACGAACAAATTTGAAAGGACAAGTCAGATTTATGTTTTGAATGGTAAAAATAGAAACGAAGTAGCTCACCTATACGCTGGTGATTTAGGTGCTGTTGTAAAATTAAAAGATACTCATACAAGCAATACGCTTTGTTCAAAAAATCTTAATGTAAAGTTTAAAGAAATAGCTTTCCCTGAGCCAATTATTAGCTTTGCAGTAAAACCTAAATCACAAGGTGATGAAGATAAAATTGCAAATGGTTTCCATTCATTACATCAGGAGGACCCAACTTTTATAATGTATTTTGATGCAGAACTTTCTCAAACTGTTATCGGTGGTCAAGGTGAATTACATTTAACTCTTGCTGCAAAAAAGTTGAGAGATAAGTTTGGTGTTGAAGTTGATTTAGTTGAACCAAAAATTCCATATAGAGAAACGATTAAAGGTATTTGTGAAGACGCTGAATATAAACACAAAAAACAAACTGGTGGTCGTGGTCAGTATGGTCATGTTCACTTAAAACTTGAGCCGTTGAAGAGAGGAGAAGGCTTTCAATTCGTTGATGCAATAGTTGGTGGTGTTGTTCCTGGTAGGTTTGTTCCTGCCGTTGAAAAAGGAGTTTTAGAGACAATGTCTAAAGGAGTTTTAGCAGGTTATAAAGTTGTTGATGTTAAGGTGACTTTGTTTGATGGTTCTCACCACTCAGTTGATTCCGATGAATTATCTTTCAAAATAGCTGGTTCGCAGGCATTCAAGAAGGGATTTCTGGCTGCAAATCCATGTTTACTTGAACCAATTCAAGAGGTCACAATTAGAATCCCAGAAGAATTTATGGGCGATGTAATGGGTGATGTTTCGAGTAGAAGAGGAAAAATTCTCGGAATGGACTCAGATGGTGAATATCAAATCATTCGAGCTTTAATTCCACTCGCTGAAATGTTCAAGTATGCAACTCAATTAAGGAGTTTGACGCAAGGTAAAGGGACTTATGAGATGAAATTATCACACTACGAAGAAGTGCCTAAAGAAATTGAAGCGAAAATTATAGCTGCAGCCGAGAAAGAGAAGGAAGAAGTTGCTTAATGCAAAGACTTTATTCACCATGGCGTTCTGAATATATTGAGTCTTTTCAAAATCCCAAAGATGAAGGCTGTATTTTTTGCAATGCTCAGAGTGAAGATGTGGAGGATGAGAATTCTCTTGTCGTTTATAAAGGCAAAGAAGTCTTCGTCTTGATGAATCGTTATCCTTACAATAATGGACACCTGCTTATTATTCCGTATAGACATATAGCAAAGATTAATGAAATGACAGATACAGAACGCCTTGAAACTTTCTTCTTAATTGAAAAATCAGTTGAGGCTCTGGAAAAAACTATGTCTGCTCATGGACATAATATTGGAACAAATCTCGGTCGGGTGGCTGGTGCTGGCATTGATGACCACATTCACTTTCATGTTGTACCGAGATGGAGTGGCGATACTAACTTTATGCCTGTATTAGGAGATGTAAAATTAATCTCTGAAGATATGAAGAAAACTAAACTTCGACTATCAAAATACTTTAAAGAAAACTTATGAAAATTGCAGTAATTGGAACTGGTTATGTTGGACTTGTTACCGGTGTTTGTTTAGCCGAGACCGGAAATAAAGTTATTTGCGTTGATAAAGATAAAGAGAAGCTGGAAAGATTTCGAAAAGGTGACCCTGTTATATATGAAAAAAATCTTGCGGAGCTTTTGAATCACAATCTTCGAAAGAGCAGAATTGAGTTTACAGATAGTTTAAAATATTCTGTTGAAAATTCGGAGATTATTTTCTTTTGTCTTCCGACGCCACAAGGTGATGATGGTTCTGCTGATTTGAAATATGTTCTTGAAGTCGCTGAACAATGTGGCGAAATATTAAATCAACTTAATGATAACGCTTATAAAATTTTCGTCAATAAAAGCACGGTTCCAGTTGGAACTACAGAGCTTGTGAGACAAAAAATATTTGCAAAAGTAGGTGATTATCCTTTTGATGTTGTAAGTAATCCGGAGTTTTTGCGTGAGGGATTTGCTGTAGAAGATTTTATGAAACCAGATAGAATTGTCATTGGCACTTCTTCTGAAAAAGCAAAAGAAGTGATGAGGACTCTTTATGAGCCGTTTGTTAGAAGTGGTAATCCAATTTATTTTATGGATGAAAAAAGTGCTGAAGTTACCAAATACGCAGCAAATTGTTTCCTTGCGACTAAAATCACTTTTATGAATGAAATTGCTAATTACTGTGAAATGGTCGGTGCAAATGTCGATATGGTTCGAATTGCAATGGGAGCTGATAATCGAATTGGAAAAAGATTT
>Ga0068705_10000498_pt1 | contig 19903 bp, 8 predicted proteins | sample YNPMSTMetaG_FD_65631 | JGI IMG/M metagenome (GOLD analysis project Ga0068705, IMG submission 65631) | Anoxygenic and chlorotrophic microbial mat microbial communities from Yellowstone National Park, USA - YNP MS-T MetaG | ecosystem: Environmental > Aquatic > Thermal springs > Hot (42-90C) >... | reverse complement strand
TCGGTCAGCCCATAACTTGGGGCGGCGGCCAAATCCAGGCGATTGGCCTCGGCCAGGGCCACCGACCGTTCGCCCAACAGCCGGGCCGCCGTCAAAAGCCACTGATTTTTCTGTGCCCCGGAGACCCGGGCCAGTTCTTCGGAAGCCGTCTTGGCCTGTCGGGCCAATTGCAAACAATACTGTTCGATATCCTCATGCTCCGCCATCGCTATGCCACCTCAGATTTCCACTCTGAATCGTCTCATCTGCCCTATTCACCCGTACCTGCCCCGGTTAAACCCAACCTGCACCGAAACACCGGACAATCCGGCCTCCTATTTAGGCCGGCCTCCTATCTGGATGAGGGCCGGACAAGAAAGTAAACAGGTCCTTTCCCGCTCTCGGGAATCAAGCCCCTCCAGAGGTCCCGGATTTCCGGAATACCCGTTGTGGAACGGCAAGTTTTCGGGCATCCGGCTCCTCCGGAACGGCGGGGTCTGGCCACCCGAAAGCGTAATATGCTCTGGCAAAGGGTAAGTTCTGCACTCGCCCGGACGAAACCCAAACACCTTGCTAGGTGATCCCCTTCTTGCAAACCCGGACACTGTCCCGGTGGTTTTAGACTCATTCCCTAGGCCGGGTGTTTTGGACCCTATGTTCGCAAAGAAATTGTGGGGATTTCCCCTGGAAGTATCTCTTAGTTAGCCGGCAAAGTCAACGGAGATTACCCCCTGAGGCTCCAGAGAATAAGTACCCCCCTTAATTGATAGGGTTTTGATTTTTGGTGGTTGGAATGTGCAAGGGGGTGCTTAATAACCGTACCCTTTTATCGAAAAAGCCAGCAAATTTTCCTGCTTTTCCCATTTTAAACTATCTCTTTATTCCAGAAACGTGGTACACTAAGTGCGTCGTACCAAATGCAAGGGGAAAAACGCTGAGGTTACCAGCACTTTACGGTGCGTTGAACCGCTCTTTCCTGGAGGGGCTGGAATCCAGGATGAGCTCGGATTCTGGTGCCGGGAACGGGGAATCCCGAACATCCACGTTGGACTCATCGTTGCCCCCATTTTAGGGGGCATGAGATAAATGGAATTTCTTCCTCAGCCTGCAAATGTTCCCTATTTTACTGACTGTTCCTCATCTCTCTGGGAAAGCTGAGAAACCTATGTTCCGAACACCTCGGAAGATTTTTGGGTATCGCTTCCCCCTTTATTGGTTAGTAATATGGGCGATCTATAGGGGGATATTTTGGGAAAGGGGGATTTTAGGAGAGCATACAGCTCCTGTGGGAAAAATATATGCGGGTCCACAGAGGGGGGAATCGGAACAGGAAGAAGCTTCTCGGATTCCGGCGGAGGCCTTCTGGGGGGAACCATTTGGGGTGGCCCGTGTAAGTCTGCCGTTAGGCTCTCTGACGCACCCTTTAGGAGCGGAAAGTTGGGTGGTCAATTCCCCCCAAAATAGGGTATTTTACCCAGCCCTCGAAGAAGGCTCCCTCCGTGCACTACTTCGGAAGAAAACGGGTTTGCCCCTAGGTCGATGCACCCTTTATTTTCTTTTTACCGGGAAAGACCCTCTGGAAGTCCAGATCCGCACCCCCGGGGATACCCGGAGTGTGCGATTGGTGCCAGGGGAGCATCGCAGAGGCTGGAGCCGACTTTTGGCCGATTGGAAGGAAGCTTTCTCCCCTCGTTCGAGGGAACATGGTTCCCCCCTCTTTCTCGAACAGTATTTGGAAGCGATGCTGTCCCGTCGGCTGGGGCTGGAGCAGCACGGCCCTCTGGAAGCAGGAAGACTTCGGAACCGGCCTGACCGGGAAAAAACTCCGGAGGAAAAGACCGGTCCGAAAGATTCTCCGCACCAGAGTTGGTTCGGACCGGAGTGGGAAGCCCTTTTACGTTTGGAATCGCTGCGACGGCAGATGTTTCTGGAGCGGATCGAAGGTCGAAGCCACCATTGGCACCAGCCGGCCGATCGCCCCCTGTCCGATATATCCCTTCCCAATCCACCCGATCGGACTGCTATTTCTGCCGGAGAAATTGGAAGCCCGGGGTTGCCCAGGAACACCTTCTCTGACCCAAAGGCCCACCAAACGGAGTCGCCCCGGGCAGCAGAATCTGCCCTAGAGCCAGTTGCAGCAGGTAAAACAAAGGAAAAAGGCGACGCCAGTACCTTTTCTTCCCCTGGCGGACCGGAACAAAAGGCACCGTTGGAGATCGAACCCCTGGCAAGCCGGGTGCCAGAGGAGTGCTTTTACATCCGGTTTGGTGGGATGGCGGAGTTTGCCTGGTTTCGGGAGCTATTGGATTGGGCGGCTGGCCAGTGGACCATGTGCGTAGCGGGCAGGGGGGTGGATTACCAACGGGTTCGGCGGTCCGAAGAGCGGCTATGTCTTCGGCCCACCGGATGGAGTCAACTGCTTGGGCGTCACCTGGGCGGTCAGGTGGAAAATTTGGCTGTTGCCGATGTGGCCTTGATCGGCCTGGATCTATTCCAACCGGAGGGTTCCGGTTTGGGCGTATTGTTTCAGGCCCGTTCGGAGCCGATGCTTCGGGCAGAAATCGAGCGGCAACGATCCGAAGCCGTTCGGAGCGGCCAGGGCAAAGTGCGAGAGGAAAAACTTCCGATCGAAGGCCGCCTGGTGTCGGTGCTTCAAAGCGAAGACGGTCGGATTCATTCTTTTTATGTGGCCGACGGGCCGTGGCATTTGGTAAGTACCTCTCGTCGGCTGGTGGAACGGTTTTTGCAAACCCACTCAGGGAGGGGCTGTCTGGCGGAGGCCCCGGACTTTCGGGCCATTCGGGCCAAGTATCCGCCCCGGCCGGAGCAGACGGCGTTTTGGTATTTTTCGGAGGCGTTTTGGCGGATGCAGTGCAGCCCGGCCTATCTGGTGGAAATGCGGCGACGGATGCAGGCGGAAGTGGACATTTTATTAGTACAAATGGCCCGGCAAGCGGCGCTGACGGAAGGACGACCGGCCGAGAGTATTGACAACTTGGTGGCTCAGGGTTTTTTGCCGCCGGAGTTCGGCCCTCGAACCGACGGAAGCCGGGCAGTGCTCCAAAACGGCCAGGTATGGGACTCCCTGCGAGGTCGGCCGGGCTATTTTCGCCCGATTGCCGATATGCAGGTTTCCCGCCTGAGCGCGGCGGAAGCCCAACAGGTAGAGAAATACCTTCGGGCGGTTTCGGCAGCGGGAAGTCGGCTCAGCCCGATGACGATCGTCTTCCGCCGATCCGAACCGCAAAAGGGGCTGGAACGGATAGATATGGAAATTTTCACTTCTCCTCTCCCAACGCCCCTATGGGAAATGTTAGGCCGACTGTTAGGAACGGCGTCTTCGGAGCGGATTGTCCCGCCGCCGGGGGATGTGGCATTTGCTCAGGGGCGGGTCTCCCAGGGCCGGGTGTTTGTAGGTCTCCGGGCCACCCAGCCCGCAGAAGTCCGCCTTGGCCGAGGCAGGCTCCTGCTGGACCTGTTGCCACCCGGTCCGCAGATGCTTCTGGAGGCGATGCGGATCGGTTATGTAGGCCGACAGGGCCACACGCCTCTGTTGGAGACGGTGGAGAAATTGGTGACCGGTCGGCCGGATCAGGAAGGATATACCGGCAAGCCGGGCGGATTGTGGCGTCGGCAGATCGGCCCGTTTGTTCTTTATTCGTTCGATCGGCAAATCCTGGCGGAGGTGGGGCCACTGCTCCGATTAGAAAACACGAACCAACCTGCCCAATTGCACCTGCAGATCCAGGACCCGGATGATACTCCTCTAGGCCAAGGGCTTCGCCAATGGGCCTTCCGACAGGCACAGGAAGCCTGCTTGGCCAATCTCCGGTTGCTGACGACGTTAGAAAACCAGTTTCATCTTTCGGGCCAGGCTGCTTTGACGACAGCCCAACAGTGGCTTCAAGGTCAGCTTATTTGTCCGTTGGGAGGGCGATATGAATATCGGCAGATGGGCCGAGGCGGTTGGCACTGGACAGCCACCGCTTTAACGCCGGTGCCTTCCCAAAACCATACCGTGGTGCCGCCGCCTATGGACTGGTTCCGTGGTCTGGAAGCCTGGGCCCGCTGGGAAAGCCAAGAAGTGCAGATTTTTATATCTATCCTTCGACAGAAAAAGCCGCTCTCAGGATCCCACTAAGAGCTTATGCGAAAACTCCAGTCCGGCTGTGCATAACTGTGCAAATAAGGGGGCTTCGGATAGGCTCTGCCTATCTCTAGATCCCTTCGCAGAGAAAAGCCGTCTGCACTCCCGCCAGGGGATGCATCGCCTGCTAGGTAATCCCACTCCCAGATGATCCCCCTTGTCCGGTGATCCCCGGGCTGCCAGACGAGTCTTCTGCCAGATCACCCCCCGCTGGGCAGATTATTACTCCCCGCCTTTCCGGCGGCGGAAGTAGCGGGAGCCCAGCAGGCCCACCGCTCCCAGCAGAAGCAGCACCAGGGTGCTCGGCTCCGGAATCGAAGGCGGATTGTCGAACGGAATAAAGGCAAAGACAAACTGGGTGTCTTGCAGAGCCAGCCCCGGCAGATCAAAGGAGTAGATCAGGAAATCGTCGCCCAGGGCCTGGTAGGCCAGGATGTTGTCATCGGCGGCGCCGGTATCGGACCAGATTTTGGCTACCGTTAACAGCAACATGCCGGTGTCCGGCGACTCGTCGGTAATATCCAGCAGATACTGGCCGGTACCCAGTTTAGTTACCGAGAACAGTTCCCGGCCGGCTCCTTGGACGACATTGCCCTGCTCGTCGATCAGTCCGCCGATCAGCCCTTTGGCAAAGTAGGGCACATACAGGACGCTGAAATCATCCTGGACGTAGGAGCCGATATCTTGGTCGTTGCGTCGGACGGCCAAGAGCCAGCCGCTGCGGTCCGGTAAGATGCCCGCGGTAACGACCCGGTTGGAGTTGGAGCCGCCGATGGCAAAGAGCATTCCGTCGGCTAGGGAGTCCACGCCGGGGATGCGGAGTTGGTATCGGCCCGTGCCGACCTGGGTGAACATGCTCTGGCTGATTCCCTGAGAGGCCCAAACCTGGCCGCTGGCATTGACATGGGCGCCCCACCAGGAGCCGGCAAAGGGGAACCAAGCGGCCGCCAAGTCGATGTTCAGCTCATCGCCGGTGTTGTTATCGGAGCCGGCCGGATTGGTGGCCAGCCAGGCATTGGCCGGTTGCTCGGCAGAGACTTCTACCGTGCCGTACCGCACGCCGAGGCCATCGCCGTTATCCCGGCCGATATTGCGGACCGTGGCCATCAGGATGCCCTGATTCAGATTCACCGGGGCGCCATCCAGGGCCAGGTAGTAATCCCCCCGATTGGCCTGCCAAACATAGAACCCCGGCGTGCCCTGGGGCGTGGTCACGGTAACCGAACTGGGGTTATTATCCGGATCGACCTGGACGATCCGCAGATTGGCCGCCGCCACGCTCTTTGGGTCAAACTGCCGGAGCTGCGGCTGGCTGGGCGGGTTATCAAACGGAAGAAAAGTTACCCAGAATCGGGTGTCCTGCAAGGTGGGTTCCGGATTGCCCAGATCATAACCCCGGATGACAAACTCATTGCCGTCTGCCTGATACGTGAGAATATTGTCTTGGTTGGCGGTATTGTAGGTGGATACGGGCGTCAGCAACAGGATACCCTGGCCGGGGCTGTACCCGGGCACACGAAGCCGATAGGTTCCGGTCCCTGTACGGAAAGCGTACAGGTTCCCGGTGGAATTGTCCATGGAGCCCTGTTCGCTGATTTCGGCGGCGATCAGGTTTCGGGTCCCGTAGGGCACAAAGACAAAGGAGAAGTCGTCGTTCTCGAAGTTTTGATCGAAGTTAACGACGTTGACGGTCCAGCCGGAGCCGTCCGGTTTGGCGGCCACACTGGCAGCATTATTTTCGTTTTCGCCCGCCGTAACCAGCAACATGCCGCTTCGACGGGTGTTGCCTGAGCCGGGCAGATACACATCATATTGGCCGGTGGTGCTGGGGGAATCGATGACATGGGTACCGATGGCAAGTCCCGGTGCGCCGATAATCTGTTGCATTGGGCCGTCGGCAGTGCCGTCGTTTCCAGTTACATAGCCGCCCAGCCACCCTTGGGCAAACGGGAAGAAGGCGATGGTGTGATTGACGTTCATTTCATTGCCGCCGTAATTGTTGCCGGCCCGATGGGTCGCCGTACCGGGAGCCTGCACGCCGCCGAAATCCACTTTATAATTGACGGCCACCATGCCGATAGCGCCCGGCGTTTCGCCCTGGTTATTCCGGGCGTCTTCGCACACGCTGGCCAGCAGGGCCCCTTGGCTGAGATCAATCACCTGGCCATTTTGGCGAAGTTGATAGTCGCCTCGGTTCCAGAAGGTGGCCGTGAAGTAGCCGCTACCTTCCACCTCCACATGCACGGCATCCGGGTTGTTGGTGGTGTTGTTCTGGATGACGGTGAGTTTGCTGGCACTTACCTGGGCGGTTGGGTCAAAGACCCGTTGGCCCGGAGCGGTGGGCGGATTGGCAAACGGAATAAACGCAAACGAGAAGACCGGATAATTGAAGACATCCTCCAATACGGGAGGATTATTGGGCAGGTCTCGGACCTGGATGATCCAGTCGTTGCCGTCGGCCTGGTAGGTAACAATGTTATCCCGGGTGGCTGCGGTCTGGACATCGCCGGTAACCAGCAAGGCGCCGGTGGTGGGATTGTGGCCGGGAATCGACAGCCGATAGGTACCCACATCGATCCTTCGGAGCGTGAAGTTGCCGGACCGATTGAACAGCCCCCCTTCGCCGGAAACCCGCCCCATGACCACCCCAGGCGTATCAAACGGGATATAGGCAAAAGCGATCGGGTCTTGTTCCAAGGCGGAACCATCTACGCCGTTGTCATGGACCATGAGGATAAATTGGCTGCCGTCGGTTGCCGGCCCAGCCATGGCATAGTTGCCCTCATTCTTGCCGTGATTGACAAAGACCAAGCCATCGCTTAAAGCGTTCACGCCCGGAAGCCGGAGATAGAACTGACCGTTTTGGTTATCAATGAACTCTGTACCCAGGCGGATGCCGGGGGTGGCCACCAGGCTGGTAATCGGGCCGCCATTGGTCGAGACCATCGCATGGCCGGCCTGCCATCCGCCGGAAAACGGGAAATAGACGGCCGCCACGTCGATGTTGTGTTCTGTGGTGGCATAGTTTCCCGCACTTACCCGATAGGTGTTCACATAATAGGTCGTGCCGTCCCGAACGGTAACGCTCTGGGCAAACCAAGAGCCTTGGCCGTCGCCGTTATCTCGGCCGTTTTGTCGGACATTACTTAAAACGACGCCGGCATCGGCATTGAGCGGCACGCCATCGAGCGAAAGCCAGTAGGTGGCCCGATTGGCATTGGAGACGGTAAACCCTTCGGTGGATTGTTCCGTAAAGGCCGACACCGAAGTGGCCGTGTCGCCGGTGTCCCGCTGAATGACGCGGATATTGCCGGCCGCCAGGGCATTGGGATTGATGGTGCGAAGCTGCGGATTGCGGGGCGGATTGGTGAAACTGATAAAGGCAAAGTAGAAATCCGTATCCTGCGGCCCATGAGTGTTATCACCCTGCATGTCCCAACCCTGGATGAGGAAATCGTTGCCGTCGGCCTTGTAGCCGAGGGCGTTGTCGCTGCTCCAGTTGGCATGGGTGGCCGTCAGCAGGAGCATACCGGTCTGCGGGCTTTGGCCGGGGATACTGAGCCGATACAGCCCCGTGCCTTCCCGAACCAGGCTAAATTGGCCGGTCTTGTTCTGCACATAGCCGTACCAGTTGACCAGCCAGGCCACCAGATTCTCCGTCCCGTAGGGTAAAAACACATAATGGAATGGGTCGTTGGCTTCGATCCCGGAGCTATTATCCATCAGGCGGACCGTCCAGCCCGTGCCGTCGGAAAGCGGATTGACGGTGGCCACATTGTCATCGGTGGCGGTGCCCGGCGTATGACCGGCTGCAGTGGCCAGCAGGACGCCGCTCCGCCGAGTGTCGCCGGAGCCGGGAATGGTCAAGGTGGTGGTCCCGTCTGATCCCACAAATGCTCTCCCGCCCTGAAACCCCAAGGCAAACGGGAAGTAGGCCACCGCCACGTCAATATTATGCGACTGCTGATTGACCGGATCGGCGGCCGCGGTATAGACCTTATAGCCTCCGCCGCTCTGATACACATTCACCACGCCATAATCGCTTTTGCCGCCGGTGCCGGAGTTATCCCGCTTGTGGTCCCGCACCGTGGCCAAAAAGACGCCCTGCGTGGGGTCCAAGGGCACGCCGTTTTGATAGATGGTCATATCGCCCCGGGTAAAAGTCGGCGTGGTGAGATAGCCGGTGCCTTCGGTAACCATGACCTGGTTTTCGCCGGGATTTGCCCCTGGGGTGATTTCGATGACCCGGATATTGGCCGCCGCCACCTGGCTGGCCGGGTCAAAGTTCCGCACGCCCGGAGCGGTCGGCGGATTGGCAAACGGAATAAACGCAAAGCTAAAGGCCGGGTTATTGCCAGCATCCCATAACGTGGGGACCGTATTGGAACTCCAATCCCGGACCTCGATCAGAAAATCATTGCCGTCGGCCTGGTAAGAAATGGCCTTATCGGAAGCATCGGACAGGGCATCGACGCTGAGAAGTAGCATGCCGGTTTGCGGGCTTTGGCCGGGGATCGACAGCCGATACGTGCCGGTCCCGGTGCGCCGGATGGTGAAATCGCCGGAACGATTGTACAGGCCCCCCACGCCGGACACCCGCCCCATCGGCACTCTCGGCGTGTCATACGGGATATACACGAAACTGATCGGATCGTTTTCGTTGCCCCCGCTATCAGAATCATGGGTTTCCAGGACAAAGTAGGTTCCATCGGCGGACGGGCCAGCCGCCCCGAAATTGTTCTCGTCTTTGCCGCCGTTGGCAAACACAATGCCGTCTTTGAAGGCGTTGACCGGATCGGCGCCGTTATTTTTCTTGAGCCACAAGCGATATTCGCCTGCCGGACTGGCCACGTCGATGAAATTGACGCCGAGCTGGATATCCGGGCTGCCAATCACCGAGGTCATCTCCCCGTTGTTTTCGGAGTTCAGGGCCAGTCCGCCTTGCCAACCGGCTGCATAGGGGAAGAAGGCGACGGCGACGTTGACATTCCATTCGCCAGGCCAGGTGGGATAACCGGCCCAGTGGGTGGAGACCTGCCAGGTGCCGCCCGTGCCCGTATGATTGGTGGCAATGATCGCATATCGGGTATCCGAAGCGCTGGGCGGATTCAGCCGACCGTTTTCCCGCACACTGGCCATCATCACGCCCGCACTGACCGGAATCGGCGCTCCATTCTGATAAACCTGATAATCCCCTTTGGTCCATAGCGGCGTGCTCAAATAGCCGGTCCCTTCGGTAACTTCCACATGCAAGTTTTCGCCGGGATCGCCGGAACCGTATTCGATGACCCGGATATTGGCCGCCGCCACCTGGCTGCTAGCATTAAACGAACGGCCGCCTGGAACCACCGGCGGATTGGCAAACGGGATGAACGCAAAGCTGAAGGCCGGTGCGGCGCCAATATCTTCAAGTGTGGCAGGCTGGCCGCTGTTAATGTCGCGGGATTGGATGACGAAGTCTGATCCATCGGCCTCATAGGAGATTGGGGACCTCGTTCCAATTTGTCCAATCCAATTGGATGACGAAGTCTGATCCATCGGCCTCATAGGAGATGATGTTGTCGTTGGCGATCGACGTGGCGTCGGAGGTGAGTAAAAGCATACCCGTTTCTGGCGTCTGGCCGGGGATCGACAGCCGAAACGTAGCGGTGCCGGTCCGCCGGATCGTAAAATCGCCGGATCGGTTGTAGATGCCGCCCAGGCCGGAAATTCGGCCCATAACCACATTGGCCGTATCGTAGGGCAGATACAGGAGCGAAAGCGGGCCGTCTTCTACGTTGCTGCTCGCATTGTCCCGGAGTTGGATTTCAAACTGGCTGCCATCGGCCAGTGCGCCGGCTGCGGCGAAATTGTTGCTATTCGAGCCGCCGTTGGCAAACACCAGTCCGCCGCTGCGAGTATCCACACCAGGCAAACTGAGCCTCCAGACGCCCGTCCCGGTCCGGGTCAAATTGGATGAGGAAATATCCCACGAGCTTGCCCGAATCACCCCACTGCCCGAAACCACATCCACATGCGCCCCGGTCCAATCGCCGGCAAAGGGAAACCAGGCCGCCGCCAGGTCAATGTTCAACTCGTCGCCGGTGTTATTATCGTTGCCAGCCGGATTGACCGCCAACCAGGCACTACCGCCCAAGGACTGGTGTTGCACGTGGTTTCGACCGTTCCATACCGCACTCCATAGCCATCGCCATTATCTCGGCCATTATTCCGAACCGTGGCCATAAGGATACCATTATTGAAATCCAAAGCTGCTCCGTTCACCCCAGGCCAGAAATCCCCTCGATCGGCATAAAGGATCGAAAAACCAGGGGTCCCCTGAGGAACGGTTACCGTAACCGAAGCGGGAGTGTTGTCCGGGTCGTTCTGAATCACCCGGATGTTGCCTGCCGCAACCGGATAGGGCGCCGCGCCGAATCGGGTCTGGAAATCCATCGAGAGGGTAAACTGACTGGCCGAATCGGTCTTATAGCGTGGATTGGGATTCAGCGGCACGCCGGGTGTGTAGGTCTGAACCCGAATTTGGCCAGCCGCCTCGTCGATCTGGATGATCCGCAGCCAGCCATCCCCGCCGTTGGGATAGTCCTGATAGTCGGAGAGCAATTGGAAGACCGGTTGGCCTGCCGCATTGGTCGAGGTGAGCCGGGCCTCCCCATGGTAATGCCCCGAAAGCACCATAAACACCTGAGGATACGGATAGACCAGTTGCTGGAAGATGGTTTCCGGCGAATTGCCCCCCGTGGCCGCACTGGTCGATCGAACGCCCGCCGTGGTAAGAAAATCATGGGTGGAAATGATGGTGGGCGTATTCGGGTTGGCGTTCAGGATGCTCTTGGCCCAGTCGATCGACGAGGTCCGGGCGTCGTATTCTAGGGCAATATGCAGATATTTGCTGCCGTTGGCGTAGAAGATTTGGTAATGGTTCAGTTGATCCGGAGAAGAACCACCATACCACGGTCGGCCCCCATATCGGCTTGCACCAAAGTAGTTCACATAATTGGTCGCCCCGCCCTGGATATTGCCCGGGCTGTCGTAGTCGTGATTGCCAATGGCCATGCTATAAGGAAGCCGAGGCAAACTGTCCAGGATATCGACGGCCTGATCGGCCCGGTTCCACAACGTGGTGTTGCCGCCGTTGTTGACAATGTCGCCCAGGCCGGTTACTAAACGTATGTTCTTCGAGACGGCGTTGTTCACAATCCAAGTGGTCTGCGCAATAAAGCCGCCCAACAGCGTATCGCTATCGCAGTAGTTTTGGGTGTCCGGCAAAGCGATGATGGTAAACGGGGCGGCAAAGCTATAAACTTGACCAGATAGAAAAACAACCAGCGTCCCCCACACCACCCAACGTCGGCTTCCTGTACTCATGAATACATCCCCCCTATGGAAAGCCTTACGGGAAACCAAATGGATATATTAATGTTTATCTTTTGCAATGGGCAGGCTCGTCTGAGGCGGGGCCCGAAATCAATATGGGAGGGACAACGTGTTTCCGGTTTTCCAGAGTAATCCGCCCCCCCCCCCGAAGATGTCAAGCATTTTTTTACCATTTTTTACCATTTTTCTCCACAGGATCCATTTCAAAATAACAATTTCTGGGGGATCAATATTCCCAAAAAGGGGGCCATCGAATGCTTCTCCTGCACTTCTCCCCACTGGGTTCAGGAAAAAAACCCCTTTCCCATGAGGCCGGTTGGGATCGGGGGGGTGCTACCGTTTGCCGGTAATTCTATCCGCCCCCTGTAAGAAAAGGATAAAGAGTTCGTAAATTTTCGGCAAATAACCGAGGAATCGGAAAACACTTTAGCCGAACGGAGAGGCATCCTTCCCCTCTCCCCTGGCCCTCGAGAGGCCGTCCTGGCTCCGGCCAGGCCAGGGGAGGCAGATGCCGGCAGGCGGAGGTCCCGTCCGCATCCTTTGCCGCTCCGTTTGGAGGGAGAAACCGGCTGGACCTCAGAAGCTGTCCCGAAATTGCCCAATCAGGGTGTTGGCCAACCAACCGAGGCTGCCCATCCTGTTCCTAAAACCCTACCAAAACAAGGGTTTTCCGAGATCCACTGGCTCCAGGGAGGAACCTCTCGGATAGGGCACAACGGATTTTCGGGACAGCCTCTCAGCCAAACGGGGCGGCGGGCACTGGATTCCCGCTTCCGCGGGAATGACACTATTTCCTGGATTGTCGCTTCCGCGGGAAGGACACTACTTTCTGGATTCCCACTTCCGCTGGATTCCCGCTTCCGGATTCCCAATTCCCTGGATTCCCGCTTCCGGCGGAAGGAGGCATTCAGGGCCTTTTGTTCCCACCGGCTGACGTGTTCCTATTGAGCTTCGCAAATTGGAGAGCCACACAATTCCCTCCCTTTTGGCCACGTTGGTGTCCCTTGGTTTTGCGAAGACCATAGTTCCGGAAATCCTTCCCAGACCGGAGTGGGGTTGCTTGCCGAGGGACGGAAAAGCCGGTATGTTAAAAAACGGAAACGTTTCTCCGGATTGGTTCCGGAAAAAGGTGGCAAGGTCCCCGGTTGCGGAACAGGGGCCTTGTCGGGAAATGGTCGGTGGACGGTTCGTTTTTTTCAAAGGAGGCCAGAGGATGCCACGAATGAAGCGACGGGATTTCTTGAAGAGCACCGCGGTTGGTGGGATAGGTTTTTGGGTGGCCGGCGGGATCGCCCCCCGCGAGAGCAAAGCGGTCAACGAGCAATTGGCCTTTGCGGCCATTGGAATCGGCGGCAAAGGCGATAGCGACTCGCAGGATGCGGCCCGGAATGGCCGGATGGTGGCCATTTGTGATGTCGATCGGGCACGCCTGGCTCAAGCCGCTATCCGCTTCCCCGGCGCCAAAACCTATACCGATTTCCGCAAAATGCTTGAAGAAGTCGGCGACAAGATCGACGCCGTTACGGTCAGTACTCCCGACCATGCTCACGCTGTGGCCTCTTTGATGGCCATGCGGATGGGCAAACACTGCTTCTGCCAGAAGCCGCTCACCCAAACCATTTATGAAGCCCGCTTGATGGGCGAGGTGGCCAGGGAAAAGAAGGTGATCACCCAGATGGGCAATCAAGGGACGGCGGCGGGCGGATTGCGGAAAGCGGCTGCTTTGCTTCGCGCCGGGGTTTTGGGTACCGTCACAGAAGTTCATGTGTGGACCAATCGGCCCATCTGGCCCCAGGGCATCAAACGGGCGGATCCCCAGCCGGTTCCCAAAGATCTGGATTGGGACTGCTGGATCAGCCGGGCCCCCATGCGACCGTATGCCCCAGGGTATCATCCGTTCAGTTGGCGGGGCTGGTGGGATTTCGGCACCGGGGCCCTGGGCGACATGGCCTGCCATACCATGAACATGCCCTTCATGGGCCTGGATCTGCGGGACCCCATCTCCGTCAAAGCCGAGGTGGCTCCTCAGGATGAAAACACCGGCTGGCACGACAGCTTCCCCAAGTGGTCCATCATTGAGTATGAGTTTGGTCCCCGGGGCAATCGGCCCGCCTTGAAACTGATTTGGTATGACGGCGGCAAACTGCCCGACCTGAGTCTGCTGGAGGGCAGCAAGTTCCTCGAAGAACGCCGCAAACTCCGTCAACAAGACAAAAAGACCGCCCTGATGCCCGGCAGCGGCGTGGTCATCGTCGGTACCAAAGGCAAGATGTTCTCTCCGGATGATTACGGCGCCCATTTTGAACTCTACGCCGGCGCCGAAGAAAAACCGGTCGATTTTCCCCCGCCCCCGCCCGGCGGACATTTCCAGGAATGGATCGAAGGCATCAAGACCGGCAAGCAGCCCACCTCCAACTTCCCCGACTACGCCGGGCCGCTTACCGAAATGGTCCTGGTCGGCAACCTGGCCGTCTGGGCCCCAGGCCAAAAAATCCTCTGGGACGCCAAAAACTTGAAAGCCACCCCGGAAAAACCGGTCGAAGGCCTGGAACGGCTCATCCGGCCGGAACCCCGAGCCGGCTACACGCTCTAAACCGGCTCCTCCGACCGGAACTTAGGCCGGCTATACGCTAAAGTACGATCTTACCGGTCTAGAAAACCCGGTACAATCAGCCATTGCTTAAGGGGCAGACGGTAAACATGTTTCCAATTTAAGGAGGGGGATCGGGGCTCGGCTGCCCGGTCCCCTTCGTTTCTCCTCTTATGCGCATCAGGAACTCTAGCGTATCCGATGGCTACCGAATTGCCGAACCGTTGGGAAGGGCAATTGCCCTTCGGGCCGGATCGGACGGGCCTGAGGGTGCTGCTGGTTCGGCTTAGTGCGATCGGCGATGTCATCCACGGGCTCCCGGTGCTCAATGCCCTGCGGGAGGCCATGCCCGACGCCTTCTTGGCCTGGGTGGTCGAACGCCGGGCCGCAGCTCTTCTGGAAGGGCACCCGGCACTGGACGCCTTGGTGGTGGCTGAGCGGGGTTGGTTGTGGCACCCTCGTCAGGTCTGGCAACTCCGACGCACGCTCCGGCAATTGCGTCCCGAGGTAGCGATTGATCTTCAGGGATTGGCCCGGAGTGCGATTGCCGCCTGGCTTTCCGGGGCTCGACGCCGGATCGGCTTTGGCTGCGAAAAGGGGCGGGAACTTAGCCCCTGGCTCAATAATGAACTGGTCCGTTCCACTCGACAGCATATCATCGACTGCAACCTGGAATTGCTGCGGCCATTGGGGATCGAAAATCCACCGGTTCGGTTCAACCTGCCGGAAAAGGAGCAGGACCGGGCCTGGGCGGATCGCTGGCTGGCCGAACAGGCCCTCTCGGCAGGCGGATTTGCCCTGATCAATCCGGGCGCCGGTTGGCCGTCCAAACGCTGGCCGCCGGAGCGGTATGCGGCGGTGGCCGCCGCTGTGGGGCGGAAGTGGCAACTCCCCAGCGTGGTTTTGTGGGCGGGGCAGGAGGAACGCCAGTGGGCTGAACAGGTCGTGGCCGGTAGCCAGAGCCAGGCCCGGTTGGCCCCACCGACCAGTCTGTTACAACTGGCTGCCTTGTGTCGAAGAGCACGGATGTTTATCGGATCGGATACCGGGCCGCTGCATCTGGCCGCCGCCGTGGGCACACCGTGTGTGGGGCTTTACGGCCCCATGCCCGCCGAACGGAACGGTCCCTACGGCCCCCAGCATATTGCCATCCAAAAGGCCCGTTTTACCGGCTCTAGCCGACAGCGACGCACCGCACCGCCCGATCTGATGCTGGCCATCCAGGTGGAAGACGTCCTGGCTGCCTGTGCGGAAATCCTCCGCCGCCCGGGGCCTGCTGTGGGCCACTGATCGTACCGGATTTCGCCTGCGGCTCTTCGACTGCCAGGATTTTCCCAAATAGGAAACAAAAATACTCTGTATCTTTAAAAGATACACTCCTTTTCCAATCTCTCTTCCCCTTTGCAGAAGACGATTTTTCTTAACCCCTGAATTAGCAATGGGTTATGGCAATAGGACCACGGAACTCCCACGAAAAAGTCCTCCACGGGGGCCGTGGTTTTTCTTGAAAGGAAAATGCTTCCATAACCCTTTGCAAAACAAAGACTTGTATCAAAAATCTTCCCTTTTTCTTGGTTTGGCATTTGTTTTGCATTCCAGAAAGTTCCCCAAGAGTGCTTTCCCCTAAGGAAACACCAAAAAACAAACCTTCTGTTCAGGAGAGCAAGCCATGTCCGAACCCCGTAAACTGTTGGTCGTAGATGATGAGGAAGTCATCTGCCAGGCCTGTCGGCGAATCTTCACCCGCCAAGGCTTCGAGGTGGAAACCTATCTGGACCCCCGGGAAGCCCTGGCCAAGGCAAAAGAACAAGATTACACCGGTATTCTTCTCGATATCAAAATGCCCGCCATGGATGGCATCGAATTCCTGGAAAAACTCCGGCAAGTGAAACCGGATGTGCCGGTCCTGATCATGACCGGCTATCCAAGCATTCCGAATGCGGCGGCGGCCATCCGGCTGGGGGCTGCCGACTACATCACCAAACCCTTTACGCCGGAAGAAATTACCCAAGCGGTCCAGCGTGTGCTTTCGGTTCGGCAACTAACTCCGCCGGAACCGACCGAACAACCCCCGACGCCTCCCGTTCAGCCGGAAGGTTTTCTCTTCTTTGACCAATCTTGGTTCCAGTTAGAGGCGGACGGTTCGGCCTGTGTGGGGGCGCTGCTGCCCGGCTTGCACCGCCAGCCGATCACCGCCCTGCATCTGCCGAAAATCGGCGAGGTGGTCTATCAGGGATTGCCGTTGGCCGGCGTGCGAGTGGCCGACAAACCCTGGACCCTCATCCGGGCGCCGCTTTCCGGCGTGGTGGCCGCCGTCAATGAAGACTTGACTCAAAGGCCGACGCTATTGGCGGAGGACCCCTGCGGTCAAGGTTGGGTGGCCTGCCTGTGCACCACCCGGTTTGAAGAAGAAGTGGGTCGGTGCCGACGCCGCCAAGTGCTTCTGGTCAACGCCGATCCGTCCACCGCTCCCCTGCAGCGGGATAGCCTGGTCGGGCTGGGATGCGAAGTCCGATGGATTTCTGCCCGAGATGAGCTGGCCGAAGCAATGGCCCGACTCGATCCAGAAACTGTGGTCTTTTGGGATGCGGCCTCCCTGGGCGAAGAGGGACCGATGTTGGTCGGTCAACTGAAAAGTGTTGCCCCAGGGGCGAAGATCGTGGTCCTGGCTTCTCCTCAAACCCCCTGGGAAACCGCCTACCGTAAACAAGGCATTTTCTACTATGCCGTGGAGCCTTTTGCCGACCAAGAGATCGTCGATATTCTGGATGCCGCCTTCCGCAGTCCGGAACCCGTCCTGCCCCTCCCTGCGAAATTCCAGAAAACCCAAGCCGAAGCCATCAGCAGCATTACCATCACCAACCGTAATGGCCATAAGGTGCAACTGTTGGCCGCTCCTGGCCTGCTATGGCGACACGAAGGGTTAGGTGCCCTGCTGCGCCAAAAACTCATCGACATGATGCTTCCGGTAGTGGTTACCCCGGGTGAAGCCAATTTGGCCGCTTCCGAGATTTTGAAGGCGGCCAGCAAATGTGATCGGCTCATGGTGCTCAAAGTCCGGGAGGGCGATCAACTGCCCGGTGCCCTGGCGCGGGACATTAAGGCGGAAGTGGGCGGCGAGTCCGGGATGCCCCCGGTGCGCATTACCCTGCTGACGATCCAGCCCGACGCCCTCGGCGGGCTATCCGGCCTGGACCCGAAAACCCTGGCCTCCCTGGCCGACCATATTGTCCACGAAATGGCAACCTATTGATCAGGTGAAGATCACTTGATCACCAGGTGCCACGGTTGCCTATGGGGTCTCGAACGTCGGTCAGAGGGTCTTAGTGCCAGAAGAAGGAGAAACCTTTTCCATTTTCCTGGTGGGCCATCCCACCCATGCTTCGAGGAAACGGTTGGGCAAAGCAAGCAAACTCCCAACCGGTTTTCTTGCTCCCAGTCGGGCAGATCAGGCTCTGAAACTGTACCCGGTTGGCGGTGGGCAACTTTCTTGCCCTTCCTCTGCCCGGGAAGCGTTTTCCGGGTTTTTCTCGAGGCGCCGAAGCAAGGGAGCTGCTTGCCCGCTCCGCTATTGGGCATGATCAGCAAGGACCTCCATTCGCCTTCCGTGTTCCAAAAACAGGTAATATAGGCAAGATTTTACATATAGATCAAATCCAGAATATACATCATATAGGCAAAATGCATAGCATATAACGTGAATCTCCCCTCCTAGGGTGCACAGAATCGCATTCCTATTCCATCCCTTCCGAAAAATTGCCGACTACTCAATAGAACTCTCCTTCCAACTGCTTAGGAAAGGAGCTGCTGCCAGGCATACAGGGGGGCTACGCATCTATAGGGGGGGCCTTGGGGAAACCACCCTTTGGCATGGGGTTCCGCCCCCCAGGAGGCCATCTGGAGGATGATCCCTCCAACACGCTGTGGCGGTGCCGATGGATTCCTCTGGATTATTTCAAACCGGCACGCAGCGCGACGATCGTCGGCGATTGTTGCTCTGTGAACCGACGGGCACGGCCCAGGCCGGCCCGGTGCGCAAAAGGTCCCGTCGGAAGCGGCCTCTGCTGGGTTCCCCCCATTATGGGGATGGTGCCTTTTTAGAGCACATCCCTCGGCTCACCGATTTGATTCCCCGGCCGATTTGGCCCTATGGGCTGGCCTTGTTGGTGGGCCTGGGCATTATTGGCGGATTGGAATGGCTTTATGCGGATCTGAGACCACGATTGACCCCCTGGACCACTCCAGGGACCCTCGAAACCTTCGACCTGCAGTCCAAAGGGGCGTTGGCCGTCTGGTTCTCTTCGACCACTTTCCTGTTGGCATCCGGGGTGGCGTTGATCGTGTATCTGGTACGTCGGTATCGGCGGGATGATTATCAGGGCCGGTATCGCATTTGGTTGTGGGCGGCTGGGTGTTGGGGGTTGATGAGTCTGGACAACACGGCCAACCTCCATGAAGGTTTTCAAGAGATGATGGTGGTGCTGACGGGCCAGCGTCTGGGCGGGGACGGCTCGTTGTGGTGGGTAGCCGCCTGCTTCTTTTTGCTCGGCGGTGTCGGGGTCCGTCTGCTGGCCGACATGCGGGAATGCCTGCTTTCCTGTACGGTGTTGGTGGCCGCTGGACTATCATATGCTGCCGCCGTGGCCGTCCGGTTGCAGTGGGTGCCCCTTCCCACGGATATGCAGGCTGTCATGGTCCACCAGGGGGCGGCCATGCTGGGTGATTGGTTGCTGCTGCTGGCCATGGCCCTTCATGCCCGGCATGTAATCTTGGATGCCGAAGGCCGACTGGCAGCTCCCGGACCGACCGCATCGACTGTCCTGCAAGCGCCCTCCACCACCTTACCTTCCGGCAGTCCCTTGCAGGCGTGCGGCGGGGGAAGTGCTTCTTCGGGGGATTCGACCCTGGCAATCCATGCCGCCCACGGGACTCCGGCGGCCCCGGCTCCTGGCCTGGGGGCCTCGGCCGGGAGCGGTCGAACTCCATTGACCGGAGCCGCTTCTCCCTCTGCCGACGGGGCCTGGTGGTCTGGGGCCAACACGGCCGGCACGACCCCGGCTTCTTCCGGGCCTGGCAGCGCTAGTGGGTCCACGTCGGGCACTTCTTTGGGACAAACGGGCATGAGCCAAGCCGGGTCTGCCGCCACTTCCCCGGGTTCTGCCGGAAGTTCTCCTTGGCCTTCCCCACCCCGCCGATTGACCGAAGCCGAAAAGAAAGCTCTCCGCCGCAAATTAGAAAAACTCCGCAAACAGCGAGAGGCCCAAGGATAACGCCCCTGTACGGAACCGGGCGCCATTTCCAGCGGAATGGAACACGTCCGGAAAAGTACGCCTGATCGGCCCGCACGGGGAGCAGAGCTGCTTCCCGCATATCCTGTGTATTTGGCGGAACCGTAACCGTTCACGGCGTCGCCGGGGGGGACCACGGAGGACAACCGAAAGGCAGGGAGCGGGTGAGGCCGGTAGGGGCCGGACGGCAACAGCGACGCGGATCGTCTGAAGCAGGTTGTCCGTCAATCTTTCTGGAGCTCTTCAGCCGCAGGAGCGCTAGTCCTCGGGCGACGCTGGATCGTCTGGAGCAGTTTGTCCTCCAGCGTCGCCACGCGTTGCGCCCGATGCTCCCAGTTCAGACAAGGGGTTGCTTCCCGCACCTTCCTAGGGCGGCAAGCAACCCATTCCCATTTCAGCGGCGGGGCACGCCGGCACCGCGGATTGCTTCCCGCAGCTTCCTAGGGCGGCAAGCAACCCATTCCCATTTCAGCGGTGGGGCACGCCGGCACCGCGGGTTGCTTCCCGCAGCTTCCTAGGGCG
>Ga0068705_10000496_pt1 | contig 19941 bp, 21 predicted proteins | sample YNPMSTMetaG_FD_65631 | JGI IMG/M metagenome (GOLD analysis project Ga0068705, IMG submission 65631) | Anoxygenic and chlorotrophic microbial mat microbial communities from Yellowstone National Park, USA - YNP MS-T MetaG | ecosystem: Environmental > Aquatic > Thermal springs > Hot (42-90C) >... | reverse complement strand
CCCTGAGGGAATGTAGCCACTGCGGAAGTGGTCGGTGGGGGTGCCATAAGGCTCATACACCCGCGCTGCGAGACCGCGGTCGTCACCTCTGGCGTAGATTTCACCACTCGCCTTCACTTGCCCTGTGCCCGCTCCTGTGGCACTTCCCACGTTGATACCACCGGAGACGGTCAAGTCTGTTAGTGACCCACCACGATCGCTGTTAATAGCGGTCGTCCCCGCTATCTGTAACGTGCCTGATACGATGTTAAGCGAGTCACCGCTCGCAAGGTCAAGACGGTTGGCAGCGCCACGGAATATGTGAACGTCATTGCCAACGGTTAATATCCCTGGGATAGCAATATTGCCCACTACACTGACGTTGCCATCGGCATCCACACTGAGAGCGGGGTCAGGAGAGCCATCGCTGGCCGCCAGGGAGGAGTGTTTGTGCTCCGATGGTGCAAGCGTTGCAACGGCGTTGTCCACATAGGTCTTAGTAGCGTGCTGTGATGCAACTTTCTCATTGCTATCCGCCGCAAGCGTCGTATCTGTGTCAATGACCTCCCCGAGGTCACTCGCCTCTATCAGACGGAACGTCGGTGTGCCCGTCCCCTCCCGTGGCCCTATGAGCACGGTATGGGCGCTTTGGACATCCAAACCCAGCTCCTGGTTGTTCAGGGAAAGGATGGCATCAGCACCTGCAGAAAGGGTGACAGGGTCATGTCCAGCACCACCGGCAATGATGCGCCAGGTCCTTTGGGGTTCGTCCCACACTTTCCAGACCGGTGTCTCTGGAGTGCCATCCACGCCGATGTCAAGCCAGAGGAAGCCGTCGTCGCCAGGCCCGACCGATGGCGCGGTCGGCGACCGCAGACACACCGACCTGAATCGCCCCCATTGGTCGGTGATCAATGTTAGCACGTCGCGGTTGCCAATCATTGCCCGACTACCACCACCGTCTGTGTGACTGCCGTATCACCGCGCCATAACAGTACCTCGCCTGACCATGTACTCTGTACTGCCGCCGGGGCCAACACACTGCATAGCAGCGCCAGTCCGAGAACAATCGCTAGAATGATCCTCATCACAGCCTCCTACCGATGCAGGTAAACGTAACAGGTCACCGTCGCCGTGCCACTGCTGGCAACCGCCTCGATCATGAAATACGGCACGTTTATGTCCACTTCGATGGCGTGGTTGCCGTTTGTCAGCGCAGAGGCGACACCCACTGTTGGCGCATAATCGTCGCCGGTCTGGGCGTAGCGCGGCACCAAATTGACAGCCAGCGTCGCGCCGCCGGACAATCCGGATACTGTGATGAATACGGTGCACTTGTTGAATCCACGCGCGTCGATGGCCGCCGTAGACGATCCGCTCGTGCCGCGCCTGACCGGCGTCGTATCGACACTCAATCCGTTGTGGCCCGTGTCAGTGCGCCAAACCGGCAGCACGCCCAGCGCAGCATATCGCTTGCTCGAAAATGTTTGGGGTGCGATTGCCCAGAGCAGCGCGAATTGTCCATCTGCCGGGTCTACCAGACCGAGGAACTTCTGCGATCCGGCATCAATTGGGAGAGTATCACTGATTGCTTGTGCCATAGGTCATACTCCACAGCAGGGTAAAGTATTGACTGCTGCTGCCGCTATGCGAGCCATACCAGCAGCAGCGAACAATGGTCGCGCGTCCTGGAAATCGGCCTTCTCATCCAGCGTCGTGTCGCCATATTGCAGCAGCACGAATGCCGATGGGATGCCGCCCTCTGGGATAGCAGGATAGGGTGGCACGCTGCCTCCCAGCGCGCCGGGTGCCACTTTGGCAGTATTGGTCGCGGTATCCAGGTACACCAACACACGCCGCGATTTGCCAGCTATCTGTGGCACGTGACTGGACAGGTCGAGACTGTCCGTGCCGAGGTAGTATTGCCGCGCGCCGCCAACGTAGTAAACGCAAGGCGCGACGCGCACTGTCAGTCCAGAGGCCGGCTCACAGCGCAGAGGTACGAGCATGCGCAGGTACACATCCACAGGATCAGGGGCGTAGTAGCCATCATAGCGGATGTGCGATCTGGCATGTTCTGGCAGAAATGGGTTGCCGTCATAACCAGCGTGCTGTGCCAGAATCTCCCAATCCACGTCCAGAATGCGTCGCCGGCTGGGATATTTCGGATCGGCGGCCACCAGCACTGGCAGACCGGCCCAGGCTGTCACGCTGCCGTTGAATACCTGAAATACGCCACCATGCTGGCCATATTCACGCGCCCAGACATAGCCAGGCCGATCGCGCACCTGCACCGAGCCATCAACTTGGATCAGCTCGGCCTTGGTAATGTCGCGGTTGCTCTCCAGCCCCGCCTCACGTTGTTTGCGTGCCAGTACTGCGTCTCGGAGGCTCATGCGATGAATAACAAGCTCCTGATGTCGCCACCACTCGGATAGGATTGATCTGTCCATGTTTGGCCGCCATCCTCACTACGGATGACGGTCGTGTCTGATGCCATTGCCAATATGGGCGTATTCGGGATGATCGTCATGTTATCAGGCCGCACATTGCCGGATAGAGGCACAGCCGGCTGCAACACAAACCCGCTGCCAGCATCCTTCCACAATTTCGGCGTCCCGCCGGTATTCTCGACCGCCCATAGTATCCCGTCGTGGCCGACGATGAAGAATCCGAGTGTGCTGGCATTGTCGAATTCGTTTGCGACCGGACTAAATGACGCGCCGGCGTTTGTGCTCCGCAACAGATGATAGCCACCGGGCAGCCGACCATGCACGTAGACCACATTCGGGTCAAACTCCTGCACGCGCGGGTAGGCGGCATATACGCCGCCAGTGATGTCATTGATTGTTGCCGCGCCGAGACTGACTGAATTGACGATAGCCAGGTCGGCTGTTGTGAATTTCTTGACGTACAGCACACCATCTTCCCATAGCGTCACGTACAGATAATCACCGTTGGCTGAATCGGCGTCCATCCAGATGGGATGGGAGTCGCCATACGACCCCGCCGGTGCGTCGAAATAGGTTTCATGGATGCGGATGTAGGCGATGCGCGCCCTGGTGTGTCCCAGATATCCGCGGATGTCCATCCCAATCCACTCGCTGATGTCATAACGGGTGAGGGAGACAGTCGAGACATACCACGTATCCGGCTGATTGGACTGACTATACCAGTCAGTGCCATAGGTGCGTCCATAGGGGTCGTTGTCCGCCCACATGCGCGGCTCCGACGCCCAATAACCTGGCGATGCTCCATCGAGCATGTACTTGACCTGCACCTCAATATACCCATTGACCCGTTTGAATGAGGCCCCGAAATGCACGCGCCAACCGACGCCGCGCCAGCTGGCAAACGCCCTGGTGCGCCAGAAGGCGCCATAGGTATCATCATCGCCGTCAACAATTTTGTCCAGGTCGGACCAGCCGTAATGGTCTGCCTCAGGACACGGGGGGTTCCAGTCCCACCAGGTAGCGGGGTAGTCCCAGTTCATGTCGCTGATGGCAGTTGCGTAGTAATATTGGTCGATTTTCTGGTATGGAACGCCGCCCAATGGCTGCCACATCCACCCCTCACCGTTCCGGGTGCATTTTAATATCCAGCCGCGCCAGTTACTGGTGCTATTTTGCCAGCGCACCAGGAAATACCACTCGCCAGCACGGTAGTTGTTCGGCGTGCCCATCACCACGTCGCAGTTGGCGAACGTTGGCGCTGGACTGTCATCCCAGGCGTTCGGAGGGTCGCCCATCCCGGTCACCTGCGACCAGTTGCGCCCGCAGTCCGTGCTCCGGTAAATCTTGCCCGTCTGCACACGCCACAGAATAGTATCTTCGATGTCCGTGCTGTTCTGAGTAATCGGCCAGTGCGGATCAAATCCGCCCCAGTTGTCGGTGATCGTCACCGCGCCATTGTTGCGCGTCTCCCACGTCCCCGCCAACGTCTGGTTGAGATGGCCTAGATTATGATCGAACGCCGCTAGCCGGCCACTTGCCGCCGGTGGCTGGGGAGGTGTGACCGGCGGCGCCGGCGGTGTGATGTTGTTGTCATCCGGTGGATTGGCGGGGTAATCGCCGTCCACGCCGTCCTGGCTTACGACCTCTGGCTCAAACACGGCATCGACCAGGATGCTGCCGGCCGCCGGATCGTAGATGGCCGATACGTTTCGGCACACCAACCGCTTGTTTGTCCAGACGATCCCCCGCGGCGTATCACCCGCCTCCAGGCTGAGCGTCCACCACTCCTGCGGCACAATGTCCAGCGCGCCGAGGTAATGCCCGGCGAATTGAATGCGCACCTCGGGATATGGGTTGTTAGCTGCCGCCAGTACGCGCCCGGCCAGCTCATTCGCCTGCGCCTGGCTCGCCAGTATCTGCCGCTCATAATGCAGCACTTGAGCGCCGATGTCGAGCGGAACATCGCCGGGCGCCTTGCTGATGATCGGTGTGCGCGGGTAGGCGAAGCCGCTCAGGTGCACCATCCCAACGCGCGGTTCGGGTTGGTGCAATATGATAATCTCGCCGCGCCGGTCAGCGGCCGTGATATCACTGACCACAGGGAGCGCATCCCGGCGTGTGGCATTCAACATCTGTGCATCCTCGGCGACGTACACCTGCCCGAGCTTGTTGCAGCAGACATGCGCGAAGATTCCATGGTTGCGCGCGAAGTTGTCAGCCTGGCTATACAAATCGCCTTTGGCGAAGTCCTCGATGGTCTCCACCCTGAGGGTATTCGCCGTCGGCAGATATACGTCGGCGATGTCGAATAGCGTCGAGTGCCAACGGAGGTAATGATGTACCGCCTCGGCGACCGTCGGGCCAGTGAACTCATACCATTGATCCTGTGTGCCCAGGACCATCTTCAGAGGCACAGAGAACATCAGGGTGCGCCGCAACAAGCCATCAATCGTCGTCGCCTCAAATGTCACGTCGCCGGTATTCCAATCCTGCCTGACAGTTTCGCCGCGCACGTAGCCGACGAACAGGATATTCTTGGCATACGGATGGTTGCCGCCGATCAGCACTGGTGTGTTGCCGTAGATCGCCTCGTGCCATAGCACAACTAGCGTGCCATCCGGGAAATCGCTGGTCGTCGCACCACTATAGACTCTCAGACGCGCTGTCCAACCGCCACGCTCCCAATCCCCCGTCAGTGATTCCAGCGTGAAGGCGGTGATCGGCGCGTTGCTGCCGGTCCGTTCGTGGCAGAATACCGGTCGCCGCGTCGTTTGCGTTTTGCCGTTGCTGTCGGTGACCGTGAGCGTGACCCAGTGCGCATCGGTGAAGCGTTCGCTCCCGGAAATGCTGAGAGTCTGTGTCGAACCACCCGCTGTCCAACTATAAATGCCTGGGCCGATGACATCCCACGATCGGCTGATAATATTCGCGCCACGGAGGGCATAACCGGCACTGTTGTCGAACACGAATGTTGTTTCCGTACCATTATCGAATCCGGCGCGCGGTGGGCCCATGATCGCCACGGGCCTCAGTTGCTCATTCTCGTCGGTGTACGGAACATCGAAGTCTTTGTAAAAATTGCCGGATGCATCGAACCGAGGGTAGACCGGCCACAATTCCCAATTGCGTTTAACTGTCAAATACTGGTCATTCGCCCATACTAGACTGTTTTCGCTGACAGTGATGGTGTTAGTCCCGGTGTTGATCGCCCGCACACGCACCTTGCCCACATCGCATGCGCCGGGACTCGTGCCAATCCACATGGTCATTCCTGGCAGTACGCTATTCTCGCCACTATCGTTGTCATAGACGATACTGCGCGCACCCCGCGCTGGTGACGCCATATTCACCTGCGCAGTGAACACCGATTGCGGCTTGAGCACGGATAAGTACAGCGTTGCTTTGTGGCCGCCAGCCCGCAGTAGGTTCTTCTCGTCCGAACTGAGCGCTGTCATACTGCCACCAATCTGCGAAATTCAATCTGCACGTCCAGGTACTTGCCCGCGACGCGCTTTTTCATCAAGTCGCTTGGCCACACCATGATCGCGCTGTACTTGACGAATTCCTCGTTCGCATTGCGTGTCCTGATGTAGACCGCTGCGCTCCTGCCGCTGCAATATGTTCTTAGTTTGGCCAACTGCGCTGTGGTCAGCAAGTCAAACGTCCAGATCGCCATCGGGTAACCATCGCCACCTACCTGGCCGTCTGCCTTATCGTACTCGCGTGTGTATTCGATGAACACGCTGCGCGGCGGCGGGAGTGGTGGCGACAACAACTCAATGTTGGTCGTGGTGCTGGTGGTCCCGATCTCGTAGTCATAAACCGGCATTACGCCCTCGCATACTCTCGGAGTAGTTCAACTGTCTGCGCGCGGATGGCCGATAGCAGCCCAGCGTAGCCATCTTGCGCACCGATGTTGATGGTTTGATTGAAGTTGTTAATAGCTCCACGTCCGGCGGCCAGCATGGCCAACACCCTGTCCTGGCTGAGCAAGCCACCGGTCAGCATCTCAGCGCTGCGTGTCGCTGCCGCATTCAGTACGAACTCGCGTCCAGCCTCGCCGAGGCGGTACAGTCCCGCCACCGCGTAACCGCCCGTCGCGCGGCCGTGTACTGGCTGATAGGTCACCTGAGCACGCAGCTGGCGCATATCCCGCAGCGTTTCCTCGAGCAATTGCTTGGCCATTGCGTTGCGTCGTTGCTCCAGCGCCAGGAACTCCCTGTTGAAACCCTCTAGTTCCAGGATGCGGTCACGGAAGGCTTGCCTCTCAGCGTCCTGTTCCGCTTTCAGGTGAGCCTCCAGATCAGCCATCCGTTCTTGATAGTCTGCCTCGAGGCGTTGCAGCTCGATTGCGCGATACTCAGCTGCTCGCGCCTGTCGGTATTCGAAATCGGCCCGCATGTCCTCCAGTTGCTGTTTGAATTGCGCCAGACGCTGATCACGCTGTTGATTAAATGCCTGCTGCATGTCTGCCAGTTGACGCTGATAGTCAGCCTGTCGCCTGGCTCGCTGATCGGCAAATTCCTCCTCGGCCCGCCGCCGGTTGATCTCGTAATTGCGCGCGTTGCGCAGGAATGCGATCGCATCGCGGGCGGCGACGGCATCCTCCTGCTGCATTGCATAATCCTCACGCATCCGCGCCATCCGTCTCTGATGTTCCGCTTCGGCACGCTCGGCCTCAATGCCGTACTGCACTGCCAGGGCAGTGCGTTGCTCGTGATAACGCGCCTCCATATCGGCCTGCGACCTGAGAAAATCGCGCATCATGCGCTCGCGCTGACGGTTAAATTGCTCCTGTCGCTCATTCTGTGAACGTGCCCACTCCTCGTCCATCTGCGCGCGTCTCTGGTTGAAGCGTTTGACGACGTCCTCCCGGTCACGATTGTATTGCTGCTCAAGGGATGCAAGCCTTCGTGCCAGGTCCCCTGCTGCCTTGAGTGCCCCGGCGTAATCGTATTGCACGGCGGCCGCCTGATTCGCTGTAGTCGCTACCGCGCGGGCGGCGTCAGCCTGCGCCTGTTCTGCTGCTGCCGCGTCGGCCATCTCCCGCTGCAACGCCTCGGCTTCGATGGACACGAGTCCCAGGTTTTGCGCCGCTTGAGCGATCCAAACGGCTTTCTCCTCGATGCTGCTGGGACCCGGAATGAGGGCTGCAAGGGCTGTTGATACGATGGCGAGGTTCTGGGCTTTGGCCGTCTCCTGCCCGGCTTTGCTTCGCTTAAACACATCCTGCAAAACAATGGCACCCTCCTTCAGTTGCGTGACCAGGTTGGTGAGTGTCTCGATCACGCCGCTGCCGATAAGAAACTTTCCAAACTCGGTTTGGAAGTCCGCCCAGGCAGCCGTCAGTTGCTCCAGCTGACCGATGGTATCAATCTGCACACCTCCCAATTGCTCGGCCTTCTGGCGTGCCTTGTCCCACGCGGCGTTCAGGAACGCCTGCCTCTTCTCGGCTTCTGTCAACTGATCTACCGTCTTGCCGAGCATCGCTGCATAGCGCGCTTCAGCCTCGGTCAGGTTCATCTTGATGCCGAGGTTGTCCAGGATCAGAGGTGACTGGCGGCCGAGCGCAGTAGTCAGGTCATCTACTGCGCTCGCGGCGTTTTTGCCCATCGCCTGACCCAGCACAATGGCGATCCGCGCCAGGTCGGCCATTTCACGCTCATTCTTCACCACGTCCAGCAACATAGCCTTGTTGGCCATTCGCATTGCATCCAGGGCGCTGATTGTGTTCTTGGAGGCATCGGTGATGGCTCTGACCATTGCCTCGCCTGATGTGCCCAATGCCCTCGCCAGGCTGTTGGTGGCTCGCCCTAATCGTTCGGCATTGCCGGCCATCAGTAACGATTGCTTGCTGAAGGCGCCCATCCCCGCTGCAACCCCACCAGCCCCGAGCATAAGTCCAAGCTGTTGCACCGCTCCGGTTACACTCTGTAACGCCGTGCGGACCTGTGAAGCGCCGTTGACTCGCAGTACGATATCAAGTGGATTGACCGCCACCGATCCGCTCCTTAACTCTCCGTGATATGGCCGCAATCACCAGCATATCTTCCATCAGCGCTTCCGGTTGCTCAAGGTAGCCGCCCGCCAGCGGTAGTGCCTGCCAACCCAGCGCCTCTCCCAGAGTCCACGAGCGCCATGCCCGTTCCAGATCGTGCAGATACACATCAGGCAATTCATCACCGGTATCCTGTGCCCTGTGCCAGAGAGTAAGTCTCCGGTACAGCTCCTCACTCTGGCTTATCCTTTTTTTGGGTCGTCCTCCGTTATTGGGTTCCAGTGGGGATTGAGGCGGTAGATGGCCTCGCTCCACAGGTTCACCAAGCGCTCCGGCAGATCGCGAAACTCTTCAAACGTCAACGGCCACGGGATGCCGACCACTACCTGAGTTGCCGCGGTCAGGTCAGGGAACGTGATCACCCGCAGCAGCCACTGCTCAGGCGTCTCGTCCGGCACATCCAGCCTAAGCGCCTCGCCGCGCAATATACTGCGTCGCATGCCCATGGCCACACTGGCCTCGCTGACGGTTATTTCTATGTCCTCATATTTGATCGTTTCCGTGGCAAGTGGCATCCTGCCTCCTATGGCAATCGCAGCAGCTTATCAATCTCGCGCTGAAACCGGCGCACGATCCAGCCCTGCAACTTCTCCAGCACATCCTGCGCCGTCTGCCAGCGTCCCTGATGGATGACAGCCTGTCTGTCCCGATCCTGCACCCAAGGTGCGTAGACGACGTTCGTGCCGACCCGGCCCTCGATGCCGTCCACCGTTGAGCTGACGCGCATTGTCCAGCTCCGCCCCAGCGTGCCGGTTCGCCTGTAAGGCACCTCGATCAGCCCCTCTCGCAGCGCGGCAAAGAACCACCGGCGTTGCTTCTCGCTCTTGAAGCCGGTGAACGCGCCCTGCTCTGGTGGTTTCGGATACCGGGCCAGTTCGTTCCATACCTTGTTGAGCGAATCGCTCATGGCCGGCCTTAGATTGGTGAACGTTGCCAATCTACCGAGCCTTGATACGAGTCTGTCTACACCTTTAACCTGAATGCTCAGTTCCATCTAGCTCCTCGGATACCACTGGCGTGATCCAGCACCGACAATTCGGGTGCGCGGGTGGCAGCATAATTCCGCCCGGAAATGGCTCAGTGATACCAACAACTGTCCCATTCAGTGGGCCACAGATAGGACACACCAGCTCATCATTGGCAGTATTCCATCTTCGTTTTTGCACCCCAGTCTGCTGAAAAACCAGCTGGTTGGCTTCGGCATAAACGCGCGTCACCTCGGTAACCGCGATCAGCTTCGCACGCTGCGGACCGAACAGCTGCACCAGCTGCCTATCGCGCATCAGCTGCTGCAGTGGCTGGCCGGATGCCAGCCAATCGCCCACCTTCTGGCGCAGGACCTTGCGCGTCGTGGCTGTGATGCCGCCAATCTCAGAATAGGCATATTGCTGCGCCCATTCTTTGGCGTTCTCGTTGACGAGCGTCCAATCAATGCTCATCACCGGCGGCTGGACATTCGGCACGGCAGATGTTGATGCGGCAGCCGCTTGTACCGCTGCCTGAGCTTGGTTCACGCCGCTGCTGGCTGCTCTTTGTAATGCCAACACCAGATCATCCTTAAACTGCTGATTGACTACATCAATGACATTCAATGCTTGTTCGAGCGGGACACCGCTCTGTAATTGAGCGATGAACGCCTTCCATTGCTGTTTGAACAGATGTTTGAAAAAGAGTATCTGATCTCTTTCAAGCTGATACCGCCGCGCCAACCATTGTTCCGCTTTCGTCAACCTCTGGGCCTTGATCTCAGTACCACCAAATTCGAAAGGGCGTCGCGAACGCCGCTTTCACCTCCTCCTCGGTCGTCGCCGTCGTTAATTTTGCCAACACACTGGCCTTGATCTCAGGCGGAATATGTTGGCTCTCGAAATCATAGGCCGCCGACTCTCCAGCTCGTATACGCCGCCGCGCAATGCTCTCCCAACGCCTCAGATCCTCGCGCATGGCCTTAGTTATGTCACTTGCCACATCTATGCTGGGTGACATGTCTCCGAGCGGTTCACCTCTCACGGCGAGTGGCACAAGCGTTTCTCCCCAGATCGGATCATCTAGCGGTTCAAGACCCAGCTCGTGCCGCGCCTCATTGACTGTCTGCACCTGCCAGTATGTCTTGCGTTCCTGCACCAGCAACGTGCGATCCTCGGTGCGAATGTCTCTGAAACGGCACTCCAGATCATCTCCGAAGTCAATGCGCACCATCTGATTGGTGATGGTCTCGGCCATCAAAACCAGTACCGGCCAGACCGCCTGCTCGATCATTATCTCCTTCGCAGCCTCCGCGTTGGCGCGCGTCGCCTCCTTGGCCCAAAATCCCGCTGGGATGCCAAACACGCGGTCTATTTCCTCTCGCGTGAACGTACGCCCCGCCAGAAACTCCATGTCCCGGGGGCTGATGCTGAGCGGGGTGACCGTCACATCACCACTGCGCACGATGAGAAACCGCCGTTGGTTCCCGATCAACTCGGTCTGTAGGTCGGCCCGCACACGCGCAAAGCTCGGCTCCGACATCTCCGCCGGCACACTGATCAGCGTGCGCAATGTCACGTCATCGCGGAACGTACGTATGTTCCAAGCGCTCGCCGCGATATCGGTCTCTACCGCCATCCGATAGGCCGTGAGTGGTGAGAGACCACGGTGGTAATCGAATGGGTTGGGAAAGCGAAAGAAAATCACTTGCCCTGTTTCGAGATGGATGGGCGGACGCCCATTTATGGGCGTGTACCGGTAACCAGCGATGTAGCGTTGTGTGTCGGGTATCGGCTCGATGTGGCTGGATGGGATAGGCCATAACTCGCGCAATTCGCCAGCACGATCATAAATTTTCAGCCAGTAGGCCTCACCGCGCAACAGCAACCACTGTATCGTGTATTGGCGCATCCACGCTGCCCCCATGTACGGGTTGGGCTGTTTGAGCAACTGCTCGATGGGATGATCCTCTATCTCAGTCTTCCCCTGCAAGATGTACACGTCGGCCGCGCTGGCCTCGTTGGCAATGACGCGCACATTTGAGTACACCCACGCGCTGGTGATCGCCAGCCGTTCACGCTCCTCTTGCGAGTAGTCATTACTGCCGAGGCCAGCACCAAGCGGCGCCTCGCCGGCAAACACGGCCGTCACTGGCGTACGTGTAGCCTTGACGTAGCCGAGCCGCGCGATGGTGCGATCCAGCCACCGGTCGAAAAAGGCCATGTGGCCTCCGCTACGTAACTTCGTAGAAGCAGACTACTATATCACCGACTCCCGGCCTGGTCGTCGGTGTCACACCGTCCGTTGCCTTGGTGGCCGTTGCATCCAACGTGCCGTTCACCCATACGCCGTGGATTTTGTCAGTGCTAACTGCCTGACGGGCTGGCGAGAACAAGAACTTAGTCACGGAATTGTCCCCCCTCCAGGCCACGATGTATGGCCTGTACTGGGTGATAAACCGGATCACCTGCGCCTGCGTCACCCCCTCGGTGTTCAGTGACAACGCTGTCCCCCAGAGGTGCCGGGTGACCAGTTGCGGAACGATGCTGAAGGAATACTCAGCGGCGTTCTCATTGTAGCCGCTGTGACGTGCAAACAGCAGCGCACGCGGGATCACCACGCTCTCGTATACCCGTGCGCCAGTCTCGGTCAGTGCCTGCCGGTACGCCATAATCGCGCACTGCGGTTCAAATCCGCTCCGGTCAGTGATGCCGCCGACTAGACCCTTCGCCTCGCCAACCGTGAAGTTAATCACCCCCCGCGTGAGCGCCTCCAACGCCATGTTACCACGCGCAATGGTGAGGGTGCCGTTTATGCCCTCCAGCGCTGGCAGTGCATCCATCGCGTACAACCGATCGTCACCTACGATATTGATGATGCGAGGCTCTGGCTCATTCAACTCCAGCGTCTTTGCACCCTCAGCTGGTATACCCTCATAGACTGTCGTACTGGTGGCCGCCGGATAGCCGTTAGCGTCCAGTGCGTAAATGGTGGCATAACGGAACCCGCTGCCGCTGGTCTTAACTGATGGGGCTGTCATTGATTACCTCCTCGCGCGCCGATAGCGCGTCCTCTGCATTTGTCTCAAATACTGGGCCGAGATACTCACCTAACGGGCCGCGATTGCATTCGCACGCAGCAATCATCCGCCCTTGTCGCTCCGGATGAGGTTCCAACTCCAGTGTCTTCCCGCAGCGCGGGCATTGAACTGTGTTAATCCGTGTACGTGACATTGATCTCCTCCTGCACCTGCACTGTGAATTCGGCGCCGATGTAGACGCCGCCATAATCCTCGATGGCAACCAGCCCACTGTCGCCTATGAACCGCATGGCCAACACACCGATTGTGCCTGCTAGGCCAGGCGCGCCCAGGAAGGCATTCCGAGCGGCCTCCAACAACGGCTCAGCCAATTTACCCTTATAGCGCATCTCCACTGGCGACTGCACCGGCGTCACGTACAGGATGCAGCGATAGGTGCGCGTCTCGATTGCGATCCCCGTGTGCACCTCATATGTCGCTGCGCCCGGCCAGTTGACGAAGGCGGGCAGTGCGATAAGTGTATTGGGTATCTCGTCCAGGCTGTACGCCGCCTTGACGCCCGTGATTGCTTTCTCCAGCGCTGCCAGCGCATCAGTGACGGTTGCCACGCTCACCGCGCATACCTCGCAATCACCAGCCGCACGTCGGGTGGCATGGCCTCAGGGATGCTGATGATCCCCTGCTGTGCCGCCTGGATGCGCTCAGCATAGGGTTGGTCGCGTTGACCGTACAGCCACGCCGCTAGCCGTTTGGCCGCTGAGGCGATGTCGCTCATTGGTCGGTATACTGCAACTGCCGCCCCTGCATCGTGCGCCGCAGCCGTGCTGCCATTGACCCCGCGCCGCACAGTCAGTGTGTTGGCCGTGCCAGCCGTTACGGTGCTGATGTACATGAACTCTCTGTCCACCCGGATCAGATGCCCAGCCTTGAAGCGCGGCGTCAGACCGTCCAGGTCTGGCCCATCGGCGTCAGTGACCGGCAGCGTCGTCGTGCTGTTGTCCACTGCGGTCATCAGCGCATCAACAGAGTCCCAGGCATTGCCCCACGCTTCGTGGTATCCCCAGATACCAGTAACGGCATGCGCACGCTGGGGCGTCGTGCTGTATCGCAGTACCGCATACTGGCCGTCAGTCCGCATCTCGATGCGATCAGCTGGCAGTAGGTTGTGCTTTCCGCCGCAGGTGAGGTAATAGTCGCTGGCTGCCAATGTCACCATGCCATTATGGGTCGTGAACGTGATGACTTCCAACAGATCGTCGTCCAGAACCAGCACGCTGGCATTACGCGGCTGGTCGTAGTAGCGCGTTGCGATGAGCGGATAGAACCGCCGTCGGCAAGCCGCGTCCAGCATGCGACTGGCCTGCTCGGCGAACAGGCTGAGCAGCGTGTCGCTGTCGGTCTCCGTGATCCTGAGGTATGCCTTCAGATCATGGAGCACGCAATACTCATTCATGCCGCCGACCTCGCCTATGATACTCGCTGGCTTTGACCTCGACTGGGGGTGGTGAAGGCGCCTCCGGCGGAAGATCCTCTACCGGCCTGGCTAACCCAGCGTCACACAGCCCGCGCGCGTACCAGTCAGGATAGTCAACCACAGCACCTGCCTGCAGCATAACCGCACGACCCGGCGGGTCACTCTCAAAGCTGGTGTAGGGAGCAGTCACCAGGATTTCGACCTTCATCTCGTGATTTCCTTCTGGAGGGGCGAGTTGCCCCGCCCCTCTCTCATCAGTATATCAGCCCACAAACGCCAGCTGGTTGGCCGCCGGGCAGATGGTCGTCAGCTGCGTCACCGGCTCGCTGGTCAACGGCAGGAGATACAGTATGTCGGCATACGTGCCATTGGTGAGCGTACCCCCTGCAACCACCGTGACGTACCGGTAGCCATTGTTAATATCTAGCTTGTCGGTCTCGATGGTGATCAGCACGAGGCTATTGTCCGACGCACCCGTGCCTGTCCATTTACAATGGGTCTCGCTGATTGTCTTGAGCGTGCCATTAGGCGCCATCGACTGCTTGACCTCGAACGTCGGCGCGTCGTTGTTGTGCACCGTGCCCAGATGGATCAGCACGTGAAACCGCTCGCAGCCGGATATGTCCACATACGACCCCGACGCCGGGTAATTGCCGGCTGTGATCTGTGACTCCGGCGCCGCCTTACCCGGCACGACCCTATACTTGTTGGCAAAGATTTCACCTCTCATTGTCACATCCCCCCGCCTCAGCTGGCCGCTACCTTCTGAACAGCGAACTTCCACGGTTCCAGCAGATTGCCACCGATGCGCCGCCGGACGTGAAACTCGACCCGGTTGATCCCGGTCGCACTGTCCTGGAAGCGCACGACTGACAGCCCCAGCCTCTCAACGATGCAGTACCCGGACAGGTCGCCGTAGATCAACGGATAGGCGTTGGCGGCGATGTCTGGCATGCTCTCGCTCTCGCGCCAGGGTTGCCGCATGAATGCCTCCCCAACCTCCAGGTACTCGAAGTAAAACCGGCCTTGTCCGTCCTGGAACAGCTCGATGGCACTAGCTGTGTCGCTGTTGCCGATCCAAGATGCATTGCGCCGGTACTGGCTGGCTACACCGCGCCGCAGTCTCTTGACACCCTCCACAGTCAACTGTGAGGCGTGACCACTGATAACCTCATTCAGCCCGTGTGCGTTCGCCGCTCCAGGCAGGATACCGCGCGGCTTGCCCACGCCGTCACCGACCAGGAAAACCTCATCCTCGTCAATCGCCAGTGTGTCGGTCACCAGTGAGTTGAAAATTTGCACGATGTTCTGCGCATCCTCGATGAGGCTCTGGGACATCGTAACCCTGTAGGTGTAGGTGTTGACATTGATGGTCTCCAACCCCAGGGTGAAATTCTTTTCCGCCGGCATAGCCGCTTCGCTATCCCACTGGCCGCGCATGCCTGTGCGGTATTGATCGTTGCCACCTGTCAATTTGAGCCACTGGATGGCGTTGCTGGCAGTCTGGATGACCCGCGCCCCGCCGCCACGTACTACGGTGAGGCCCGGCAGCCGGCCGAGTATCTCGTTCGCTATCTGCGGTGGCACAGCATACCCGCCCAGGATATCCTGCCCCTCGACCATCGTGCTCTTGATCTCACTGACAGTCATTCCATCCCTGAGCATTGCTTTGACATCCGCGATGTCCCACACCTGCCGCGTCAGCGCCCGGTCGGCAACGCCCGATCGCAAGTAATGCACGAACGCCTTGATCTGCTCAAACACCACCTGACGGTAGTCGCCACCGTAAATTTCACGCATTACTTTGTCGGTCGGCTCATCAATGGCCCCGAACCGCAGCACATGCGCGGCTTCGACCGTCTTTGTATTGGCCTGCTGTGTGTCACCAATCGGAAGGTCCGGCCGCTCCGGCTCGGAAACCGCCGCCAACACGCCATCAGCAGTTTTGATGGCCTCCGCCCGCTCGCGATAGGCCCGTGCCTCCGCCAACAGTGCGTTGGCCCTCTCAACGTCTGGTGCATCACTCGTCAAGATTGCCCGCGCCTCGGCGGCCTTGATTTTCGCAGCCGCCATTAATTCCTGAACATTCATTCTGTCTCCTCCGCAAGTTGGATTAGTAGCTCCTCCAGCGCCACCCGCGCCCACGCTGCCTCCACATCCGACGCCCCCGCGTCGGCAGTATCAGCCAGGTCTGGCAATTCCAGGTGCGCTGCCTTGTACGCCGCTTTGATTTGCTCAACCGGTCGCAACCGATATTGCGCCGGCATTGGCGTCAATGTGTCCTCGACCACTGGGAATGACAACAGCTTGCCATCTGGCGCTCGTTTCACCAGATGCGGTGCACTCCCAGGCGAGTAGAATAGCCGCTCCGCTTGCAACAACGGCTCGATCAGCGCCCAGTAGCGATTGCTCTTGTCAATCCAACTCTGTACGAACACGCCGACGTCGTCGGATTTCGCATCCAGCCGTTTGCCGATGACGGTCAGCCCAATGTTGTCATCCAGCCCGTGGTGAAATAGCAACGGTGCCGATTTATAGTGATCCAACATCAGCTCCGTCTCTGGCGTGAAATAGTCACCTTGCAGGTCCCGCATCGCCGGGTTGCCCCAGAGCAGTAGATAGCCGCCTATCACTGCGCCGGTGTCGTCCTCGGTCAGCATCTTGACCGCCCAGCTCTTGCGCTCTTTGTGTTCTTTGACCCATTTCTCAGCTTCCTCGGTCGTCCAGCTCTCCCTGTCGAAGAGATACGATTGCACGGACGTACTGTCCTGGCCCTTGAGGCGTCCAATCACAGCACGGATACCTTTCTCCTCGCTCAATGTGATTGTTCGGAACGATCCCTCCTCGAAATCATCCCGGTCTCGCAGGCGGATGCGAATGTATTTGTCGGTCACATCTACTGGCATATCTCACCTCACACAAACGCAAGAATTATGTCTCGCTCCATGCACGCCGACCATGCCAATGCCAGGCTCATCACACAGTCGTCGTGCAGGCCGCTAGGCGCAGCGTAGCGCACCATCCCCGACGGCAGCCGCGACACCTCATAGGCCATCAATTCCTCGATCAGTACGGGATCATTCGGGATGGTGATCACCCCACGCTCGAACGCCAGCGCCAGCGATTCAATGATCTGCGCCTTCGTGGCATTGGTCGTCATGAACGCCCGCACCGGCAGTCCATCGCGCTGCAGCTGCTCGATGATGGGCTGCCCCATCGCATTGGCCTCGGCAATGATGACGTCGGGGCGATATCGTTCAGCCAACGCCTTGAGGCGGCTGGTCTGCAAGGCGTAGTCAATTTGGTTGAATCGGTCAATCGCCACCACCGCGCGCTTCTGCACGTCCAGCACCGTGATGACTGTCCAATCCTCACTGCGCCCCCAATCCACACCAAACACGTATTGTCCGGACGGTTCGACATCACCCACCGCCTCCCGCACACGCCGGAAGACGCCACCCCCGTCTTCGACAAACTCCGCCAATATCTCCTGACGGAATATGCGTTCTGGGAGCATGCGCCACAGCCGCTCGACCTCCCCAAATTGCACATGCGGGTTCTCCAGCGGATGCGGCTCACGTACTAGCGCACCGTCGCGGATGGCAACGCCTAACGTCGGCGCCCTGAATGCCGCGCTATCCGGCCGTTCCTGGGCCGCCACGAACTCGCGATAAAACCAGTTACGCCCGCGCGGCGTGCCAATCAGCCATGCCCAGCCGCCAGTGTCAATCAGCATCGGGCGCAGAACTTCATACCACGCCCGCTCATGCACGTCAGCACACTCATCAATTACGATACCGTCGGCGGTGTGGCCGCGCGCGTTGTCGGGATCATCCAGCGACCGGAAGTGGATCACGCCACCCGCTGGGAACTTAACTTCCATTCGCTGCTGGTAAAATGTTGCGTGGCCGCCGACCGCATGTCGCGTCTCATCCCACGCCACACGCACTTGATCAAACGTCGGCGCACCCCAGATGTATTGACCGCCGCGCACCGCCGCCTCAACCATAATCGCCATCGCCAGTGTCGTCTTGCGCCAGCGCCGACCCGCGCTCAACACCGTTATCCGGCGTGAGTGTCTCCGGACCGCTATCTGGCCAGGATGCGGATATGGGAGTTTTATCACGCCAATCGTTGACATACTCGATCACCAACCGTTGACCACCAGTTGTGATGTCGGTCTTGATCGGAGCGTCCAGTCCCAGCAGACGTGCGCGCCGTTCCATGACGCGCAACACCCTGTCCACCGCGCCGAGGTTGCCCTGCCGCGCTTGCGACCACAGCGCCAGCAGGAGGGCATCGAGGCGCTCACTCTCCAGCTGGCGTAATTCTTCGGCGGGAGGACGAAGAGTTTTCTGTAACGCAGCTCTGACGGCCTCATATGCCCTGGCGGCGTTTTTGAATTTCAACCTCTCAGCGATCGCCCCGTAGCTGGCGCCAGCTTTGCGCAGCTCCAATGCCTGCGCTTGTTTGAGGCTGATCTCAATCCTGCGTGGTGACTGAACGCTGCCCATTTTCGATTCTCATGATTCGATTAATTTCGGCTCTTTACCCGTCATATCTACCCAGCGCTGGATGGCTACGGCGCAATAGGCCGGCGAGATTTCGATACCCCGACAACACCGCCCCAGTTGCTCGCAGGCGATGATGGTCGTGCCGCTCCCCACGAATGGATCAATTACGATGTCATCACGACGACTGGAATTTTCAACGGCGCGCACAACCAACTCGACCGGCTTCATGGTCGGATGTTCTGGTGATTTCATCGGTTTATCAATTTCCCACACAGTTGTTTGGCTGCGACCACCATAGAATCTGTGTGCCGCTCCAGGTAGCCAGCCGTAGAAAATCAGCTCAGCTTGCGAGCGATAGTCCATACCTAGCGGCGCAAATGTTGAGTTGTTCTTAACCCAATGGATTGTTTGCCTCCAGATGCCGCGCTCTTTCAACGCTTGGCCGAATAGAATGTGTAGCAGCCCCGGTGGGGCCGCTACATACCATGCTCCCCCAGCCAGGCAAACACTCATGACGTTGTCAAATGCGGCACAGAGCATGGCAAACAGTTGTGGTTCGTCCAATGTGTCATTTACCAGGTTTCCATCAATTCGATTGCTCGGATCAATCGAATTGAGGAATTTGTTCTTGTCGCCAATCGAAACGCCATAAGGTGGATCAGTCCACACCATTTCCGCCTTCTCCCCACCCATCACCCGCTCCACGACTGCTTTGTCGGTGCAGTCGCCACAGATGAGCCGATGCTCGCCCAACTGCCACAACTGGCCTGGCTCAACCTCCCACTTGGCGCGCAGTTCCGTTGCCCGATCAATCTGCGGCTCAACGTCCTCCAACTGTGGTCTGGCGTAATCGAGGCCTGATTGCTGTGCCAGATCACTCAGCATCTCCCGTACCGCCGCGTCGCCCGTCTGGACGTCACGCAACAGCGCATCGAGTTGTTCCCTGTCGGCAGTGGCCATTGCCGCGATGGGATCGAGCGTCGCCAGAACAAGTTTCTCCTCAGCCTCACTCAGATCGACGTACAGCACCGGCACGGTCGGCTCATTGCGGCGCAGTGCCAGCGAGACGCGCAGATGGCCATCAACAACGTGACCGGTTGTGCGGTTGACGATGATCTGATCGACCCATCCGACCTCGTCCAACACACCAGATAGCGCATCCTGTTGCGCCCGCGGATGGATGCGCCAATTGCTGGGGTTAGCCAGCAATTGCTTAGGGTCCCCCTCCCCGCTGCCAATAATGCGGTTTCTCCAGGTTGTCATTCTATGCTCACCGTCAGCGGCCTATGCCCAATCTCCGTGCCATCACACTCTTGATTACCACCACCCCAGCGATTTACCGATACCGATCACCGCAGCAACAACCGCAGCAACAACCCCTCCGCCCGTCGCGCCTGCTTGTGCCATCTGCAGGCGCAGTGTGTGCAGATCAACCTGCAATCGTGATAGCTGCTGAT
>Ga0068705_10000495_pt1 | contig 19979 bp, 12 predicted proteins | sample YNPMSTMetaG_FD_65631 | JGI IMG/M metagenome (GOLD analysis project Ga0068705, IMG submission 65631) | Anoxygenic and chlorotrophic microbial mat microbial communities from Yellowstone National Park, USA - YNP MS-T MetaG | ecosystem: Environmental > Aquatic > Thermal springs > Hot (42-90C) >... | reverse complement strand
CTGTCGCTGCATGGTCCGGGGGCGGCCCAGATCAAGAAAAGCCATCATGACAAGCCGGCCGACGATCCCTACTACGTCTGGTCCGGCCAGGCCGTGGGCAACTGGGCTGTCAGCCTTCGCCACAAGAAGGCGATGGTGGACTTGACCGGGCTGGCCAAGATCCGCTGGCGCTCCAAGCAATCCGGATTCCGCGAGGCGCGCATCATCCTGAAGCTGGCCGACGGAACCTGGCTGGTCAGCGATCAATCCGATCCGGCGTCCGCAGACTGGCGGGAGCGCGAATTCAACATAGCCGACATCCGCTGGCGGCGGCTCGACATCAAAAACGTCATCGAGGGCGACTGGGTCACGAATCCCGATCTTCGCCGCGTGGACGAAGTGGGCTGGACCGACCTGATGGCGGGCGGCGGCTCGGCCGCGTGCACGCGCATAGACTGGATCGAAGTCTGGGGCCGGCCCGTCCCGCGGGATCACCAGTAGCCGTACTTGCGCGCGTACCAATTCTTGACGAGCTGGGCCAGGACGACGTAACTCAGGAGGATAAGCACCAGGAACGGGAAGTAAGTCCAGGGCAGGGGCTGGAGCCCGATGGTCCGGCCGAAACCGGTGAAGGGGATCGCCAGCCCGGCCAGCATCACCAGAGCCGTCATCAGCGCCAGCGGTGCGGCCGCCCGGCTCTCCAGAAAGGGAACTTTGTCCGTGCGAATGATGTGAACGATCAGGGTCTGCGAGAGGAGACCTTCCACGAACCAGCCTGACTGGAACAGGGACTGCTCTTGCGGCGTTCGCGCGCCGAAGTAAAACCACATCAGGCAGAAGGTAGCGTAATCGAAAATCGAAGAGACCGGCCCCAGATGGAGCATGAAGCGGGCGATGCCGCTTGCCGCCCAGCGCCGGGGACGCTTCAGATAGTCGCTGTCCATGTGATCGAAAGGAATGGCAGTCTGCGAGAAGTCGTAAAGCAGGTTCTGCACCAGCAGGTGGACGGGTTTCATGGGCAGGAAGGGGAGCCACGCGCTCGCCCCCACTACGCTGAAGACATTGCCGAAGTTCGAGCTGGTGCCCATGCGAATGTACTTGAGGATATTTCCGAAAGTGCGGCGCCCCTCCAGCACGCCCTCTTCCAGCACCATCAGGCTCTTCTCGAGCAGGATGATGTCGGCCGATTCGCGGGCAATGTCCACCGCCGTGTTGACGGAGATGCCGACGTCGGCCTGCTTGAGGGCCGGGGCGTCGTTGATGCCGTCGCCCAGAAAGCCGACCACGTTCCCGGCGGCCTGCAAGGCCCGGACGATTCGCGCCTTGGCTTCGGGCGAGACCTTGGCGAAAACGTTGGCCCGCAACGCCGCTTCCGCCAGCTCCTCATCCGACATGCGGTCAATCTCCGGGCCGAGCAGCACGCCCTCGATCTCCAAGCCGACTTCCCGGCAGACCCGTGTGGTGACGGCTTCGTTATCCCCGGAGATGACCTTGACCGCCACACCGTGCTCCTTGAGGGCGCGGATCGCGGGAGCGGCCGATTCTTTGGGCGGATCCAGGAAGGCCATCAAGCCGACTAACGTCATCTCCCGTTCGTCATCGCGGCTGTAGCGCTCCCGGCCCAGGGGGAACCGGCGGTAGGCGATGGCAATGACCCGGAAGCCTTCCTCGTTGAGCTCGCGTACGAGCCTGCGGGCGACCTCTTTCCGATGCTCGTCCAGCGGGTACGGCTTGCGCTCGATCTCGACAAAGCGGCACACCTCGAGCATTTCTTCGATGGCGCCTTTGGTGATCAGCAATTCCTCGCGTTTTTCGGTTTCGACACAAACCGACATGCGACGCCGGTTGAAATCGAAGGGAATTTCGTCCACCAGCCGGTAGTCGGTGGCCAGGCGAAGGGTTTCCTGGAGTTCGGCGTGTTCGAGGATGGCGCGATCGAGAAGGTTTTTCAGCCCGGTCTGGTAGTAACTGTTGAGGTAACCGAGCTGAAGGACTTTCTCTGACTCCCGGCCGAGGAGATCGAGGTACCGCACCAGGATGACCTTGTCCTGCGTGAGAGTGCCGGTTTTGTCGGAGCAGAGGATGTTCATGGCGCCCAGGTCCTGGATGGACGGGAGCCGCTTGACAATGACCTTCTTGCGCGACATGTTCACGGCCCCGCGGGCCAGGGTGGCGGTGACCACCATGGGGAGCATTTCCGGCGTCAGGCCCACGGCCACCGAGAGGGCGAAGAAAAAGGACTGGGTCCAGTCGCCTTTGGTGATGCCGTTGATCAAGAAGACGATGGGAACCAGGATGAGGGTGAAGCGGATGAGCACGCGGCTCACCCGGCTGATGCCGCGATCGAACTCGGTTTCCACCCGGCGGGTGACCACCACGTGCCGCGCCAGCATCCCGAAGTATGTCGCTGGACCTGTCGCCAGAACCACGCCCGTGCCCGTCCCGCTGACTACGTTGGTGCCCATGAAACAGAGCCGCGGATGATCCAGTAGACTTCCGCTGGCGGGTGGCCCTCCCTCCGCGAACTTCTCCACCGGAACCGACTCGCCCGTAAGGGCGGCCTGGCTCACGAAAAGGTCCTTGCCGGCGATGAGCCGGAGGTCGGCAGGGATCATGTCGCCGGCCGACAGGTGCACGATGTCCCCGGGAACCAGCTCGTCCACCGGGATTTCCCGCTTGATGCCGTCGCGCGTGACCGTGGCCGTCGTCTCGACCATCTCCTTGAGCCTCTGGGCTGCCTGACTGGAGCGGTGCTCCTGCACGAACCTCAACACCACGCTGATGACCACCATGGTGGAAATGATGATGGCGGCATCCTTGTCGCCGGTCAGCGCGGCGATGCCGGCCAGCGACAGCAGGAGCAGGATGAACGCGTTGTTGAAGGCGTCATACAGATGGTTCCACCACCGCGGCGGGCGCTCCCGCAGGACGGTGTTCGGACCCCATTGCTGAAGCCTCTCGAGAGCGCTCTCCGAGCTCAAGCCTTGCGTCGAGCTGCCCAACTCTTCCAGCACCCGGGAAGGCTCGGAATCCAGCATCAGGGCAGGGAACCGGGCTGCCAGGTGAGGCGCATCCTGTGCCCGCCCCGTCCGCCGGCCCCGTGGTTTCTTTTCCGCGAGAATCCTCAGCATCTCTGCGTCACCCTGTGGCCGCAGTAGCGGTGGTCGCGTGCGCCCGCTTGAAAACATGCCGGGGGCGCGCGAGATCCCTCGCTGGGCGCAAAGGCCCGGACTCCCGGACACTGCGGGCTGGGCGAAGGCGGGCAGGATGAGAGTTCCCCGGGGTCCCCGCGACCGGGCCCCGATCGCGGGTCTCAGTCCCCGAGCCTAACGGGCATGAAAGCGCAAGGACCGATCAGTGCGAGCGGAGCTGTCCGGTCGCAGCGGGCATCCAGGCCACAACGGAGACTTGCCCCGCCTGTCTGTTGAACCGCTGCTACCAGCCGACTCCATCTTTGCTTGCAAGGCTCCTTTCGAGGAGCCCACCCCTCATTATAAACGAGAACGAACTCATGCGCGGTTACGAATTCACGTTCCGGCGCTGAGTGGAGGTACGCTGCTGCGCTCCCGGGTCGTTCTTTGCCTTGCTGCTGCCTTGGAATCCTCCGAACCGGCGGACTTGCAAGGACCTTCCGCGACGCGCCGGGCTTCTGGCGGGCGTCACTTCCCGAAGGTAAAGCCGATCCCCGCCGAAAGCTCCATGCTGCGAAGGATGCCGCCGGATTTCATGGGGTCCTCGAATTTCAGGTCATAGGGTTTGCCGCCGAGGTGGTCGCGAAAATCGAGGCGGATAACCGAGTGCGGGATCAGGTGCAACTTGAGGCCGAGGCCGTAGTTGACGCCGTAATTGCGCGTCGGCCCGGTATCGAACTGTGGAATGTTCACAGGCGCGGCGTACTGATGCGCCTGCAAGCCCACGGCGATGTAAGGTCGCCAGCGCTCGCCGCGCGGCATGCAGTACATCAGGAAGTTATAAAAGCCTTCCTGGACCCACACCCGTTCCTCCACGAGGTTGAAGGTTCTGGCGTCGGGACGGATCTTGGTCTGGAAGATCGCGCGCGTGCGAATGTAGCCGATCTCGTGACCGTAATAGCCGCGCGTGTTGTACGTGAGGCGCACCCCGTAGCCGTTCAGCCCCACCAGGCGGGTGTCGTCATCTTTGGTGTTTTTCTGGTTCAGCGAGCCCAAGGGCGCCTTGCTGAAACTGGAAGAGACTCGTGAAACGTTGACTTCCCACTTCTGGGCAAACAGGGAAGCCCCGGTGACACAAAGAACTGCCGCTGCGATAAACCGAGCTTGCATGGTTGTGAACCCACGCCTGAAAAGGCAGCGCAGCGCAGGCGTGAAACTATCAGTTTACCAATGCGGCAGCGGCCGCTTCGACGCGGATCGCGACCAGATGCTGGCCGCGCGGCAGCATGAGGAGGAAGCGTCCCCGGTTGTCGAGCACGGGCAGACGCGCGGCCTCGCCGTCCAGCTCGATTTCTACCGGGCGGCGATCCAGCACCGCGATGGCGCGCGAGGAGCTGCGATAGGCGAATTCCAGGCCGCCGGGCACGACTGCAGCGCCGATCAGCTCGGCGTTCAGATCCAGCAGGCGAAGGGCTTCCGGTTTGTCAGCGACCTGGAGCACGTGCCGGCCCGCGGGCAGCCAGGCGTGTTCGTCATCCCGCACAGGCCAGGGACGGCCATTGACTCGAAGCGGACCGCGCCAGCGCACGCCCAAAGGCCGGCGAGCTTCGACGATGAGCTTGTCGCCGTGCGCCTCCAGCCGGGTCGCGGGAGCGGCCGCGGCGGCCAGCAGCGGCAGGTCCGGAGGCAACAGGGAACTCTCGAAGTACAAGGCCACGCGCGCAAAGCTCTCGGCCGCGGAGCGCACGAGCTGGAACAATTCCGTTCCGGTTTGTTGTTTCGTGGGATACACGTCCTGGTAGCGCTCGACGATGTTGATGTCCACGCCCACCCGATCCATCCGCGGCGTCAGCTCGCCGTAGCGGCGGGCGATCTCGGCGTACCGCTGGGGGCCCAGGTGCCATACCGTGGCCGGATCCTCCACCAGGAACGTGAAGGCGTGCTTGTCCAGCAAGGGCAGCAAGGCGGACGCGTCCGCCCCGATCGCCTCGCGCATGCGCGTATCGAAACGATCGTCCACGTGGGTCAGAACCAGATCCAGATGGGGACGAACCGAACGCAGCGACTCGAGCTCGCCGAGCCACTCGCGTTGCAGCCGCGCCGCGAGCCCCGCGCGGTAGTCGAGGAACGCCTTCAGACCCTCGGGGTTGCGCGAGAGGTGATGGCGCGACTCCGGCTGAAACAGCTCCAGCGGATCGAATCCTCCGAGGCGCCGGAACTCGCGTCGCACGTCGTCGTTCATGGGCGTGAAGCGCGCAGGGTTGGAAACGCCCTCGAGCGACTCGAAGTACAGCTCCGCGAGGTTGACTCCGTCGAAGTCGAAGCGCTCGAGCAGGCGACGCACGCCCTGGCGCACCGCGCGGGTGCAGTCCGGATTGGCCAGGTTCATCAGCTTGCGCCAGTCCAGGTGCGCGTCCTGGAGCAGCGCAGTTTTTTCGCGCCACTCGGGATGTTCCTGCCAGAAGCGTTCGCTGACGTGGGGCAGCTCGAGCCACGCGTAGACCAGCACGGCGTTGCGGTGGCAGGCTTCGATCAGGCGGGTCAGATACGCGTCGCGTTCCGCATCCGGCTCGAAGAAGTGCCATGCCGCGACGTGCAGCGCGCTGAGGCCGGCGGCGCGCCAGCGGCGCGCGAAGTAATCGAGATCCACGCGCAGCCGGTACGAGGAATCAAAGAAAGCCCACAGTTGCCGACTGCGCAGAGGCGGATCTGCGCCCAGTTCCGCCAGAGCGTGGATCAGGTAAGGGAAGCGGGCGTAAGGCTTGGGGCCCGGCGGACAGGCCAGCCACAACACGGCGCCCTCGCCGCGGCGCACGACGGCAACCAGCGGCGCTCGTTCCCAGCGCTCCCAGGCAAGCACCTGCGCATCAGCGGGCACGGTGAAAACCGGCAGTTCCAGCGGTTGCTCCCACACGATGCGCAGTTGCGGACGGTGAACGTCCCGGACGCTCCGCACCAACAGGCGCCGGCCCGAAGCACGAAAGCCCAGTTCCGCCGCCAGCGGCGACTCCCCTTCCACGATCAGGATCGCGCCCGCCGACAGCCGCGTCCGCCAGTCGGCGGGCGGCGGCCCACTGCCGAGGACCATCACGCGCGGCTCTGACCCGGGCGGGGCGGCGGGGAATCCGACGGAGCTCAGGATCTCTCGCCACACCGCGCTCGAATCGGCGACGTGAAACGAGACCACCCGCGGCGCCGCCGCGGCCATGAGCGGGAAAAGCAGACACAGGCTAGCGCGAAACCGCATACCAGAATCCTGCGCGCAGGTCCCAGTAGTTGGGCCGGCGCGGGTTGTAACGATTCAGAGTATGGACGCCGCGCAGTCCATCCACGCTGAGGTACAGCCCCGGCGGCCAGTTCGCCCAGCGCAGCCGCAACCCCGGACCGGATTCCACGAAGTTGGCCCAGTACTGGCGCCTGGCATCCGTGGCCGCGATGGCGTTCCAATACCACTGCGTGGCGAGGCCGCCCAGCTTCATCGAAACCGGGGCGGTATAACCGAGGCGATTGCGCCAGTACACGAGGAGGTCGTTGTCGAAGCGGCTGACGAAGACGGCGTCGGCCCCGGTCTCGAAAAAGCCGCCGGGGCTTTCCCCGCCGAGCTGTCGCCCGAAGGCGCGGCTGTAGGCGAGGCCGCCCCGGTAGTCCGACCGGGCCCGCCCGCCTTGCGGCTGCCTCATGTAACTCAGCGCGACTCCGGCCTCGGTCCAAAGGATCGCGCCGCGGTAGCTGCGCGTAATGATGCCCGCGCCCAGGATAAAAGCCGTTTCGGAAAAATACTGCGGCACCGGGCCGCCCGGGCGGCTCCGGGTATCCCCGACGAACCGCAGCGAGAAATAGGGCCGAAAAGGCGCCTCTCCCGGCTGCAACTCGGTTTTCAACTGCGAGTAAGTGAAAACGTCGCGCCAGCGCGAGGAGTAAAACGGCAACGCCCAGAAAGAGGTGCGCAGGCGGCTGAGTCCGGGACTGAGGTTACGCCACGCGCGCGTCGCTTCCGCGGCGATGGCCGGATCCGGACTGTAGCGCGCCAGTTCGAACCAGCGAAGCGCCTGCCGGTCCTGGCCCAGCAAGTTATAAGTCCAGCCCAACTTCAACATGACGGCAAAGTCGCCGGGATCGGCCTCGTGGGCAAGTTGCAGGTATTTGAGGGCGTCTTTGAGATATCCTGCCGAGTAACTTCGCTCGGCCATGCTTTTCGGTTCGGCGGGCCCCGGGGAATCGGGGGGCTTGGGCCCCGGGGGCGGGGAAATCTCCGGCATGCCCAGCATGCGCCTGGCCCGTGCGGCCAGTTCCTGGTCGCCTCCCGCCAGCACCCGTTCGATCAGGGGCCTTGCCGCAGCACGCTCCCCGCGCGCCAGCAACAGAAAGGCAAGCTGGGCGGTGGAGAGCAGATCCGCGGGATCGGCTTCGACGATCCTATGAAAGTGGCGCTCGGCGTCCTGGCTGCGCTTCATTTCGAGCAACAGATAGGCCAGCTCGCGGCGCAGCGGCAAATTGGCCGGATCCAGTTCCAGAGCACGCTCGAATTCGTAAACGTAGGGATAGCGGGAGGGCAGCAGTTCCCGGGCGCGATCGGCGGCATAGGGTTCGGCGCCGCGCGAGGCCGCCAACAGCGCCGCCGGCCCGCGCTCGCGATCACCCTGCTCCAGCCACACGCGGCCCAGGTCTACGAGAACGTCACGCCGTTCGGGCCGTAGCCTCCAGGCCTTTTCGTAATGCTCGGCGGCGAGCTCCGGCTCGTTGCGTTCCTCCGCCAGCCGCGCCAGCTCCAGGTGAGTGCCGAAATCTCCCGGATTCTTCTCGACCGCCTCCCGCCGGCGCGAAATGGCTTCGGCGAGGGCACGGTCTATGTTCTGGAAGGCCTGCTCCGCAGTCGCCCGGGAGGCCGGGTCGCCCACTCGGCGAATGCGGTCGAACAGGCGGCGGGCGGTGGCGCGCTTCCCGGTCTCATAGCAGAGGAAGGCGTATTCGAGGGCCGCATGGTGATCGCCGGGATCCAGGCGGATCGCTTCCGCGAACTGCTCCAGCGCGGCCTCATTCTCGCCAATCTTCAGATACGTGTAAGCCAGTTCTTTGCGAACGGCGACCTTGGCGGGATCGGCCTCGATGGCGCGCCGGAAATTGGCGATGGCCTCTTCGTAATCGGCGGCTCGCAGTGCCGCGTACGCCTTTTCCAGCCACGGGTAGACGGCATCCGGGGACTGCCCGCAGGCCAGTCCGGCCGCCAGAACCAGCCACAGGCCGCGCTGCCACATGCCGGCTATCAACATTAGTGGCTGCGCGGGCGGAATTTCGCAGCCCAGCCGGGCGGCCTAGCGCAGAAGCGCGTTGAAAACCAGTTTGAACGTGCCGTGGGTCTGAGCCCGGTGCTGGGCGCGGAAGCCGATCAAAACGACTTCGCCCTTGCCCAGCCGCGCGGCGATCATGGCGGGCTTGCCCGCGATCGTCTGTTCGCCGATCAGCCAGCCGCTGGCCAGAAGGTCGCGGTCCGCGTAGCGCGCGATCGTTTCGTAGCGGTCGTTGAAAGCCGAGGGCAGGATTTCGAAGACGGGATTGCCTGCGAGGTACAGAGCCAGCCCTTCCTCCGGCATTCCGTAACCCAGCGGGTGGGCTACGTCGAAACGGACGCGCAGCGTCGAGCCCGGACACCAGAATTCCCGCGGCGACCTGCCCGTCACCAGATTGCGCACCCGCAAGCCTAGCTTCTCGATGGGAAACATGGACGCGTTGCCGAAGGTCACCAGCCGCCCGCCCTGCTCGACGAACTCGCGCAGGGCCTTGACGCCCTCGTCGCCGATGCCGCTGCGATATTCGGGCGGGTATTCCTCTTCCGGCGGCCCGACCGGGCCTTCGCGTTCGCGGCGCTCGCCCGTAATGCGCGCCGTCGTATCGTCGGGCAGAATGAAGACGTCGTAGTTTTGCCGCAAGCCGCCCTTTTTGATTTCGGCATCCAACACGCTTTTGTAGGGGAAGCCGAATTGCTCGAGCAGCAGGCGGGTCCAGCCTTCGTCCATGTTGCCGCCCCAATAACGCTGGTACATGCCGATGCGGAGGCGCTGGAGCGGGCGGACGTTCTCGCCCGGGTCTTTCGACAGCGGGATGAAGTCCACGCCCGTGCGCCGCGCGATTTCAATCAGCGAGTGCGCCGGCGCCGCGACCAGGAAATCGCCCGGCCTGCGGTCCTGCCACGCGCGGTGCAAGCGGCGCACCGCGACGCCGCGATCGAGCAACAGATTCACCGCGCGGAAGCTGTCGTTCAGGCGGCCGTCAAGGGCGTAAAGCGCCGCGCCCGCCGGCACGTGTCCCTCCGGCGTCAGCTCGCCGGCGACCTTCTCGAGATCCGCGCGCACCGGCTCATCGGAGGGATCCACCCGCACGCCCATGAACTCGAACATCGTGTCGGTGGCCAGATCATAGGGACGCATGGGCGTGCCGTCGCGGGCGCGCGTCCATTCGTTGTCGGGATAGAAGGTGCGGCCGAGCAGGTAGCGGATCAGTCCCATCTTGGGCTGCGCCGGCGAAACCACGAACGTGCCCGCCGGATAGCTCATGCCCGAGGAGAGCGTGAACGGGGCACGCGCGCGGTGGACTTCGACGCCCTGCGCGAGCAGATTGTTCACCATTTTGTGGGCCGTCAGCCGATCATGCTGCGCAGGCGGGATCAGATAAGCGGCGGGTTTGCCTTGGGCGCCGCGCTCGGTCTGCCGTTTCGCCTTGTAGAACGCGTTCCACAGGACCGTCTCCCGATTGCGCGCCGCCAGATCGAGCACGGCCCAGGCGGAAACCTTCTTGCGTTCGACGATATCGCGCAGCCGCCACCAGCCGCCCGGCCACGGGTTGGGGAACGTGGTCTGCGCCGCGTAAGCAGGCAGGCCGCGCGCGTCGCCCCGCAACTGATCCGGGTGAATGTAGATCGGGCTGGCGAGGCGCACATTGGCCGATTCGGTCAGCATGCCCGCGATGTTGTGGAAGGGCGTGATCCAGTGGAAGCCGAAGTGTCCCCAGCCGGAAAACTGCGCCGCATTGATGACGCCCGACAGGCCTGCTTCTTCCTCCTTGTAGGCGATGTGGGCTCCGTACCACGCCATCTCGCGCCAGACCAGCGGGTCGGCATGCGGCCGTATGGGTTCTGCGTACGGCGGCACGTAAAAGCGCGGGCCGTAGCTGCCCATGTGGTGGTGATCCACGTAGGCCTGCGGGATCCACTCGCGGAACAGGATGCGGGCGGCGTAGCGCGATTCCACCAGATTGAGCTGGAAGGCGTCGCGGTTGTTGTCGTGACCCGCGTACTTGTGATAGAGCCAGGGCAGGCTGCTCCCTTCGTATTCGGTGCCCAGAGTTTTCTCGTACCAGTCGGCGACCATGACGGCGCCGTCGGGATTGAAGCAGGGGATGAGCAGACAGATGACGTTGTCGAGGATGCGACGCGTGTCGGCGTCGTGGCGCGATACCAGCTCGTAGGCCAGCTCGGGCGCCATTTGCGTGCCCCCGATTTCGGTGGCGTGCAGGCTCATGGACTGGCAGACGACAGCGCGGCCTTCGGCGACCAGTCTGGCCGCTTCCTGCTCGCTGAGTCCGCGCGGGTCGCTCAGGCGCAGGTTGACCTGACGCAGCCGCTCCAGGCGCGCCATGTTTTCCGGCGCCGTGATGATGACGAGCAGGAAGGGCCGGCCTTCCGTCGTCGGCCCCATCTCGACGACTCGGAGCTTGCCGCCGCCTTCGCGCTCGAGCAGACGATAGTATTCGACGATGCGCTCCCAGCGCGCGATCTTTCGATCGCTGCCCAGCTGAAATCCGAAGAATTTTTCCGGGGGCGTGACGGCGGTTTGGGCCCGGGCGAGCGCCAGCGCGGCCACAACGAATGCCAGACGGAATCCTGCGAGCATGAGATTCCTCCTCGACTGGTCGGGTGCGCGATTGTAACACAGACCAGCGGGTGGGGTGGCAATCCTGCTAGGCTCAACAATTGAAACCGACCACCAACTCGTCACTCAACTTCGGAAGGTCTGCGGCGATCACCATCCTGCTCGGGCTTTGCGGCGTCAACGCGCAGGCCCAGCGCATGTCGGGGGGCGTCGTTATCGGCCGAGCCGTCACCGGCGGTTTCCAGGATCTGACGGAACACGTCTTTCTCGCGCCGTTCGATCCGGGCGGCTCCTGGTATCGAGGGAGCCTTCGCTTCTGGCCGCGCTCGCGCGACTGGGTGGCGGGCGGCATGCTCGAGCTCAGGCTGCGTGGCGATTGGTCGCTGGAGGTGGACGCACTCTGGCGCGAACTGCGCGGCCAACTGGCATTTTTCGAGCTGCCTTCCCGGCCGCCTGAGAAGGGCTCGCCGGAGCAGATCGTCACCTGGCAGTTCCCCGTTCTGTTCAAGTACCGGTTTCCGCGCCGCGGCGCGCGGCCCTTCCTGGCGGGTGGCCCGGCGTTGCGCACCATCGGTAACGTGGGGGAGGTCAGGCATACGTACTCGCGGCACGGCATGGCTGTTTCGGGCGGTCTCGAAATGACGTGGCGCGGCGTCAGGATCGCACCGACTCTGCGCTACACCCTGTGGGCGGGCGACAAGAGCACGGGCGCCTGGCGTACTGCGTCGGACCAGCTCGAAGCCCTGGTGGCTTTCAGCCGCGCCAGGGAGGAGAATTGGCGCCCCTTGGGCGAGCGCGTCGCCGTGGGAATTGTGCTGGGCATGAACCTGAATGGCGACTATCCGAGAACCACCGAGTTTCATGGGGCGGGGACAGAGTTCGCCTATGCGATCACCCGCACGGGGCCGCGCAGCGTGATTTACGGTCCCGTCATGGAAGCGCGCTTGGGGAGCGATTGGTCGGTGGAGGCCGCCGCGCTGCTGCGTCCCATCGCGTCCAGGAGCGAGGCGGCGCCGTCCCCATGGTCTTCCGCAACGCCTTGGGTGACACGTCAGCCCACGTGGGTCTTCTCGGTGCTCCCCAAGAAGAGCTTCCCCCAAGGTGCATGGGCGCCGTTCGTCGCGCTCGGTCCCTCGTTTCGCAAGAGGCAATTCTTCAGCGGCATTTCGCCTTATGGGATGACGGCGGCGGCGGGGATCGGATTCCAGGCGGGTCCTGCCAGGATCGCGCCTTCGCTGCGCTTTACGCACTGGGGCAGGAATCAGGCCCCAGGGTGGCCGCGGCGCAACCAGTGGGAAGCCCTCATCTCGTTTTCATTCTGAGTCGGCTGGAGGGCTCTCGACCCCTGCTTGGCCTCCGTTCACGATGGCCGCCTGGCGCAGCTTCTCGAGCTCGCGGCGCGCAATGGCGGCCCAGGGGCTCACAGGGTCCAATCGCAGGTAAATCTGCCAGTGCCGAACCGCCTCCAGCGGGCGGCCGCTCACCTGGTAAAGCAGCGCGAGATTGTAGTGGGCGTCGGCGTAATTGGGGTCCAGCCGGATCGCCTGCTCGTAATGGTGGATGGCGGCCGGGCGGTCGTCCATCTCATCGTAAAGATTGCCCAGATTATAGTAGGCGAGCGCGTAGTTGGGTTCGACCTCGATGGCGCGCCGGTACCACAGCTCGGCCTGAGCCCACATCCGCCGGTGAAAGAAGAGCGTGCCCAGATTGACCATGGCGCCCGCCGAGGTCGGATCGAGCGTAACGGCCTTCAGATAGGCCTGCACGACCTGATCGAAAGGAGCGCCGGTGCGTTCCAGCTCCAAAGCTTTCTCGAACCATTGCTCGGCCTCCCGCGCCCGGACCGCAGGCGAACGTGGCGTGGTGCGGGACCCCGGAAAGCTCACCAACCGGTCAATTTCTTCCGGATCGAAGTCCAGAAGGAGCTGGCCGGAGAGCGGCTCCATTTTCTGGCCGCCCACGATCACGGCAATGCGGCGTCCCTCACGCACGATGCGCAGTTGTTTGAGCGGTTCCTCCAGCTCGCCGACTTTGCGCCGCACGGCGTTGAGGATCGAGCGGATGCGGCCGGCGGTGAGGCGCGAGCTGGCCAGCTTGTGCAGGGTCTTCAAAGCCAGCAGATCGGCAAAGCGAAACTCCTGCTGGGCGGGGACCAGTTGCGCCCGCTCCCAACAGCGCAGCTGCGCTTCCGAGATGCCGAGCAACCGGCGCACCTGCGCCCGGGTGTAGGTGGTCTCGGCGCCGAGCACGCGCATGGCGGGCCTGTGGAACTGAGATTGTATCATGCGTTGAAGTCGGGTCCCCGGGTTCGGCGCGGAGCGCCGCCATTCGCAACCGAATTGCAGCAGTTCGGACCCACCGTTCACGCCAACCGCCCCGGCCGCTTGACACCCAGAATCGGACGTAGGATACTGAGTAGTTGCTGCAACTCGTTTTCAATAAGCCCGAAAACGAAACCCTGGATACGCACGCCCCGGGCGAGATCCGGTCGCTGGACCAGCTGGCCGAGGGCGAAGAGGGCGTGTTGCGCGAGCTGGATCTGCCTGAAGAGGCCGCACGGCGCCTGATGGCTCTGGGTTTCGTTCCGGGATCTCGCATCCAGGCCGGGCGAACGGCTCCCGGGGGCGACCCCCGGGTGTACCGGGTGGACGGCGCCGAGATCGCCCTGCGGGCGGAGACGGCCGCTCGACTGAGGGTGCGCAGCTCAAGCCGCGGCCACGAGTCTTCCCCATGATCAGCGTTTGCCAGTGCGAAAGCTGTGCGCTGGCCACGGCGCGAGGCGAACGCAAGGGCAAACCCGCCGTTGTCGCCATCATCGGTCCCCCTAACTCCGGCAAGTCTACCCTGTTCAACCGGTTGACCGGTCTCCGGCAGAAGGTCGCCAACTACCCCGGGGTTACGGTCGAGCAGCGCCTCGGCAGGGCGCGCGTGGACCGGGGCCACGAAGTCACGCTCATTGACCTGCCGGGAATCTACAGCCTGACGCCCTGCTCGGAGGACGAGCGGATCGCGCACGAGGTGCTGACGGGGCGCGCGGCGGGAATGCCCAGGCCCGACGCCGTGATCATCGTGCTGGACGCCAACGTGCTCAGCCGTCACTTGACGGTCGCGGCCGCGGTGCTGGCTTTGGGCTTGCCCGCCATGGTGGTCCTGAACATGGGCGACGAGTTGCACGAGCGGGGCGGGCACGTGGACACGGAGGCGTTGTCCGAACATCTGGGAGCGCCGGTCGCCTTGATCAGCGCCGCGCGCGGGGAGGGCCTGGGGCCGGTGCTGGAATTTCTCGACGGGCGCGTGCGCGGGGCGACGCCTCGCATTGACCGCGCCCTGCTGAACGACATCCCGCGCTGCCGCTTGTGGGCCTTGCATGTGGGCTCGCAGACCTGGCGTCCTCCGGGGCCCTCGCGCATGACGCAGCGCCTGGACGCAATTTTCCTGCACCCCGTAGCCGGACCGCTGATCTTCCTGGCCGTGGTGGTCGCGGTTTTCCAGACTATTTTTCTGGGCGCGCGTCCGTTGATGGATGCCGTGGAGTCGCTCATTCACGCGTCCGGGGAGTGGGTGGGCGGCGTTGCCCAGGGCGAAATGCTCCGTTCCCTTCTGGTGGACGGCGTTTGGGCCGGCGTCGGTTCGGTGGTGGTGTTTTTGCCCCAGATCCTGCTGCTTTTCCTGTTCATCGGGATCCTGGAGGATTCGGGCTATCTGGCCCGGGCGGCCTTGATCGCGGACCGCACGATGGCGCGCGTGGGCTTGCAAGGCAAGTCATTTATCCCGCTGGTTTCGGCCTACGCTTGCGCGGTGCCCGCCATCATGGCGACGCGCACGATCGAGAACCGGCGCGATCGCATCGCCACCATACTGATCGCTCCCTTGATGACCTGCTCGGCCCGGCTGCCCGTCTACACGCTGATCATCGCCGCCTTCGTTCCCGAGCAGCCGCTGCTGGGGCCCCTGTTGGGAACCCGCGCGGCGGCGCTGCTGGGCCTGTACGTGCTCGGTTTCCTTGCCGCCATCGCCACGGCCGGGCTGTTGAAATCGGCGATCCTGAAGAGCGAGCGCACGCCGTTCGTGCTCGAGCTGCCTCCCTACCGCCGCCCCACGCTGCGTTCGTTGGGGTTGCGTCTGCTCGATCGAACGCGAGTCTTCCTGACCCGCGTCGGCACCATCATCCTGGCCGTGACGCTTGTCCTCTGGGGTCTGGCGAATTTGCCGCGGCAAGACGGCCAGGCGCCGCCCATCGAACACAGCTACGCCGGCAGGCTGGGGCACGCGATCGAACCGGTCATCGAGCCGCTCGGGTTCAATTGGAAGATCGGCGTGGGACTGATCACGTCGCTGGCGGCGCGGGAAGTCATCGTCAGCACGCTGGGCACGATCTATGGCCTGCAAGGAGACGGTGACGCCGGCGGGCTGCAAGAATCCGTGCGCAAAGATCTGACCCCGGCGGGCGCGCTGGCCTTGCTGTTGTTCTTCGCCTTCGCCTTGCAATGCATGTCCACCATCGCCGTCGTGCGCCGGGAGACGGGAAGCTGGAAGTGGCCCGCCTTGCAGTTTCTCTACATGGGTACGCTGGCATACGCGGGCGCCTGGGCAGCCTACCGTCTGGGCAGCGCTCTGTGGGGCTAAGACTCCTTCCGCCCGGCTGCCGGGCATCCTGCTAGCATGTGAAGCTGGATTGGGCCTATGCGGAACCTCATCATCGTCGGTTCGGGCTGTGCGGGCAACACGGCGGCAATTTATGCGGCGCGGGCCAATCTCAAGCCGCTGGTGGTCGCGGGGCATGAGCCGGGCGGCCAGCTCTCGTTGACCACGCTGGTGGAGAACTTTCCGGGTTTCCCCGAGGGGATCCAGGGCCCGGAGCTGGTGGCCAACATGCGCAAGCAGGCGGAAAAGTTCGGCGCCGAGTACGTGCAGGGCTCGGTGACCGAGGTGGACCTTTCCCGCCGTCCCTTCCGGATCCGCATTGACGATAGTTGGGAGGAGTGTCGCGCCCTGATCATCGCCTCGGGCGCCCGCGCGCGCTGGCTGGGCCTGCCCGGCGAACAGAAGCTGATCGGGCGCGGCGTCAGCTCCTGCGCCACCTGCGACGGCTTCTTCTTCCGCGACAAACTCATCATGGTGGTGGGCGGCGGCGACTCGGCGATGGAAGAGGCGATCTTCCTGACGCGCTTCGGGCGGCAGGTCACCATCGTCCATCGCCGCGATCAGTTTCGGGCTTCCAAGATCATGCTCGAGCGCGCTCGCGCCAATCCCAAGATTCGCTGGATCACCAAGGCCGTGGTGGACGAGGTCTTCGACGTGGACCAAGGCCTGGTGACGGGCGTGCGACTCAAAGACGTGGAAAGCGGCCGCACCTGGGAAGAGCCGGTGGACGGATTGTTCATCGCCATCGGTCACGTGCCCAACACCGCGCCGTTCCGCGGCCAGATCGAGCTGGACGCCGACGGCTACATCGTTTCCAAGGGCGGGGCGCGCACCAGCGTTCCCGGCGTCTTTCATGCCGGCGACGTGCAGGACCGGGTCTACCGGCAGGCCATTACCGCGGCAGCCGCCGGCTGCATGGCGGCTATCGAAGCGGAGCGCTTTCTGGAGGCGGAGGGTCACTGACCAGCGCCAGTGGCCGGCGTTGGTCCAGCAGGCGCCAACAGGCCTCACAGTAATCGGCGTCGCGCGCGTCAATCTGTTCGACGGAGTGAGAGGGCCGCATGACGCAGGTGGCCTCCTGGCAGTGCACCAGCCCGGCCAGATGGCCCAGTTCGTGGAGCAGCTCGCGCAGGGCGCGTTCCAGCAGGAGCGCCGGATTGGGCGGCAGCCCGTAGAATTCCTCGCGCAGGCGATAGATGGAAAAGACGGCGGCGCGTCCACCCAGCTCGGCTTCTCCGAAAACGTAGCTGAAAACGGGAATGAAAAGGTCCAGGCGCGCGGCCCCCACGACCGGGATCGCATAACGGTTGCGCAAGGCCAGGATCAGGCGGGTGGAATCGCACTGCCCGCGCGCGGGATCGAGGGCGGGCGAGGGATCGAAGCGCCCGGCCAGCCGCGGGATGCGCGTGCGACGGGAGAGTTCCTCGAGCAAGACTTCCGAGAAATCGCCGATGGCGACAAGGCGAACGCCCGGCACTGGGGGAGCTCGTTTCACGCCCGCGAGATGCGTGTCCGCTCGGGCTGTTTGAGCCCGTAGCGGCGAATCTTGTGGTACAGGGTGACGCGGTCAATGCCCAGGGCTTTGGCGGCCTGAGTCTGGTTCCAGCCGAAGTCCTCCAGCACGCGGAGGATGTGCTTCCGCTCGACCGCCTCCAGCGTCAAGTCGTCGGTGGTCTCGGCGGGGCGGCTCAGCGCGAGGTCCGAGGCGCGAATCAACGGCTCGCGCCCGACCACGACGGCGCGCTCGATGATGTTTTCCAGTTCGCGGACGTTGCCCGGCCAGTTGTGGCTGACCAGCAGCTCCATGGCCGCCCGTTCGAAGCCGGTGAACTTGCGGTTCATCTGGCGGCTGAATTTTTCCAGGAAGTACTGGGCGAGCAGGGCCGTGTCGCCGTGACGCTCGCGCAGCGGCGGCAGATGGATCGTGAAGACGTTGAGCCGGTAGTAGAGGTCGGAACGGAAACGGCCTTCCTTGACCAGTTCGGCCAGGTTGCGATTGGTGGCGGCGATGACGCGGAAATCCACTTTGATCGGCTGCGTGCCGCCCACGCGCACGATTTCGCGTTCCTGCAAGACGCGCAGCAGGTCGGTCTGGGTCTTCAGGCTGATGTCGGCGATCTCGTCCAGGAAGATCGTGCCGCCCATGGCGGCTTCGAATTTGCCTTTCTTGCGGTATTGCGCGCCGGTGAAAGCGCCTTTCTCGTGGCCGAACAGCTCGCTTTCGATCAGGGTCTCGGTCAGCGCGCCGCAATGAACCACGACCATGGGGTTGTAGCGGCGCGGGCTGAGGCGGTGGATGGCCCGCGCCACCAGCTCCTTGCCCGTGCCGCTTTCGCCTTCGATCAGCACCGTGGTGTCCACCGGGGCGACGGTTTCGATCTGCTCCCTCACGCGGCGCATGGCTTCGCTCTGGCCGATCAGCTCGCTGACGGCCTGGGATTCGGCGAGCTGCTCGCGCAGCATCCGGTTTTCCCGTTTGAGCCGCTGCTGTTCGAGTGCGTTGCGAACCGCCACCGAGAGATCGTCGGGATCGAAAGGCTTGGTGATGTAGTCGAAGGCGCCGTGCTTGAGGGCGCGCACCGCGCTTTCCACGCTGGCGTAGCCGGTCATGATGATGACGGCGGCGTCGAGCTGCTCGGACTGGATTCTCTCGAGCAACTCCAGGCCGTCCATGCCGGGCATGCGGATGTCGGCGATGATCAGGTCCACGTCGCCGGCCGCCAGTCGCGCCAGGGCTTCGGCCGCCGTGGCGGCCGCTTCCACGCGATAGCCCTCCTCGGTGAACCAGTGCACGAGCGAGTCGCGCACCACCTGCTCGTCGTCAACGATCAGAAGGGACGGCTTCGGTTCGGACATCGGATGCCTCCGGGTCGCGAGCGCCGGTCTGGCCAAGCGGCAACAGGACGTGGAACGTGGTCTCCTCCTCGTTCGTCTCCACGCGAATCTCGCCGCCGTGACGCTGAACGATGCCGTAAGCTACGGCCAGGCCAAGACCGACGCCGGCCGTCGCCGGCTTGGTCGAGAAGAACGGTTCGAAAATGTGCGGCAGCACGTCCTTGGGGATTGGCGGCCCGTTGTTGCTGATGGCGATATCCACGCGGTCATCGTCGGTGATGGTGGCGCGAATGCGAATGCGGCCAGGTCGCCCTGGACGGCTGCCGATGGCGTCCACCGCGTTCACCAGAATGGCGGTCAACACCTGCTGGATCTGGGAGCCGTCGCAAGGGATAGGCGGCAGCTCGGGGACCTCTTGAATCACTTCGATGCCGGCGCCTTGGAACTTGGGCTCCAGCACAGCCAGGGTGTAGCGCACGATGGTGCGCAAATCGCAAGGCGCAGTCTGCGTAGGCTGCTTGCGGGCGAATACAAGCAGGCTGTTGGCAATGTCGCCGCAGCGGCGACTTTCACGCTGGATGGTCTGCACCCATTCGAGGGCCGGGCCGGAAAGCGACGCCTTTTTCTCCAGAAGGCGGGCGTACGTGTAAATGCCCGCCAGCGGATTGTTGATCTCGTGCGCCACGGCCGCCGCCAGTTGTCCCAGCGACGCCAGCTTCTCGGTGTGGATGAGCTTTTGCTGCGCGGCTTCCAGTTCTTCCGTCTTGCATCGAATCCGCTCTTCCAGGGTGCGATTGGCCGCCTCCACCTGCTCGGCCATGTCATCGAAGGCTCGCGCCAGAGCGCCGATCTCGTCACGGCGCTGGAGCCGGAAACGGAAGGAAAGGTCGCCTCGCGCCAGCCGATTGATTCCCTGGATCAGATGACGGATAGGACGTCCCACCAGCAGCCACACCAGGGCGGCGCCCAGCACCACCAGCACGCCCGTCGAAATCAGCACTTGGGCCCGCAGGCGCCGCTCGTGCTCTGCCAGCACTTCGTCCACTGTTTTCAGGGAAAGCACCACGTCCAGCACGCCCAAAATCCGCTGGGACGGCGGATGGGCATGACAGTAGGCGTTGGCGCAGCCCGGTTCGTTCTCGATGGGGCGGATCAGGCCGATCAGGCGTTCCTGACCACTGCGATAGAAGCGGTAGGTATGCTGCACCGCGGGCTTTTCCAGCGGCGTGGCCGAGGAATGGCAGGCGTAGCAGGCTTCCGCCCGCTTGTCCACCATCTGGCCGACTTCTCCCACGTTCGTGGAAAGCTGAATGGTTCCGTTCTTGGAGAAAACCCGAATTTTGCGCACGCCCTCCTGCGCACCGATGCTGTGGATGATGTGCAGGAGCTCTTCGCGGTTGTTGTCCATCATGCTGTCGTGGGTCGCCCGGAAGATCACGTCGGCCATGTTGCGCGCCGTCACCACGGCCGTGCGTTCCAGGTTTTCCCGCAGCAGGCGGAGGTTCGCGGTGCCCAACCACAGCAT
>Ga0068705_10000494_pt1 | contig 19999 bp, 15 predicted proteins | sample YNPMSTMetaG_FD_65631 | JGI IMG/M metagenome (GOLD analysis project Ga0068705, IMG submission 65631) | Anoxygenic and chlorotrophic microbial mat microbial communities from Yellowstone National Park, USA - YNP MS-T MetaG | ecosystem: Environmental > Aquatic > Thermal springs > Hot (42-90C) >... | reverse complement strand
AGGATTTCGAGTTGATCAAGGAAGGCGAGATGACATATCCGCAACCATGGTGGATTTCTGAACAGGGCTTTCTCTATCTGTTCACGAAATACACCCGTGGGCGCGAACTGTATTTCAACACAAGCCCTGACGGCTTCGACTGGTCAGAAGACACCAAGTTTGCCGGAATGGGGGGGCATTATCAGACAAGCGGGCGAAGAGACGATCGCGTGTTCACAGCATTCAATTATCATCCCAATGGAAATGTGGATCGGCGTACCAACTTGTATTACATCGAAACGAACGACTTTGGAAAAACGTGGAAAAATGTGCGTGGAGATGTCCTTACGCTGCCGCTGTTGGAACCCGTAAACCCGGCACTCGTGCGGGAGTATGAAAAGGAAGGGCGATTGGTGTATATCCACGATTTGGACCTCGATTCTCAGGGTCGTCCGGTGATTCTTTATACAACCGCTGCCAGCTACAAGCCGGGACCCGAAGGCGATCCTCGCTACTGGACGATCGCGCACTGGAACGGGGAAGAGTGGGAGTTTTCGGAAGTTACCCAGGGCAACCATAACTACAGCACCGGAGCGCTTTACATCGAAGGTGAAACCTGGCGGATTATCGGGCCAACGGAGCGCGGACCACAGCCGATCGGCGCCGGTGGGGAGATTGCTATCTGGTTGAGTCAAGATCAGGGCAAGACATGGCAAAAGGTTCGGAATGTGACGTGTGGAAGTGCCTTCAACCACAATTACGTGCGACGTCCGGTGAATGCCCATGATGACTTTTACGCTTTCTGGGCTGACGGAAATCCTGATAGTTTTTCGCCGTCGTGTCTTTATTTCTGCACCCGGGATGGTCGCAGTGTCTTTCGGTTACCTTACACCATGGAGGGAGAAGAAGCATTTCCAGAATTATTGCCGCCGGTGGAGGCCACAGCTGGGCCTGTCATGCGGGCAAGCGAGTAAACCGAAAGTCAACGTGTGCAATTCAGACGGTCGATTGACAAGGCAATGGAATGCGTTTAATTGGCTTTTCTCCGATTGATAAAGTTTGTTCCACCACGGGTATGATGCCTCCGGTTGAAGCGGGGTAATCTGCGCCGAATATTACACACTTGCGGGAGTTGTGCGTTCTTGTCCGCAGTTGATCATAATAGAGAGACAAGCTCCTTTGCGATCGGCACGACAGTGAGTCTTGGCATTTCAAACCACGCTGGGTCTGATTCGCTCATGTGGGGTGCTGTATGTCTGACAAATCACCGTTGGTTCGTCAGTGGATTCTGTTGCGGTCACTCGCGTCACGGCGATATGGGGTGACTGTTCGTGAATTGGCCGAGACCATGGGGGTGAGCGAAAAGACGATCCGGCGAGACCTGGACTTATTTATGCAGGCCGGCTTTCCACTGGAAGAGACGGTCGGCGAGCATGGCAAAAAGCGCTGGAAATTGAGTGGGGATCTTACGGAAAAAGGCCTGCCGATCACCTATGATGAAGCCATCGCATTGCATCTTGCCCGGTGCCTCATGGAACCCCTAGCAGGGACCATGTTCTGGACCGCGGCTCAGAGGGCATTTGCCAAGATTCGGAGCATTTTCAACGACACGGCTTGGGCCTATGTAGAAAAAATGGCGCATTCCTTTTATCAAACACGAACCGGCGTGTGTGATTATGCCAAGAAAGCTGAACTGATTGATCGAATCATGATCGGAATTGAGGATCGGCGGGCCATTGAACTGCGATATTGTTCATTGAAGGCGAGTGAACCATCCACGTATGAGGTCCATCCATACGGCCTGACCTATCACCGCGGGGCATTGTATCTTGTCGGGCTTTTGGTCGCACCAAATGAAATTCGTCATTGGAAAGTCAATCGAATTGAGGGCATTGAACTCACCGATCACTCGTTTGACATGCCGAAAGACTTTTCCCTTCAGGAGCATTTGGCAGGCAGCTTTGGCATTTATCAAGGCGATGGAGATTATCATGTTCGCGTCCATTTCTCGCCTGTTGTCGCACGATATGTCAGCGAAGCATCCTGGCATGCAAGCCAGAAGCTCCATCCTCAACGAGATGGTTCACTCATTGCCGAGTTCGATTTGGATAGCTTAGAGGAAATCCAACGGTGGCTTCTCAGTTTTGGGAAACATGCTAAAGTCCTGGAGCCAGAAGAGTTGCGAGAAAGAATGCTCGAGGAAATCAAGGAAATGGTGTCCATTTACTCGGGCACAACAACAGTGCCCTCCAAGTTGCGACAAGCCTCTCGGCGCCCTCACATTCCTTTTACGGTGCCTGATCTCATGGCTGAAACAACCGTTGCCAAGACGAGCGATTAACCCCAGGGGCTTTGGCCTGCAGAAGACTTCGTTCGTGTCTCCATAAATCTGCGGCCTATTTTTTGTCATTTGCCTTGATTGCCGGAACGAATTTCCAGTCTGGACCGAAAACTCTCGCGAAATTCGCAAAAACAGCCTTGGCGGATGGCCTCTCGTGCTCGCTCCAGGAGTCGCTGATAATACGTGAGGTTGTGAAGACTAACGAGGATAGGGCCGAGCATTTCGCCTACCATGAATAGATGCCGGATATAACCCCGGCTGAAGGAACACGCCAGACAAGGGCAGTTCGCGTCTATTGGCCGCGGATCTCGTTCGTGACATGCGTTTCGCATACGCAACGGACCATCGTCGGTAAATGCCATCGCGTTCCTCCCGTTGCGCGTTGGCATGACGCAATCGAACATATCGACTCCCCGGTACACCGCCTCGATGAGATCAAGTGGACGTCCCACACCCATTAAATACCTTGGTCGAGCCTTAGGCAGGACCGGGACCGTCACATCGAGGATGCGGTACATTTCTTCCGGTGGTTCCCCTACACTCAATCCTCCGATTGCGTAGCCGTCGAAGCCAATGTCGATCAAAGCCTCTGCACATCGAATTCTCAAATCCGTCTCGAGACCACCCTGGACGATGCCAAAGAGCAATTGCTCCTTCCGGGTATGTGCTCTTTTGCAGCGTTCGGCCCAGCGAAGACTTCGCCCCATCGCTTCCTCGACCACGGCCTTGGAATTCGGCAAGGCAACAACGTGATCGAAAACCATAGCTATGTCAGAACCGAGGGCCTCCTGCACAGAGATCGACTTTTCGGGGGTCAAGACAACAATTGCACCGTCAATGTGGGAACGAAATGTCGCACCACTCTCTTCAATCTGGGCGAGTTGGGCCAGGCTGAAGACCTGAAATCCACCGCTGTCGGTGAGGATCGGCCCGTGCCATCCCATAAAGGAATGAAGGCCCCCCAGTTCGGCAACAACATCAGGTCCAGGACGCAACAGGAGATGGTACGTATTCGAGAGGATGATCTCCGTTCCCGTTTGTTTGACAAGATTGGGAAGAATGCCCTTAATCGTGCCCCGGGTTCCCACCGGCATAAAGGCCGGTGTCTGCACAGTGCCATGAGCGGTTTTCAATTGGCCGCACCGCGCAGCACACCGCGGATCCTCGGCAAGAATCTGAAATGTTTGACGCGCATCGTCCATTAATCGGTAACAATACGGCGCAATGACATAATCGGCACAAAAACTTTAACAGACGGCCGTAACACGAGCGGAAATCCTGCAATGGATACAGGCTTCCAATCTGGACTTGGACTGTTCCCCGTTTTTCAGTCTCCGCGGAGCTTAAGTCCCAAAGCACGCAGCTTTTCGCGGACCTCATTCAGGCTCGTGACGCCGAAATTCTTGCATTCCAAGAGTTCGTCGCCACTTTTCCGGATCAGTTCGCCGACAGTGTTGATACCAAGTCGCGCCATACATTTTCGTGCGCGGACAGAAAGGTTCAGGTCGGAAACCGGTTTCGCGAGCAGTGCTTCTTCTTCGGGGGCAAGCGGCTCCTCCGGTTCGCCTGAGGCTTCTGCGGCAGCGCGTTCAGGGAGAAGCTGCCCTAAGCGCAATCCTTTGGAGGCCAGCATTTCTTTGATTTCTGCCAGGCTTGTCTCACCAAAGTTCTTGCTAGCAAGCAAATCCTGTTCTGTGCAACGACACAGGTCTCCAAGCGTCATGATACCCATCTTCTGCAGACAATTTCGACTGCGAACTGATAGTTCGAAATCGGTCACGGGTGTCGCCAGGATCTGCGTCAATCGATCTCGTCGCCTTGCGGCATCCTCGTCCAGGATAATTCGGCCCGCCGCCTGAGCATCCTTCAGGAATAACCTTGCCCTCGGATGATCGGGGAAGACCTCCAGCACACGCTGGTAACATCTCGCTGCCCTTTCATACTGCTCCATATCCTCGTAAAGGATGCCTAGATTAATCAGCGCTCCCAGATGGGGTGGGAAACGCGAAACGCATCGCTGATACAGCTCCAGCGCTATTTCGTCGTTCCCTTGCCGGTCGTTCTCCAGTGCCAGGCCGAACAAAGCACCCACATGGTACGGATCGGCGCGGACAGCACGTTCATACAATTCGACGACTTCCTCCCGTGTGGCCCCAAGACGGGCGAGCGTTGCGCCCCGCTGATACAGATAATCTGCTGCCTCCACAATCGGCCCCGAAAGCTTATCGAGAATGGCGAGGGCCTCGGAAGTTTGCCCTTTCAACCGAAGTGATTCCACCTCGCCAAGGGTGCACCCATCCGAGTTATATCCTGCGACACGAGCCGCCCGGAAACTCTCAAGAGCAAGGTCAAATTGCTGCGTGGCGTTATAGGCACGTCCCAGATAATAATAGGCCAATGCACCGCTGTCCCCACGTTTCAAAACGGCGATGGCGCGTTCAAAGTGGCCTAAAAGATAAAGGCAACACCCCAGCCGGACATTGCTTGCCGGCGTCTCTTCCCGCAACTCAAGCTCAGCCACAGCGTCGCGGAGAATGCGATACTGGCTTGAATCGTCGGCCATAGCTTCGGCCAGCGCCTTCACATCACGGGGACCGAAGGCCGCGTTGCTTAAAACAATCTGCCGGACATCTATGCCGAGCGTTGCCTCAGCCATTTGCTTGACTCCCTAACAAAACCAGCAAAAAACGTTGTCGTGAGAGATAACTGTTGGTGATTCACCCACTCCGATGAGTGGCGCAATGACTTTAAAAGTGGCCTGAAAATGGGCTCATCTTCCTAAAGCTGCCGTTGGAGATGCCCCGCCCATTCCGCGGCAAAAGCATGAACCGATACACTATGGAACCTGCCAATCGTCCGCTATTTCCCGAAGATGTACGAAGCCAACGGGGGGACTCGAACCCCCAACACCCGCATTACGAATGCGGTGCTCTGCCGATTGAGCTACGCTGGCAATCCGACCTGTTGCACCTTGGCAACTGAGGCCATGTGCCGTTTCAATTCTCACACTTTATGATTAGCATAACAAAAAGTGGCCGGTGGGCCAAGCGGTCCAGACCACTGTGCCGTCATCGTTACGCCAGGGGCGGGGGTCGGGAATACCCATCGCCGGTGGCGTGAATTGCTCCACCTGAACGACTTAAAACCGGATTCCACCGTAAGAACATCGAGTGGTACCCGGTTGATGTCGAGGCGGATTTGGTGGAAAAGTTGGAAAAAAAAAGTATGGCTACAATCCTTGCCATTCGGTATGGTTTTTAGGGTAGGAAAAATGTCCCGCCAGTCGATCTTTGAAGCCAGTACCCGTTATTTCTTGTCTCCGATCCTCCCCTATTTGGAGGATGATTCGGTGACTGAGATTATGATTAATGGACCTGCCGAGATTTACATCGAACGTCGTGGGAAACTGCAAAAGACGGACGCACGGTTTCCGAGCGAGGATGCCCTGATCTCTGCCATCAACAATGTTGCCCAATGGGTGGGAAGAGAAATTGATGCCGAGCATCCTGTTTTGGACGCTCGTTTGCCGGATGGGTCGCGTGTTCATGCAATTCTCCCGCCGACGTCGCGGAATGGAACGTGCGTAACAATTCGCAAGTTTACAAAAGAGGCAATGACGCTCGAGGACCTGGTTCGCTTGAACTCGTTGTCCGAGGTTGCCAAAGAGTTCCTGGAGATTTGCGTTCGCCTACGAAAAAACATTCTTATATCCGGCGGCACGGGTACAGGGAAAACGGTGCTCCTTGGCGCCTTGTCGCGTGCCATTCCGGCGGAAGAGCGGATTGTGGTCATCGAAGATACCTCCGAACTTCGCTTCATTCAGCCGCACACAATTTACCTCGAAGCGCGACATGGTGGCCGTCAAGGCCAGGGGATGACCATCCGTCAATTGTTCAGCAATTCTTTGCGGATGCGTCCCGATCGCGTCATTGTGGGGGAAGTTCGAGGGGGCGAGGCCTTGGATATGATTCAATCGATGCTCAGCGGCCACTCGGGGAGTCTTTCCACGATTCATGCCAGTTCGCCGCGCGACGCCCTGATTCGCTTGGAAACGTTATCTCTTATGTCTGACGTTGATATTCCGGTCTATGTAGCCCGCGCGCAGGTCGCGGCGGCTATTCATCTGGTCATTCAAATCGCTCGTTTTACCGAGGACGGGTCTCGAAAAATCACTCATATTTCGGAAGTTGTCGGCCTTGATACTGACAATCGTTATCAATTGCGAGACCTTTTTGTGTCACGTCTCGTTGGACGGAATGATGACGGAAGCTTAATTGCCGATTTGATGTGGACTGAAGTTCAACCTACGTTTGCTGATGAACCAGCTCATCAGGGTTTGCTGGGATCTGTTCAACTGTCGAAACCGCTGTGGACCCATAATTGACCAAGTCATGAAGCCGTTGGGCGAGTTGCTGTTGAAGACCTTTGTTACGGGAATTACGAGACAGGGAGAGTCATGAAACTACGTTTGGGGGTCATAGGGCTTAACGATCAATGGGAGAAGAGATATCTTCCCGCACTCAGGGTCCTGGAGGATCGGTTCAGCTTGATTGCCATTTACGAACCCGTGGCTCAAAGGGCAGCTTCCGCCGCGAGGGAGCTTGCGGTGGTCACCCACGATAGCTATCGGGCACTTTGCCGTCGTTCTGACATCGATGCAGTTTTGGTCCTGAATCCTCATTGGTTCGGCGAATTACCCGTCTTGGCTGCCTGTGAGTATGGCAAGGCTGTTTACCTTGGTTCCCGAGTCTTCCTGACACTTGAAGAGACTGCGCGAATTCGAGAGGCTGTGCGACAATCTGGTGTGGCCTTTATGGTCGAATTTGCACGACGGTATTCACCGGCGACGATTAGGCTTAAGGAACTCATTGCAACAGTCTTAGGTCCCCCGCAGATGTTGTTTTGCCATCGCCGGTTATCACACCATCTCAAATGTAACGGGCTATCCAACGGCAGGCGGCAAGTGACGATGGACCTGGATCTCATTGAGCTTGTCGATTGGTGTCGGTTCGTTGTGGGGAGGTGCCCAGTCAGTGTTATGGGCGTCAGTCATCGTGCATCGTCTGGTGGGGAGCCCGATTACTTGATGATGAGCCTGGCGTTTGGCGCGGCGGAAGGGGGCGATTCCAATGTCATTGCGCAGCTCAGTTGCGGCAGATACTTGCCTCCGCATTGGCACGAGGCCATTAATTATCGCCCCTTAGCGGAGCTGCAAGTTGTCTGTGAACGCGGAGTGGCCTTTGTGGACTTGCCTGCGACCCTTGTTTGGTTCGATGAGGCCGGGCGACACCAGGAAACACTCGAACATGAACGGCCGCTTGGCGAACGTCTCCTTTTTTGTTTCCACAGGATGGTAACCAGCTTAGTCCAGCGAATGAGCGATATTGAAGATCTGTATCAGGCACAAAAAGTGATCGAATCAGCTAAGCTGAGTGCCAGTGTTGGACAGCGTATGCATTTGTCAGGCGACCAATAGTCCGTCGTTCGACGATTTTGGAAAGACGGCAACGGATTCGCTCTTGGACATTGTTTTGGTTAGAATCGTTTGGAATAGATTTATGGGAGGTTATTCTTGCAAATTCGGTTGACATGGCCCATCCATGCTTACTGATCGAGACGCTGCGATGAATTGGTTTCGGACGGCGTATCGGCTCTTCAATTTTCTGGACGCTCTCTATTTAATTGGCGACTTTCTTTATCGCCGGAGTTTGCGCTATACCCTCGCAACAGCGATTGTCTCGATGTTGGGTTATTTGGGGAATATCATTCCTGGTGTGAAAACCTACGACGCCCGAGTCGCAGTGTTCATGCCGCTTTGTGTTGGAACAATCATGCTAACCGGCGGCTTGCTGATTAAGCTGATACCTCTTCTTTTCAAGTCGCGTCTGTTGAATGTTGCCCAGGCTGCAGATCTGGATCTTATGGAGAATTACCGTAAATGGAATCAGGAGCGACATTTAGAATCGCTTTGGGATCGTGTTTATCGTTTTGAATGGCAATTGGGTTCTCATTGTACGCAAATACGACCTCATCCTGCGGAGTGCCCTCCTGAGCTTTGCTCGGAAGAAGACCTTTCAATGAACTCTGTGGAGCGAGGTAAAGCCAGATTCTTGCGATTGTCTCGCTTTGGCCTCGCCCGGCCTCAGCCCGAGCCTCGGCAGCGTTATCATCTTGGTATCGATTTGCGGTTCTTGGAGGATTGGTATAACGGCGGCTATTTTGACCCCAACGACATAAAGCTCGATGAACAACAAGCCGCGGCCATACCCCTTATGATTGTCCGTTCCTTTGTGCATTACGGTGTCTGGGATTCTCTGCGCGACCTCCCATTGAGGCTTTCGGCCAAGATCTGGTTCCGCCTGATCACGCGAGCTATTGCGTTACGGGTCGGCGAATCTGTCATCGAGCTCAATCGACAGTTTAATACCGATTACTTCAATGCGCAAGCGCTTTTGTGGCCGGAAGAATGTGACGAACCCTGGGTTGCTGCGCTCGGGCCTGGTGCGCGCGAGGCACTGCTGAGCGAACGGGCACGGATTCTGCAGGCTGTGTTCGGCAATCCTGCCGAGGGCATTCGCATGATCGACCGGTTTCTGGTGCCCCTTTTCCTTTTCGCTACAGACCTTCGGGCACAGTTTGATCCGGAGTATTTAGACGGAACCCTGGGCTATGACATTTGGTCTGATTTGAAATGGGTTGGTTTTCCCGCTTTCAAGCGGATGCATTTTATGAGGCTGATCCAACGCGCGGCTCAGGAATCTCGCCTCATCAAGAAGACCCTGTCTTCGCCGGAAATGTGTGATTTGAGACCTTATCCGCTCGGCGAGGACAGCCAGGATGTTTACCGAGCAATCAGGATCGCTGTGTTCATCAACTGGGGACGCTTAGGCACGCTGATCAGGAAATGGAACCGCAAAAGCCAGCACTCAGCCCGTCTGACGGAAGTCCTCCGGAACAGGTTTCAGGAGGCCATCGACAGCCGCGAGCGATTGAGCACTTATCTGGTGGCACTGCGTGTTCATCATGAGCTGACTCGCTTGCATCGCGAGACATATCACCAATTGATAACCGATTTGTGGAATCTTTGAACAGCTCTTTCCGGTGTTCATGAGATTGTTTTGAGACGGTGAAAAGAAACGATGGGACAAATCGATCTGGGAGTCAGAGCATAGCATACGGAACCGAGTCAATACTTCTCTTCCTGAGCCGTTAACACTATCGTCGGTCCGAGTCAATTCTTGCTGTCATAATTCACATCGGCTGACCAGCGTGAGTCCACGGTGAACAGCGAATCCATTCAGAAGCCATTTGTTGTTGCGAGCGGATCTGCTATGTTCAGGATCGGTTACATAACTTGCAATATGATCCGCCAAAGCACGCGGGCGGCGATAAGCAACACGACCAGGAAGCCCAACCCACCGAGGATGTTGAATGCCCAGCGATTTCGTTTTTCGCCCATAATTTCGGGCCGATTGGCAAGCCAGAGTAATGCCGCAGCCATCAGGGGATTACCCACCACGGTCAGGGCCTGACCGAAAATGATTAGTGGGACAGGACGTCGGCCACTTGTCAATGCCCAGAGGGCAACTCCCATCCCGATCAACATGACAACAACGGTCAATATCCGTGGTGCGCGGTCGTTCAAACGCGCAGGTAACCCCAATCCGTCGGCCATGATCGTGCCGCCAATGACCGAGTTAATCACAATGGGATTCATCGCGACTGCGAATAACCCGAGGCAGAACAGCGTGTATGACGTTCGACCCAAAAGCGGCTCCAATGATCGGGCGAGTTCACCGACATCGTGAGCTGGGCGACCGGGGATGACCGTCGCTGCGGTGATCATGATGATCATGCTGACCCCAGTCAGTACCGCCACGCCGGCGATCGAATCGATGATGCCATGTTGATAGTCCTCGATGGTCCAGTTTTTTTCCCGCACCAGGTTCCCCTGGAAAAAGGCACCGCCTACGGAAAAGGTTGTCCCCAAAAGCGAGGCGAGCAAAATCATTGGGTCGTCTATGGCCCCGCCGACCTTTTTCGGAACCGCAAAATGCAGCCCTTCCGGCCAACTTGGAAGAAAGCCGGCCAGGATGTCGATGATACGCGGCTGGGCCACAACAAGATTAAAGACAAAACACAGGAGGATAACCGCAACCATGACCTTCATCCCGCGCTCTAACGTCTGATAAATCTGTCGCCCGACAAAGAGAAAAAAGATGATGGCCCCATTAAGAAGGACGAGAAACACAGGCAGTACAGGCCAGGTCCATCGAATCCCACCAAGCGTGACATCAACCTGTTCCGGGAGGAAGGCCCCGGCTGCTAGAGCCACTGCCAGATTGTTGGAAAACTGAAAAGCGGTGCAGACCAGGCAGAGAACCAGACCAACAACAAGGGCGGCTGGTCGTCCCAAGTGGCGGGCAAGCAGCGTGCAAGGACTTGCACCCCCGCACACGCCAATTCGCGCTGCCATGGCCACGTAGGTTCCCATCAAGAGACCAGTCAACAAGAGAAGCCACAAGAACTGATACCGATACTCTGCCCCAACGTTAGAACTGATGATGAGGCTTCCTGGTCCGAATACCACACAAGCGGTGATCAGTGCCGGACCAATCGCCCTGTACCATGCCCGCTTCTTCGTCGAACTGGTCGGAAGTCCTGGGTCTTGATGTTGGGGCATTTCTCACTCCGTTTGCCACAAATGGCACCGCGTTGCATGACTTGCGAAACAGCGTCGCAAAACAACGTTACGTATGATGACATCAATGGATACACCGAATCGCAATGGGAATCAAGAATCTTGATGCAAGAAAGGTTGATTTGAATCGGGGAAGTCACGGTGTCTTTTGGTAAGACTTCAGTTGGATATTGCCCCGATGAGTGTTCGAGGACAAGTGGTTGAATGAGTGTTGGGAGCCTATTCAAAGTGATCAGAGTCACAAACGATTGGCATCCTCAAGAAATGTCGGTATAAATAACGTGACACGTGTGATATAGCGCAGTTGGGGAAATCGGCTTCTGAGTCATGTCAGCGGCTTGTTCCGTGATTGAAAAGCCTAAGTAATAAGCGATTTGTAAACCTTAGTAAGGGAGGGGATTATGGCGGACGTTGAATACTTAACGGAAAGTGAAGTCACTAAAGAAAACCTCGCCCAGCTTTTCAAACGTGCGTTTTTCAACACGACGTTTGACAGCGATGGAGACCTCGTCGTGCAAACTGATGGTCCCCGTGTTCTGGTGACGATCGATCCGGAGAGGCACCTGGTGAAGTATATGGCGATTTACGGCGTCACAGAGTGGTCGCCCATCGAGCAGAAACTGGCACTGAGCAACGCGTTGAATGATAAGTTTATCTTTGCTCGTTTTTCGATTCCCGAAAAACGTGACGACGTTTTGATTGCCGATTACTTTTTGCCTTACGAGGGCGGGATCCCTGCGTTTCAGATCATTTCGGCCATTCGGCTGTTTTCCCGTGTTGTACCTGCTGCAATCCGCGTTTGTGATGATAACAACCTAGTTGAATAGGCGTGTCGATTAGAGTGGCTCGTCATCTGTCGATCTTGCACCTTGCCGGGTCATCGGGTCGGAAAACGGCAGTGTGCAATAAGTGCCTGAAAACGTCTTATCGGCAACTTAGCTCTGATTTCGGCCTCTGGTACTGAGTCTGGCTATCAGTTAAAGTGGTTTTTTCAACCCTCCGGATTTTAGGCTGATAATACGTAATCTGCACGCGGAGTAACCCTGATGATTGGAGAAATTAGGGATAATCGTCAAGAGAAAAAAAAGACTGTCTATACCGGATTGGTGGGCTGCGGTTTTTCTGCCAGCTTTCACTATCATGCAATCAAGAAGGTTTACGGCACGGATGTCCACGTTGTTGGCGTTTATTCTCGCAATCAAGAGGCAGCCCAGCAGTTCGCCCGAGATCGCGGGATTAGGGCCTTCAGTTCTCTGGAGGAGCTTCTGGATGCCGTGGAAGTTGTCCACGTGTGTACGCCGCCGGTGACACATGAGCCTTTCTCGGTAGCCGCGCTGAAACGCGACAAATACGTCATTTGCGAAAAACCCTTGACTGGATACTTTGGCGATGGTTCGCCAGATTTTCACGGCGATCACTTTCCAAAGCAGGTTGCGTTGGATGCTGCCTTGGCCAGCGTTGAGCGGATTTTGGAGGCCGAGGCGGGGAGCCGGGGACGTCTCCTTTATGGGGAAAACTGGGTCTATGCCCCGGCCATTCAGAAAGAGCGCGAAATCTTGCAGAAAACGCGGGGTCAGATTCTCTGGATTCATGGTGAAGAATCCCACAGCGGTTCGCACTCCGAGGAGTACGCCTTCTGGAAGTTTTGTGGCGGCGGGGTCCTCATCGGTAAGGGGTGTCATCCCTTGACAGCCGCCCTTTACTTGAAACGAGTGGAGGGCCAGACGCGTTTAGGGCGCCCAATCCGTCCACGCACCGTGACGGCTCGAACCCACGCGATCACACGATTGCCGACCTTCGTTGATCAGGGGCACATTCGTTGCGATTATCATGATATTGATGATTTCTCGATGATTCATATCGAGTTTGATGATGGCATGATCGCCACCGTGTTTGCATCTGACATCGTCTTAGGCGGGGTCCATAACTGGTTGGAAGTTTGCGCCAACAACCATCGGACGATTTGCAACATCAACCCTAATACGGCGATGCTTACGTACAATCCGAAGGAGGAATACTTCAAGGACATCTATGTCGTGGAAAAAATTGGCACAAAACAAGGTTGGGCATGTACATCGCCAGACGAAGACTGGATGACAGGATATCCACAAGAAATCGAGGCGTTTTACCGGACGATCGCGTATGGCGATCCACTCGAGAGCGACAGTCGGTTGGCTGCCGATGCGATCTCGACGATCTATAGTGCTTATGTCTCGGCCGAGAGCGGGGGCAAGGCCGTGCCGGTTAGGACCTTTGTGTAACCCCTTAACAAGAGTTGCTGCAGTTCTTGTGAATTGCGGACGAGTTTTTACAATGTTTCGTTAACTGTCGCTTGAAGACAAAGTAGGTCCGTGCATCGGGGAGGTGCGCACATGAACTCGGGAAAAAGACAACATGTCATTCACAGCTCGGTCATGTTGCTGGCAATGGCTTGGGCGGGTTGCTTTATGTGTCCATTGACACGCAATTATGCCAGGGCTGATGAACGACCTAACATCCTTTTTTGCTTGGCCGACGACTGGTCCTTTCCCCATGCCGGGGCTTATTCGTGTACCTGGGTAAGAACCCCGGGGTTTGACCGCGTGGCAAAAGAGGGTCTTCTTTTCACACGAGCGTACACCCCAAACGCCAAGTGCGCCCCAAGCCGTTCCATCATTCTTACCGGCCGCAACTCGTGGCAACTGGGAGAAGCTTGTAATCACAATTGCGAGTTTCCGCCAGATTTGAAAGTTGTGACGGAGGTGCTTGAAGAGCACGGCTATTTCGTCGGCAAGACGGGCAAGGGTTGGGGGCCAGGCCGCGCCCGAGATGCCAATGGCCAACCACGGCCTCTCCTGGGAAAGTCTTTTGACAAGCGCACCACGAAGCCGCCAACCTCGGCGATCTCGCGAAACGACTATGCCGCCAATTTTCAGGATTTTCTGGCAGAAAAGCCACATGACCGTCCCTGGTTTTTCTGGTACGGATCAACGGAACCGCACCGCGCTTACGAGTTCCAGTCCGGAATCAAATTGACCGGCAAGAGCCTTTCCGATGTGAAGTGGGTTCCGCCCTATTGGCCGGACAACGAGGTGGTACGCACGGATCTGCTCGATTACGCCCTGGAAGTCGAGTATTTTGATCACCATTTGCAGAAAATGCTCGAACTTCTTGAACAGTCGGGCGAACTCGACAACACGATCGTGATTGTGACCTCGGATAATGGGATGCCGTTTCCACGAATGAAAGGGCAGTGTTATGAACTTTCGAACCACATGCCACTGGCCATCATGTGGAAGCGGGGAATTGCGCATCCTGGTCGGGTGATCGAAGATTTTGTCAGCTTTGCCGATTTTGCACCAACGTTTCTGGAGCTGGCAGGCGTGGAATGGGAGAAATCGGGAATGGCCGATTTTGCCGGGCGAAGCTTGATGAACATCCTGAAGAGTGATCGTTCAGGTCAGGTCGATCCGTCGCGGACCTTCGTGCTTGTGGGGAAGGAACGCCACGATGTTGGTCGTCCGCATGACTGGGGTTATCCAATTCGTGGAATTCGGGAAGGACCGTGGCTCTATTTGCGGAATTACGAACCGACACGTTGGCCGGCTGGCAACCCTGAAACCGGTTATTTAAACTGTGACGGTAGCCCAACGAAAACGGAGATCCTCCATGCCCGCCGCGAAAATCGCAATCTGGCAAATTGGCAAGCATGTTTTGGAAAGCGACCTCCGGAGGAGTTGTACAACGTCGTTGAAGACCCGGAATGTCACCATAACCTCATTCAGCAGCATGCTGATGTTGCTCATAGCCTTTCGCAAAAAATGACGGAGCTTCTGCGCCAGGAGCAGGACCCGCGAATGTTTGGGCAGGGGGACATCTTTGAAAAATACCCCTATATTGATCCGAAAACTCAGAACTTTTACGAGCGATTCATGGCTGATGAAAAGATTTCGGCAGGGTGGGTTAATCCGGACGATTTTGAATCAGCACCCATTACTGACGAATGAATTCACCCGGTGATTGGGCAAGTTTCGGTAACATTTGACGGGTCTTTGTTGCACAGACGCTTTGAGAAGATCCATGAAAACAGAACAAGACTGCGTCCTGGGACTGAGCAAGCCAGTGGTGAAGGTGCTCAGCGGTTTTGTTATGGGATTTCTGATGGTCGGCTTTGTCGCGGGGATCTGGAACCATTCGCTTTGGGCAGTTGCCGGATCAACAGAAGCCGCTGCAAAAAATGATAAACCGCTGCCGGATAATTCTCCTTGCTTTGTGTGTCACGCCAATTTTGAGGATGAACCGCTGAGCACACGACACTTTAAGGCCAAAATCGGCTGTGTCGACTGTCATGGCGAGAGCCTTGCGCACCGAAGTGACGAAAACAACACGACGCCACCAGATAAGATGTACGCTAAGGAAGACATCGACCCCACATGCAAACAATGCCACAAGACGCATAACGCTTCGGCGCGGGAAGTTGTGGAGGTTTATCTGAAACGCTGTCGGGACATCGCAGACCCGGCGAAGCTGACCTGCACGAACTGCCACGGAAAACATCAAATGTACCACCGGACGATCTTGTGGGACAAACGTACGGGCAGGCTTATCCCGCCGAATGAGTCAACGCCTTCAAACGCCGGGCAACAACCATAGGATCCGGTCCCAGTCACATCAATGATTCTTAGAACATGCGTCGGCGCGAACCCTACGAGGCGGGCCGTTTTGTTTCAGATGTGCACAGTTGTGTTTGCTTCTTCAAGACTTTTGTGCCTGGGTCAGGCAGCGTTGCATGTAGGCAATGCTTTCGCGGGCAATTCGCTCAGGTCCGGGCAGGTAATCAAACACTTCCACGGACACCCAACCTTTATACCCCACATCGAGCAAGGCCTCGAAAATGGGCACGAAATCCAGCTCCCCAAATCCGGGACCCAGCCGATTGGGATCGTTGGCGTGAAAATGCACCATGTATTGGCTGTTTTTCCGAATCAGGTCCGGTATAGGGATGGTCTCGCTGGCCATGGCCTTACAATCGAGATGAAGCTGAATGTGAGGTGACGAAAGTTTTTGGATGATTTCTACCGCTTCTTCCGCAGTATTGACGAAATTCGTTTCCTGCGGGCCAAGCGGTTCAAGGGCCAGTGTCGTTTTCGTCCGCTCCAGGTGGGGAAGAAGTCCTTCGAAGACCTCGATGGCATACTCTTCTGCTTGTGTTCGAGTCACTTCTGGCAAAACGTTGCGCTGTTGGGGAGAACCCAATACAAGAACCCGGCCGCCAAGGTCAGCACAGCATTGAGCCAGTTCAATAAGGTAGTCCCTGGTCCTAGAACGAACACTGGGATCGGGACTGGTCAGATGGAATCCTTCCGTTTTTGCGAGAAGCCAGTGCAAACCAACTGTGCTCAGTCCCGATTTCTCGATCGCACGTCGGATCTCCGCACGGCGAACGGCAGATAGTTCTGTGACGTACGAAGCCAGCGTGAACGGCGCAATCTCGATGCCTTCATAGCCGCATTCCGCTGCCAGTGAAAATCCTTCCTCCACGGTACGATCGTTAAAGGTTTCGTTGCAAATGGCAAATTTCATGTCCATGTTCCCTCAGTGACCACTTCCCAATCTGGTTTTTGATTGGAGCATCCAATTATCAATTCTCCGAAGGTTCCAAGCCCCCTTCTAACGCGAGGTCATACGCATTTCACGTTGACTTCCTTGGTTGCATAACAAAACAAGCGTACCTTTCTTCAAGATGATCAGGAACGTTAAAATCCAAATGACAGGACGAGATGCGGCGTCCCGAGCCATTGGCTTCTTTTTTACCGCAGGACATCGGGAATAACCAGCCCCTGTGAAGTCATATGCTTACGATTTAAGGAGTTCTTGCTACCGACGAACGAACGATGGTCTTGACGACCATTGCCAATGTGGGATAGGGAGTTTCGGTGATGATCGCTTTTCGGGAAGAGAAAGACGATAATACCTCGCCTGATGCTGGTGACATATACGTTCACTACATGCGATACGCGCTTCAGCAGGCGGAACAGGCCCGGCAGGAAAACGAGGTTCCCATCGGCGCGGTGATCGTCAAAGATAGTCGGGTCATCGCCGCCGCACACAACCAGCGTGAACAGCTCAAAGACCCGACGGCCCACGCCGAAATGATCGCTATCACGCAGGCAGCCGGGTCACTGGGATCATGGCGGCTGGACGATTGCACACTGTATGTCACGCTTGAACCTTGCCCGATGTGTGCAGGAGCGATTATCATGGCCCGTATTCCTGTGGTGGTTTATGGTGCTGATGATCCCAAAGCAGGGGCTGTGCGATCTTTGTATCGTCTATTGGAGGACCCTCGGCTCAATCATCGGTGCGTGGTTGTCAATGGTGTTCTGGCAACAGAATGCGGGGCAATCATCAGTCAGTTTTTCCAAGCACAGCGTGCATTGGGGAAAAAATAATATTCGTTCGTGGCTTGTTGAGACTTTTTGATCAGGCCAGCCAGGACCTGGGTACGAGATGTTACCTTTGGGGGAAGGAGGATGAGACATGTCGCGAAAAGGCTTTTTTGATCGACAAGGCGGATTGGTCACCGACCGGCGGTCTTTTTTGAAATCAACGGGAATGGCCGGAATGGGGGCCGCCATGGTGGTTACCAAGTCGCAGTTATTCGGTGAGTCACCACCCAGCCAGCAAATTGTCCTGGCAATCGTTGGTTGCGGTGGCCGTGGCTCGGCGCTGGCGGCGGGATTTCTCGAACGCGGGGATTGCCGTATTGCCTGGGTTTGTGATCCATTTCTGCCTCGTGCTGAAGCCCTGGCAAAGACGGTGGAACAATTGCAGGGGACACGGCCCCAGGTGTCCGACGATTTGCGCCGTGCCCTCGATGACAAATCTGTGGACGCCATTGTCTCGGCAACGCCGGATCACTGGCACGCGTTGAGCACCGTTTGGGCCTGCCAAGCGGGAAAAGATGTTTACGTCGAGAAGCCAACATCGCACAACGCCTGGGAAGGCCGAAAAATGGTCGAAGCAGCGCGGAAATACCAGCGGATTGTGCAAATCGGTACCCAGAACCGCAGTGCGCGTTACAATCGGGAAGCCAAAGAGTACATCGCTTCCGGCAAGCTGGGGCGTATCCATCTTTGTCGGATATTCAATCAAAAACTGTGGGACAACTTTCCCGTTCGTCCCGACAGCGATCCTCCCGCGGGGTTGAATTGGGACATTTGGAACGGCCCGGCCCCGGAGGCAAAATACAATCCCAACTATCAAAGTCACTGGCACCATTTCTGGCGGTATTCCGGGGGTGATATTGCCAATGACGCGAGTCACCAAATTGACCTGGCACGCTGGTTACTTGGGGTTGATTACCCAAAGACGGTGTACTCCGTTGGCGGCCGTTACGATTCCGATGGCGCGGCTGAGACGCCAGACACCCAGATTGCCGTGTACGAGTTCGATGGGCTGCTCGTGACATTTGAACTGACCCTGTACACCCCTTACATGCTGAAAATTGATCCCGAGGTCCGCAATAGCGACATGTTCCCACTTTGGCAACACTGTGCGACCAGGATTGAGATTTATGGTTCCGAAGGTGTGATGTACGTAGGCCGCCATGGCGGTGGCTGGCAGGTTTTTGACCGACCAAAGAGTCGCGAGCCGGTTGTGGCTGCCCAATGTTTCGGCCGGTTTCCCGATCCGGAGCACAAGGCCAATTTTGTTGATTGTATCCGTACGCGAAAATTGCCCAATGCGGACGTCGAAGAGGGACACCGGAGTGCCCTGTGGATTCACTACGCCAATATCAGTCTTCGGCTGGGGGGAACCAAACTTGTCATTGACCCCAAAACGGAACAGGTCGTGAATGTTCCCGAGGCAAGCGCCATTTACCGTCGAGTGTATCGTCAGCCGTATGTCGTCCCCGACCAGGTCTAAGCGAACGAATGGTTTGTCGGCATCGATCCCGGATGAGTTTCTGCGGGACCTGAAGCGGGGGTTGGACTATCGGCCGGTCGAAGTGTGAACGTAGTTTTGATGATGTTTGAGGCCGTGGCGGCCAGGCCATAGCTTTTGCTGCTGGTTGAAGGATCATGCGAGTGACAAAAATCCTGGATAATCTTTACGTTGGGGCCTGCCCAACCTCACAAGCCGATGTTCAGCAACTCAAGGACCTGGGCGTAACTGCCGTGCTGAATCTGCAAACAGACGAGGACATGAATTGGCGCGGCATTGACCGGGAAAACGTAACGGCTGCTTATCGGGCCTGGCGAATTCAGGAAGTCAGGCATCCTATTCGCGACTTCGACTACGAAGACTTACGGAGGCAACTTCCCGAGGCGACCGGCATTTTGCACAATTTGCTCCAAAAAGGTCATCGGGTGTATGTTCATTGCACCGCCGGTATGAATCGTTCCCCGACCCTTGTCATCGCATACTTGTACTGGGGTATGAAGTGGGATTTTCCCCATGCCGTTCGCTTCGTGTGCCAGAATCACCCGTGCGACCCATTTTTGGAAGCAATTACGGACCAAGCGGCGCCGGAGTGGAGCGATGACCCGCATGGTGAATAGAGAGAATGCCAGTTGAAGTACCTCGGCCTCGAAAAGCCCATTTACGCATCAACGTTGTGTTCATCAAAGAGCCGTAATTGAACGGGTCTTGTGCTCGGTGCTTGGGGAGGGGCATGGTTTTCTTGTGACTCAACGATGATCACGGCACCATCGAACTCTTCGGTCACCGATTCGTCCGAAACGGGTCGGCCGTGTTCGTCCAACTTGAGGTCCGCCTCGGCTGTCACCCGTTTTGCCACATCCATAAGATCGCGATAAACTGTGTCCCGGTCCACGCTGCGGATGACCGCCACTGCGTTTGCCACCTCTTTCAAATAACGGAGAAAGATGTTCCGTCGCTCGCCCTGCTGCTTGACACGGAGTCGCCGTCGTAAATACAAGCCAAGGCGACGGCCCACAGCCTGATAGGCAAGCCGCAGTTCCTTCTGAATCTCC
>Ga0068705_10000489_pt1 | contig 20093 bp, 20 predicted proteins | sample YNPMSTMetaG_FD_65631 | JGI IMG/M metagenome (GOLD analysis project Ga0068705, IMG submission 65631) | Anoxygenic and chlorotrophic microbial mat microbial communities from Yellowstone National Park, USA - YNP MS-T MetaG | ecosystem: Environmental > Aquatic > Thermal springs > Hot (42-90C) >... | reverse complement strand
TTTACACAACGTTTATACAATGTTTATACTATGTTTACACTATTTTTACATAATATTTACACAACATTTACATTAATCTCTATAATCTTCCAATCTCCATTTATCTCTATTTATCTCTATAAATCTCCATTTATCTCTATTTATCTCAATTTCTATTCGCATATCCTTAGATTCGCATTTCATTCGTAGATTGGCATCACCTATTCGCATCATTCGCATCACATTTTTCCCCTTGCTATTTTCTTTCTTTTTGTTATATAATTTTTTCAATTAAAAATTGTTTAAAAAAATATGTTTAACCCACTAGGTGGTTTAGGTGATTTACAAAAATTACAACAACAGGCGCAAAAAATGCAACAAGCACTCCAACAAGAACAGGTAGTGGTAGAAAAAAATGGCATCAAAGTTGTTCTTCGTGGCGATCAGGCTATCGAATCAATTGAAGTTGATGGAATAGTTGAAAATCGGATTGCTGATGCGATAAATGAAGCCATAAAAAAAACTCAAGAGTTAGCCGCCAGAAAATTGATCGAAATCTCAACTCAAAATCAATAAATTATGATTAAATTATTTTCCGGATCCGCCAATCCACTTTTGAGTGAGGAGGTTGCCCATCTTTTAAACCTACCGCTTTCCAAAGCTAAAATTATCCGTTTTACCAACTCCGAAATCAAAGTCAGAATTGAAGAAAAGGTAAAAGATACAATCTGTTTTGTCATTCAACCAACCTCTAATCCTACCGACACACATCTTATGGAACTTTTATTTTTTGCCGACGCCTTAAAAAGAAACGGGGCTAAAAAATTAATTGCTGTTGTCCCTTATTTTGGTTATGCTCGACAAAATCGGGAACATCTACCCGGTGAGTCTGTTTCAGTTAATGTTGTTATTCGCGTTTTGGAGTATGTTGGTTTTAATGCTATTTTCACGGTAACCCTTCATGATGAAGCCACTGAAGGCATATTCTCAGTCACTTTTAAAAATATTGACGGTTTTTTACCTTTAAATAAAAAAATTAGTCTTTATTTAAAAAAACATTATCCTGATGATAAAGTAATTGTTGTCTCGCCGGATCAAGGTGGTGTTGAGCGAGCACAAATTTTTGCTGAAAATTTCTTTCATCAAAAAAATGTTGAAATTGCGGTTATTGAAAAAAAAAGAAATTTAGAAAAAATTCATCAATCAAAAGCATTAAAGCTTTTTGGTAATGTTAAAAATAAAATTGTTATTATCGTCGATGATATTATTACTTCCGGTGGGACTTTAGTTCATGCAGCGCAACTTTGTCTTAAAAAAGGAGCCAAAAAAGTAATTGCCGCGATTGTTCATCCTGATTTATCACCGGGGGCAAAAGAAATTATTGAGAAAAGTTCGATTGAAAAAATATTTGTCACCAATACCATTCAATTAAAAGAAACCATCTCAAAATTCGAAGTTGTTTCTTGTGCTCCCATTATTGCCCAAACCATCAAAGAATACCTAAGTTAATTTATCTTATAAGTCTTATAAGACTTATTTTTTCTTATACACTCTTATCACCGGATGATCAAAAACGGTCCAGGTCTCCTCAGTTTGTTCATCCGGAAATTCGAATAATTTTTTTCCAAAAAAATAAATTTTTGGAGACGAAGAAAATTCCGCCACCTTTTTAAAACCAAGTCTACCCGAAAAAAGATTTTGATAATATTGATTCAACTTAGGAAATTCTTTTTTCAACTTGTCACAGCGTTTTTTTTCATAACTTAAATTATCAAGAAAATTATTTCTTTTTTCTGGCCAAAAACAAGTATAATTGGCAAAAATTCTTCGCGAGGGAACAAAAATATAATCAGCGCGATTTAGATGATATATCAAATCTTTTTGAAGTGTCTCGTTTTGATCTAAATCATAAAAATTAAAAGAAATGATTTGTAAATTCTTCTCCAATAACTTTTGACTTTTGACTTTTGACTTTTGACTTATTATTGGAATATCCACTACATTGGCTGTTTCTGATAAAATATACGAATTTTCCGGAATATTTTTAAAAATCCACTCCGAAGCCTGAAAACGAATATCAGGATTTTGATAAATTGAAAGATAAGCTATTCCAGGCACAATACCAAGTATAACAATTATAATCTTTATAACTTTTATAACTTTTATTTTCTCTAAAAAAAATATTCCAAAAATCAGCATTATTGGAAAAACTGGTGCCAAAAATCTTGTCCATTTAGCATAAATAACCGCGTTGGGTAAAAAATAAATCAAAAATGCCCCAAACAAAAAAATTATTTTTTTGTCTTTTTTTTTCTTTCCTATAAATCTTATAAAACCTATAAAACTTATAAGACTTACAAAACCCATCGCCGCCGGAATCACTTTTATTAATTGAAAAACAATCGGTAAACTATAATCAAACTGTTTGGTATAAAATGTTTTTATCTCGCCTAAGGCAACCGCCCGCTCATATTTAAAGGTTGAATAAAAATCAGGCCAAGAAATAAAGTTATGCGGTGAAAAAATCACCGCCACGATTAAACTTAAACTAAAAAAATAACCTAATAAAAAAATTTTTTTAACAAATGTTTCTTTGCTAATAAAAAAAATAATCAATAAAGGTAATACTAAAAAAATTAACGAAGAAACTTTAGTCGCCAAAGCCAAACCAGAAACTATCGCTGAAACCTTTAAAAAATATAATAGATCAATCTTTTGATCTAAAAAAAGTAAACCCAGATAAATCAATAAAAGATAAAAAAACATTAAAAGTGCTTCAGTTGTCCCAAAATGAGAAAATTGAATAAAAAATGGCGAAAAAATAACCATTAACCACCACCAAATTTTCTCCTTTTTTATACCGGTTATAACTTTTATAACTTTTATAACAATTATTGCTGATAATATTAAAGCCATCGCCGAAATTACTCGCAAAGCCAGAGTCGCTTCCTCAAAAAAGATAATCATTTTCCCAAAATCAGAAAAACCGCGATAAATCCAAATTAAAAAATAACCTAAATAAAGAGGAAACTGTCCGTAGGCAAAAAAGTGGGGATTGAAACAGTTTTGGATTTCAAATTTCTGATTCTGAAGTTCACAACTTAATCTTTGAATAGTATTAGCCATATTTCTTTCATCCGGATGCATCGGGTAGGGCAGTCCCCAATCTAAACCAACAAATCGCGTATAAAGCAATAAACCCACAACCAGTAACCAGTAACTAGCAGCAATAATATTCCTCTTGATTTTTCTCATTTTTCAATTATAATTTAAAATAATACTTTAATAATTTACGATTTTCTAGATAATTATTTAGAACTTAGAATTTAATCCACGCGTCCGTTAAATACGGGGCGGGAAATTTAGGAGTTTAAATGAAAATGTACGAGCTAACCCTTCTTCTTGAAAAAGAAGATGACTTAAAACCAATCAAGGAACTAATTACTCAATATTCAGGAAAAATATTAACCGAAGAAAAATGGGGTGAAAGATTATTATCTTATCCCATCAAGAAAAAAAATAAAGCCATTTATTATATTCTTGATTTTTCTCTCGATAAAAAAAATATTCTTCCCTTAAAAACTAAACTTAACTTTAACGAAAGAATTATTCGTTATTTATTATTAGTTAAAGAAAAATAATTCTATGGCTAGTCGATCTTTAAATCGGGTCATGCTTATTGGCAATTTAACTCGTGACCCAGAATTAAAATATACCCAGCAGGGAACAGCAATCTGTACTTTTGGTTTAGCCACCAATCGTTCTTGGACAACTAACAGTGGCGAACATCGGGATGAAGTTCAGTATCATCGGGTTGTCGCTTGGCAAAAATTAGCCGAACTTTGTGGAAAACTTCTAACCAAAGGCCGAAAAGTTTATGTTGAGGGTCGGTTAACTTATCGCACCTTTACCGGTCGTGATGGTCAACAAAAAACCATTGCTGAAATCGTTTTGGACGACTTTATTGTTTTTGGCGATGGCAAAAAAATAATCGAGGAGGAAAAATTGGTTGAAGAAGAGATAGAAAAAACAAAAGAAACATCAATGCCAATACCAGAAGAAGAAATTCCAATCGAAGAAGAAGCTGAGACTCTTACCGGTAACAATCAAATTAAACCAACTAAAGGAGAGGTTGATAAAAAAGATAACGATAGTCAAACAACATCACAAGAAGAAAAAATCAATCAGGACGATATTCCATTTTAAAAATTAATCTATCACGGTCAACGTGATTTTAATTTAAAAAAATGAATCGATGTTATTTTTGCCAAAATAAAATTGAACCATCATTTAAAAAACCTGAAGTTTTAGAAAAGTTTTTAACTCCCCGAAAAAAAATTCAGGCACGAAAAATTAGTGGTCTTTGTGCTCAGCATCAGCGACGCTTAGCCAAACAAATAAAGTATGCCCGCTTTTTAGCCCTTCTTCCTTATGTTTCTTACCAAGGAGTGAAATAACTTATAAAGCCTATAAGACTTATACGACTTATAAGTTTTATCACACAAACGCCGCCGAAGCCACCCGATCGCTCTTTTGCGAGAAACGCATCAAAATGACTCCCTTGGCTGTTCGCGAACGGCTGGGGATAGAGGAGAGGGGAATTTTAACCACCTGACCCATTTGACTAGTGATAATTACCGTTTCATCTTTCTCGTTAATAATCTGTGAAAAAGCTACTTGACCAAATTTTTGATCAACAGAGGCAATCTTTACCCCTTTACCACCGCGATGCTGTCCTTTAAAAAAGGAAAGCGAGGTTTTTTTACCAATTCCATGTTCGCCAATAACCAAAATATCTTTTTTAAAGTCCTCGGAAGAAAAAACATCAGCCGCCACCACATAATTTCCGGAAGATACTTCCATTCCCTTAACTCCAATCGATGAGCGTCCGGTAACTCTTACTTCTTCCTCTTTAAAAACAATCGCTTTACCATCGGTTGAGGTTAAAATTACCTGGCTTTTACCATCGGTTAGTTTTACCCATAAAAGCTCATCACCGCTTTCCAATTTTATTGCGATAATTCCATTACTTCGGATATCAGTATATTCAGAAAACGGCGTTTTTTTAACCGTGCCTTTTTTTGTCGCCATCAAAACAAAAAGCTTGTCTTTTTGCTCTAAAACATCTTTATCATAAACTAAAACTGAAGTAATTCTTTCATCTTGTTTTAAAGCTAAAAGATTGACAATGGCTTTTCCTTTGGAAATTCTTGACCCAACTGGAATATCCCAAACTCTGGTTTGAAAAACTCGACCTAAATTACTAAAAAACAACACATAATCATGGGTCATCGCCGAGGTAATAAAGTAAACATTATCAGTCTCTTTTGTTTCCATCCCAGAAACCCCTTTTCCACCCCGATTTTGCACCCGGAAAGTCTCTCTTGGCACTTGTTTAATATATCCTTCTTTGGTTAGAACAACAATCGCTTCCTTATTATCAATTAACTGCTCATCGGTAATCTCTCCTGGTTTGCTTTTTATAATCGTTGTTCTTCGCTCATCGCCATATTTTTCTTTAAGATATAAAAGCTCATCTTTTATCACCTTCAAAACTTTAAAAATATCTTTTAAAAGCGAATTTAAATAGTCAATTAATTCTTTTAAAGTTACCAGTTCATTTTCGATTTTTTCTCGTTCCAATCCAGTTAACTTTTTTAAAGGCATGTCCAAAATCGCTTGGGCCTGAATGGCGCTTAATTTAAAACTTTTCATTAACGCCTGTTTTGCCTCTTCTTCATTTTTCGATTTTTTAATTAAAGCAATTACCTCATCAATATGGTCTAAAGCAATCAAATACCCTTCTAAGATATGGGCCCGTGCTTTGGCTTTTTCCAATTCAAAATAAGAGCGCTTGATAACAATTTCCATCCGATGCCGAAGATAAATTTCCAAAAGCGACTTAAGACTTAAAGTCTGTGGTATTCCATCAACCAAAGCGACAATATTGGCTGGAAAAGAAGTCTGCAGTTCTGTATATTTAAAAAGATTATTTAAGACTTTTTTATAGGAAGCATCCCGTTTTAATTCAATCACCACCCGTATTCCTTCTCGATCCGACTCATCGCGTAAATCAGAAATACCAACAATTTTTTTATCTTGTACCAGTTTAGCAATCTTTTCTACCAAAGCCGCTTTGTTTACCTGATAAGGCAGTTCTTTGACGATAATCGCCATTTTACCATGACCTAAATCTTCCTCCTCAACTTTAGCCCGGATCAAAATCGAACCGCGCCCAGTAGCATAAACATTTTTAATATCTGAAAAACCATAAATAATACCCCCAGTTGGAAAATCTGGGCCTTTAATGTAATTCATCAATTCATCTAATTCAGCTGGAAAATTGATCTCTGTAATTAAATCTTTCGCATTTTGTTTCTCTTTAAGAATTTTTTCTTCAACTTTGGCTTTATCGATCATAAAAATCAAAGCATCAACCACTTCAGAAAGATTATGGGGAGGGATTTTGGTTGCCATGCCAACGGCAATCCCTTCGGCACCCATTAAAAGGAGATTGGGTAATTTTCCTGGTAAAAAAATTGGTTCCTTTAAAGTCCCGTCAAAATTATCCGTCCAATCAACAGTTTCTTTTTCAATATCAAAAAGCATTTCCTCAGCGATTTTTGACAGTTTTGCTTCGGTATAACGCATGGCCGCGGGCGGATCACCATCAACCGAACCAAAATTACCCTGGCCACGAATTAGAGGATAGCGCATGGAAAAATCCTGAGCCATCCGGGCCAAAGCCTCATAAACTGGGGCATCACCATGAGGATGATACTTTCCCAAAACTTCACCAACGATTTTAGCGGATTTGGAAAAACGCGCTCCCGAGGTTAAACCCATCTTGTACATGGCATATAAAATCCGCCGCTGCACTGGTTTTAAACCATCACGGGCATCAGGAAGCGCTCGGGAAACAATCACCGACATGGCGTAATTTAAATACGCCTGCTTCATCTCACTTGTTATTTCTGTTTGTTTAATCTGAGTCATAGGAAAATATTTAAAATTTAAATCTCAAAATTTAAAAAATTAACCTAATTGATCTAATTGACCTAATTTCTAATCTTTCTAATCAAAAAAAACAATTTTTAAACAACATTTACACAATTTTTACACTAATTTTCAATCTCCTAATGTCAATCAATCTCAATTTATCTCTACCAATCTCTACATATATCCATTTGTCTCAATAAATATTTTTTTATCAATATCAATGCTTACGTTATACGTTCCACGTTACACGCTACACTACTTCTTCAATCCTTTTCTTATTGCTTCTTCTGCCTCTTTTTTACCTAAAAATCTTTTCGTTTTTACCCATTTCCCAGGCTCAAGCTCTTTATAGTGATTAAAAAAATGTTGAATCATTTCTTTAGTTTTTTGAGGTAAATCATCAACTGACTCAACTCCCGCATAAAACGGATCAACTTTTTTTGTTGGTAAAGCAATAATTTTAGTATCAATTCCGGCTTCATCTTCCATCTCAAGCATCCCAATGGGACGAGCGGGGATAACTGTCCCCGGCAAAACCGGATAAGTGGAAATCACCAAAACATCCAAAGGATCGCCATCTTCAGCCAAAGTATTGGGAACAAAACCATAATTAAATGGGTAAAACATGGCCGTATAGGCAAAACGATCAACGATAATCACCCCGGCTTTTTTGTCTAATTCATATTTGACTGATGAGCCTTGAGAAATCTCCACCAAAACATTAATTTCCTTAGGTGGATTTTTACCAGCAGAAATTTTTTTGATGTCCATATAATTGTTATAAAATTTATAACGATTATAAATCTAAATTAGCCAGTTTTGCATGAGTAACAATAAATTTTTTTCTTGGCGGCACCTCATCACCCATCAGCATCGAAAAAACATAATCTGCTTCTTCAGCATCGGCGATACTTACTTGTTTTAAAATTCTGTTTTTCGGGTTCATTGTCGTTTCCCAAAGCTGTTCTGGATTCATCTCACCCAAACCTTTATACCGTTGAATGACAACTAAATTAGGATTGGTTTTAAACGGTTCTTCTTTCAAAATCTCAGCCATAATTTTTTCTTTTTCTTCATCTGAATAAACATAAAAGATTTTTTTTCCTGCTTGAATTTTATATAAAGGCGGTTGAGCAATAAAAAGATGGCCATTTTTTATCACGTCGGGTAGATGTCGATAAAAAAAGGTTAAAAGCAAAGTCCTTATATGCTCCCCATCAACATCAGCATCGGTCATAATAATAATTTTATGATATCTAAGTTTTTTATAATCAATTGTCTCCCCAATTCCCATCCCCAAAGCCACAACTAAATCTTTTAATTCTTTAAACGACAAAACCTTATCTAAATAAGCTCTTTCGGTATTCAAAATCTTTCCCCGAAGCGGTAAAATCGCTTGAGTTTTTCTATCCCGTCCTTGTTTAGCGCTTCCCCCGGCCGAATCGCCCTCAACAATAAAAAGTTCGGATTTAGCCGGATCTTTTTCCTGACAGTCAGCCAGTTTTCCAGGAAGTGACACCCCCTCCAAAGCTCCTTTTCGAAGAACCGCATCTTTGGCGGCTTTGGCGGCCAACCTTGCTTTTTGAGCTAAAAATACTTTTTCCAAAATCGTTTTTCCAACCTTTGGATTTTCTTCAAAAAAGGTCTGAAGATAGTCAAAAACTGTCTGTTGAACTACTGTTTGGACTTCAGAATTGCCCAGTTTTGATTTGGTTTGACCTTCAAACTGAAGATTGGTGGCGGGCATTTTTATATAAACCACGGCCGTTAACCCTTCTTTAACATCATCACCGGTAAATGTTTCATCACCATTTTTTTCACCTAGTTCTTTTTTGGCATAGTTGTTAATCGCTTTGGTTAAAGCGGTTCGAAAACCGGTTAAATGAGTTCCACCCTCAACTGTATTGATAACATTAACAAAAGAGTGAATATTTTCATTAATGGCATCAGTATATTGAAGGGCCACCTGAATCTCTTTATCATCAACTTGTTTTTTGATAAAAATTGGTGGCCCAAACAAAACCTTTTTTCCTCGATTTAAATCGGAAATTAAAGAAATAATTCCACCATCAAAATAAAACGCGATTTTTTCTTTTTCTTTTTTATTTTCAATCCGAAAATAAACATTATTTATGAGATAAGCTCGTTCTTTAACCTGTTTTTTTAAAGCCGGATAATTAACCTCAATTGTCTCTTTAAAAATCTCGGAATCGGGTAAAAAAGAAACGGCCGTGCCACTTTTTGCTGAAAAACCTAAAATTGATTTCTCTACTTTTTTTACTTTATAAAGCGGAGTACCACGCTTATATTCCTGACGAAAAAGAGCGCCATCACGGGCAACTTCAATAATAAAGTGGGACGATAACGCATTAACAACCGAAGCCCCCACTCCATGAAGGCCGCCGGAGACTTTATAGGCGCCGGGAGTAAATTTTCCTCCAGCATGAAGTTTAGTCATTACAATCTCCAAGGCCGAAACACCATACTTTGGCAAAACATCAACCGGAATACCTCGACCATCATCAAAAACAGTCAGATAGTTGTTTTCTTCGATAATAATCTTGATATTTTTACAAAAACCGGCCAAGGCCTCATCAATAGCGTTGTCGATAATTTCGTTTAAACAGTGATTAATTCCAGCCTGTGACGTGGTACCAATATACATCCCCGGTCGTTTCCGTACCGGTTCTAATCCTTCCAAAACAACAATGGAATCAGCCCCATATGAAGATTTTTTTGTTTTATCCATATTTGTCTTAAGTTACCTTAGGTTATTTTAACTCAACTTTAGCACCAGCCGTCTCCAATTTCTTTTTTGCCTCTTCTGCCTGTTCTTTTTTCACTTCTTTTAAAACCTCAAAAGGAAGCGTTTCAACGGCTTTTTTCGCATCCATAAGACCTAAATTAGGTAAAACCTCACGCACCGCTTTAATGACATTCAATTTATTGGCGCCAGCATCAGTTAAAACGACCGTAAACGTTGATTTTTCTTCGGCGTTTGTTTCCGCAGAAGTGGCCGCCTGTGGAGCCGCCATCGTCATTGCTGGCATCGCTGAAACACCAAATTTTTCTTCTAAATATTTAGCTAAATCAGCCATTTCCAAAGCGGTTAATCCTTCAATTTCGGTGGCAATTTTTTGTAATTTTTCAGAAAGCTTAAGCTCATCAGCCATTTTGCTCACCTCCCTTCCTTTTTCCTATCTGACTTATAAGACTTATTAATCTTATCTCCACAAATTTTAAGCTATAAACCAAGCGAGAAGCCGGTGATCTTAAACTAGCAACGATTCTTCCTAAAAGTTCTTGTCTTGATGGTAAAGTCGCCAATCGTAAAAGACTTTGTGACTCATAGGCGATGTTATCTAAAAAACCAAATTTAAAAGAAAGACTTTTTTCTTCTTTAGCAAACTGATAAAAAGCCGACAGTCCCTCAACCCAATCACCATCGAAGGTTATAAGAGCGGAGTTTTGTTTTAAAGGCAAAAACTTTTCTTTGATCGATTTTAACGACTGATTGGCATCAATTAATGCTTCCAATGCTTTTTGAAAGAGGGTATTTTTAATGACTGTAAACCGGGTAGTTTTTTTTCGCAAACTTTTCCTTAGCTCCTCAAGTCGTTTATGAGGGGTACCTTCAAATTTAACCAAGACGAAATTTTTTTTATCAGCAATAAGTTTTTGCAGTTGTTCTTTTTTTTCAAGTTTTTTTTGATTTGGCATATGTTTTTCCTCGCCGGGAGATCTTATAATTTTTTTTACGCTAATTTAATTTAAATTAGCAACCCGGGTCTTAGGCGAAGCCACGTCTGACGTAGGCATAAAGCCACGTTTGACGTTGATTTTTATATTATATCATATAAGACTTATAAGTCTTATCACATCGCCTCCAAAAGCTCTCGCAATGTTTTTGGCTGATGTTCTTCTTTCTTTTCCTTTTTTTTCGGTGTAACTTGCGCTTTATATTTTTTCGCTTTTTCTTGCTTTTTTTGAAATAATTCAACTCTTCCTTTAACATCTAAATATCGATGCTGGCCAGTATAAAAAGGATGACACTTGTAACATACCTCAACTTGAATTAATTTTTTATTTGATCCGGTAACAAAAGTGTGGCCACAAGCACAAACCACTTTCGCATCTTCATAATAAACTGGATGAATATTTTTCTTCATAAGAAATTCATTATAACATAAAAAACTTTTTGTGTAAAGAATAAAATGATATAATGAATTGGTGTAAAAATGATACGAATGATGCGAATATGAAATAGAGATAAATAGAGATAGATGGCGATAAATGGAGATTGGAAGATTATAGAGATTAGTGTAAATGTTGTGTAAACATAGTATAAACATTGTATAAACGTTGTGTAAACCGCGTCTAACGCGGTGTAAATATTGTGTAAAGGTTGTTTTTTTGTTGATTAGAAATTAGGTAAATTAGGTTAATTAGGTTAATTTGTCCTAACTTTTAACTTTTTAGTTTTGAGCTTTGAGTTTTGAGTTTTGAGTTTTGAGTTTTTAATCATATGTTCCCTCCCATCTTAAAAAAAATCAGTTTATTTTTACAGCGTCTTCCCGGGATTGGTGAAAAAACTGCCAATCGTCTTTCTCTTTTTCTGTTAAAAATTCCTGAAGAGGATTTAGAAACTTTTGGTCAGAATTTAATTGATTTAAAAAGAAAAATTAAATTTTGTCGCCGCTGTTTTAATCTATCTGAAGAAAGTCTATGTCAAATATGCTCCGACCCAAAACGAGATCATAAAACAATTATTGTCTTAGAAACTGTTCTTGATCTTTTGAGCTTTGAACAAGGTAATATTTATCAAGGAGTTTATCATGTTTTACAAGGAAAAATCGATCCTCTAAATCGTGTCTCAGCCGATGATTTAAAAATTAATGAGCTTGTCAATCGTTTAAAAAAAGAAGAAGTTAAAGAATTAATTATTGCCACTAGCCCTGATATGGAAGGGGAGGCGACGGCCTATTTTATTAAAAATCGACTCGAGAAAGAAATTTTGCCACAAAAAAAAATTGAAATTACCCGTCTTGCTTACGGCTTACCCATTGGCGCCAATTTAGAATATGCTGACTATATGACTTTAAAAAAAGCGCTTGAAGGAAGAAGAAATCTACTTTAAATTAACAAACTTTTACCCAACTTTTACACTAACTTTCAATCTCCCAATCTCAATTTATCTCTATTAATCTCTCCTTATCTCTATCAATCTCCATTTATCTCTATTTTTATTCGCATATTCGTAGATTAGGAATTAAATTTTTAGATTGCATCATATTTATTACTTTTTAACTAAGTTTACACAACATTTACACCATGTTTACACCACTTTTAAACAACATTTACACAATGTTTACCGCGTCAGACGCGGTTTACACTATGTTTACACAATGTTTACACTATTTTTACACTTTTTCGTTATAATTACTCTATGAAGCTCTACAATACTCTTACCAAAAAAATCGAAAACTTTACCCCGTTAAATCCACCAACCGTTACCTTTTACACTTGTGGCCCAACCGTCTATGACTATACTCATATCGGCCATATGCGCACCTATACCAACAACGACCTGCTAAAAAGAACCTTAACCTATCTTGGTTATAAAGTCAAACATGTGATGAATATTACTGATGTTGGCCATCTAACTGGCGATGATGATACCGGTGAGGATAAATTGGAAAAAGGGGCTAAAAAGTCAAAAAAAACTGTTTGGGAAGTGGCGGCGTTTTTTACTGATTATTTTTTCAAAACCACCGATGCTTTAAATATTTTGCGTCCCGATATTGTCTGCCCCGCCACCGATCACATCAAAGATATGATTGAGATGATAAAAAAGCTTGAAGAAAAAGGCTTTACCTATAAAACAAAAGAGGCTGTATATTTTGATGTTTCAAAATTTAAAGATTACGGAAAACTTTCCGGCCAAAAACTTGATGAAAAAATCCAAAAAGCAAGAGAGGAAGTTTACATTGATCCGGAAAAAAAACATCCGGCTGACTTTGCGCTATGGTTTTTTCGTGTCGGTCGATTTGCCGATCATACCATGCATTGGTCATCTCCTTGGGGCGATGGTTTTCCCGGCTGGCATATCGAATGTTCGGCGATGAGCACTAAATACTTAGGTCAGCCAATCGATATCCATGCCGGTGGAGTCGATCATATTCCGGTTCATCATGAAAACGAAATCGCCCAATCTGAAGCCGCCAACGAAAAACCATTTGTTCGATTTTGGTTTCATAATAATTTTTTAATGGTCGATGAGCAAAAAATGAGTAAGTCTTTGGGTAATTTTTATACCATTGATGATTTAAAAAAAAATAATATTGAACCGTTAGCCATTCGTTATCTTTTTTTACAAACCCATTATCAAAAAGTAGCCAACTTTACTTGGGAGGGGGCAAAATCAGCCCAAAATTCATATAATAATCTTAAAAAAATCGTCTTGGAGCTTCAGTCTTATAACTCTTATAAGTCTTATAAGTCCCATAACTCTTATAAGACTTATCACTCTCACTTTGTTAAATTTATCAGTGATAATCTCCAAATCCCAAATGCCCTCGCCCTTCTTTGGCAGGCAGTTAAAGATCAATCTTTAAATCCCCAAGAAAAACTTTCTCTAATCTATGACTTTGATAAAGTTTTTGGTTTAAAACTGACCGACATAAAACCCCAAAAAATTCCCCAAGAAATAATTAAATTAGCCGAACAAAGAAAAAAATACCGCCAAGAAAAAAACTTTAAAAAAGCCGATCAGATAAGAGAAAAGATTGAAAAATTAGGTTACAAAATTGAAGATTTACCCAAAAACCAATATCTTATCAAAACTAATTAATCATAATTAATCATATAAGTCTTATAAGACCTATCTTGACTTTATCTTTTTTTTTTTCTATCATAAGTTTTATGAGATTTCTTCTTAAAAAGATTTTTCTTTACTTTATTATTTTTGTTTTGGTTTTTGGCGTCAATTTGATTTTAATAAAAAAAATCATTTCGCAATCAAAAAAAGAAGCTCAGATTGAAAATCTATTATCAGAAATAGGGGAGATTAAAAGTAATCCATTTTCTACCTCTACCTTTCCTCAGGTTTTAGGTGCCTACCAAGGCGAGATTCAAGTGGCTGATGGCCGGGTAGCCAATCTTAAACATTTTTTTCGCAAATATAACTCACCCCTGTATGATTATGCTGAACTTATAGTTTCTGTCTCCGATAAGTATGGTTTTGACTACCGGCTTCTTCCGGCAATTGCCATGCAAGAATCAAATCTTTGTCGCTATATCCCCGAAAACTCCCATAACTGTTGGGGGTGGGGGATTTATGGCGATCAAGTACTTCGTTTTTCTTCATATGAGGAAGCGATAGAAACAGTGGCTGCTGGAATAAAAAAAGAATATATCGACAAAGGCTTAGTGACTGCCTCAAAGATTATGGAAAAATATACTCCTTCCTCTCCTGGTACTTGGGCCCGTGGTGTTAATACTTTTCTTCGGATGTTAGAATAAAAAAAGGTATTATGCTATAATTTGCTTATTATGCTTACCCAACCACCAAAGGGTTTTCGCGATTTTTTACCAGAAAAAGCCATTGCTCGAAACTTTGTTATTGAAAAACTAAAAGTTCTTTTTGAACGATTTGGTTTTGATCCCCTAGAAACACCAGCCGTAGAATATGCAAAAGTCCTTCTAGGCAAATATGGAGAAGAAGCCGATAAATTAATCTATCTTTTTGAAGACCGAGGCGGCCGAAAACTTGGTCTTCGCTACGATCAAACCGTTCCCTTAGCCCGCGTTGTTGCTCAGTATCAAAAGATAACAAAACCATTCAAACGCTATCAAATCCAACCAGTTTGGCGGGCGGAAAATCCTCAAAGCGGTCGTTTTCGCGAATTTATTCAGGCAGATATTGATATTGTGGGTGAAGAAAATATCTTGGTTGAGGCTGAAATCATCACCTGTGCCTTGGCGGTTTTTAAACAATTGGGCTTTAAAAAAACAAAGATGTTTATTAATGATCGACAAAATTTTGCCAAGCTTGATAAAAAAATTATTACGGCGATCGATAAATTAGAAAAGGTCGGTGAAGAAAAAGTAAGCGAAGAAATCCAAAAAAAAATGGGTTACGACATAAAACAGGCAAAAAAGATTCTTTGGCAAATTAAAAATACCCCACCTTCTAACAATCTAAAAACCCTTTTTTCACTTTTGGAAAAAAGTAACTTAAAACAAGGGGTTGATTTTATTTATCAGCCAACTTTAGCCCGCGGTTTAGATTATTATACCGGGATAATCTTTGAAGCATTTGATGAAAGTTATAAAGCCGGAGCTTTGGGTGGTGGCGGAAGATATGATAACCTGATTGGGGTTTTTTCTGGTCAAAAAATTCCGGCTTGTGGTTTTGCTTTTGGGTTTGATCGGCTGCTTGAAGCAATGGAGTTATTAGATCTTATCCCCAAAAAATCAACCACCACCAAAGTCTTGGTCACGGTATTTTCCGAAAATCTTCTTGAGAAATCAATTCAAATCACCAATTATCTTCGGCAAAACAATATTAATACGGAAATCTATCTTAACCCGGAAAAAAAACTTGACAAACAGCTAAAATATGCTGATAAAAAAGGAATCCCTTACGTCTTGATTATTGGACCAGAAGAAGCCAAAAAAAATGTGGTAAAATTAAAAGATTTAAAAACCGGTAAACAACAAGAGGTAGTTTTAGAAGATATTTTAAAGATCTTATCTAACTTATAAGTCTTATAGGACCTATAAGTCCTATTTTCCCTATGCTCATTAATCCCAATATTGCCATCATCGAGGCCCTTCCTGGTGTTGGTGGTGATGAGGCAAAAATCTGGATGAGGCAACTTTTGCTATCTTATATTCGTTTTGCTCAAAAAAAAGGGTTTAAGTTTTCCTATCTTGATGATGATGTGGTAGAAATTCGCGGCGAAGGCGCTTTTAACCTTTTTAAAAATGAAACCGGGGTTCATCGAGTTCAGCGAATTCCCAAAACCGAAAGACGGGGAAGAATCCATACCTCAACGGCGGTGATTGTGGTTTATCCACAAATTATTCAATCGGATATTAAAATTAATCCCGCCGATTTAGAATGGCAGTTTTTTCGCGCCGGCGGTCATGGCGGGCAAAACGTCAATAAGGTTGAAACTGCCGTTCGCCTTGTTCATAAACCAACCGGAATTGTCGTTACTGCTTCACGAGAACGCTATCAAGAAGCCAATCGTCGAATCGCTTTAAATCTTTTAGTCGCCAAGCTTTACCAATTGGAACAGGAAAAAAAACAAGGGCTTTTACATTCCTATGTAAAAAATGTTGGCAGTGGCGAGCGGGCCGAAAAGATTCGCACCTACAACTTCCCTCAAAACCGACTGACTGATCATCGAATTGGTAAAAGCTTTTATGATCTTGAGAGAATTATTGAAGAGGGGGAGTGGGACAAAGTCTTATACGACTTATAAGACTTATAAATCATATATTTTCTATTTCCATTGTTTTTTTCTTGTTTCTATAGTATAATTTTTTTATAATGGTCATCAACGGCAAAAAAATCGCCTTCGTTTTGGAAAAAGAAATCAAAAAATCCATCAAAAAACTTAAAAAACATCGACCAAAACTGGTTGTCTTTCTTATCGGCCAATCAGAAGATCAACTTTCTTTTGTTAAAATAAAAAGTAAACTCGCTAAAAAATTGGGGATTAAATTTGAACTTATTCATTATCGGACAGTGCCTCTTTTTGAACCCTTTGTTCGCAAATTAAAAACAATTGCCGATGATAATGAAACAACCGGAGTAATCATCCAACAACCGCTTCCTTCGGCTTTGGCCACCGAAACCATTTATCAATATATTCCCAAAGAAAAAGAAATTGAAGGCCATCACCCTAAAAATCTATTCTTACCACCAATTGGTCTTGCCGTCTTAACGGTTTTAAAATCAATTTTCTTAGGTGGTCAAATTAATTCAAAAATCATCATCAATCCCAAAAAAGACCTAAACTTTTTCCACCGAAAACTTAAAAACAAAAAAATTGTTATTGTTGGTCAAGGAATAACCGGCGGCTTACCAATCGGCAAAACATTTAATTACTTTAAAATCAATTATATCGGTATCAACTCCAAAACTGAAAATAAAGAAAACTATTATCAACAAGCTGATATTATTATAACAGCAGTTGGCAAAAAAGTAATTTTTCCTCAAAATTTAAAACCAGGCGTGATTCTAATAAATGTCGGTCTTCGCAAAGAAAATGGAAAACTAAAAGGTGATTATGATGAGAAAGAAATTAAAAATATTGCTTCTTTTTATACGCCAACTCCTGGCGGGATTGGCCCAATTGATGTTGCCTATCTTTATAAAAATTTAGTCGATGCGCTAAACTGCAAAAAAAATAACTAAAATTAATTTATTATTTGCCACTTGATATTTTTATCTTTTTTCATAAACGTCAATTGCCTTTTAGCATAAGAAACTTCTGACAAAATCCATTGAGAGATTGCTTCGTTTAAATCTTTTTTTTCTAAAAATACGGGAATAAGCTGCCTATAACCAATCGTTTTTAAACCAAAATCTTTATTAGAATAGCCTTCATTTAAAAGATTTTTGACTTCATCCAAGGCTCCTTGTTTTAATCTTTTTTTTACTCTTTCCTCGACCTTTTTCCGTAAAAGATTTTTATCAGAAAAACGAAGACCGATAAACTTTTTAATCGGAAAAAGAGGAGTGACTCTTTCTTTTTTTTGAACATCGATTTTATGTTTTAACAAATATTGAGCGATTTCAATCTTTCTTATCAACCGTCTTTTGTTTTTGCGATCACTTTCGTTTAAAGCCTCGAAAAAATTGTTTTTATGCTTTTTCAAAATCTCTTGAAGTTTTTCAACCGGTAAATCTTCAAGTTTTTTTCTTAAAGAAAAATTAGGGGGAACCGGATAATCAAAACCATAAAGAAGATGTTTTAAATAAAAATAAGAACCACCGACCAAAATCGGTGTTTTTTTTTGTTTTTTAATCTCGGCAATAACGTCGGTTGCTAACAAAACAAAGTTAAAAGAAGAAAAATATTGATTGGGAAAAACAATATCATAAAGCCACAACTTTATCCCATCTTTTAGATAATAACCAACATCAAAGTCTTGGATTTTTTTCCATAAAAAAAACTTATTCTTTTTTTTATCAATGTCTTTGCCGGTTATGATATCAAGTTTTTTGTAAATCTGGCGGGCATCAAAGTTGATAATTTCACCGTTATATTTTTTGGCAAAATCCAAAGCCAGTTTTGTTTTCCCAGTTGCTGTCTGACCGGTAATAATAATCATAATAAGTCTTATAAGACTTATAAGTCATATAAATCCTATCTTCTAAACAACTTCAAAAATGCCTCTTTGGGTATCTCAACATCGCCAACCATCTTCATCCGTTTTTTTCCTTCTTTTTGTTTCTCTAAAAGTTTTCTTTTTCGCCCCACATCACCCGTGCCTAAAACTTTTCCTGATTTGACTAAAACATCTTTACGAAAAGGAGCAATTCTGGCAGAAGCAATAATTTTTCCCAAAAAGGCCGCCTGAATCCTAACCTCAAATTGCTGGCGGGGAATAAGCTCCTTTAATCGACCAACCAAAAAACTTGCCTTTTCATAGGCTTTCTGAGAAGGAACAATTTCCGAAAATTCATCAATCGCCCGTCCATTTAAAAGAAGAGTCAAAGGCGAGGCTAAAACCGGCCGGTAATCTAAAAACTCCCAGTCTAAGGAGGCATAACCCGAGGAAACGCTTTTCAGCTTATCAAAAAAATCCGCAATAAGCTCAACCATTGGCATCTCATAATTAAGTTGAATTGAATCGCTTTTACCAATATTATTCATCGTTAAAAACTTGGCCCGATGATTTTGACATAATACCAAAACATCGCCTAAATATTTAGAAGGGGTAATAATTGTCAATTTAACATAGGGTTCAAGATAAGAATGATTATCTTTTTTAAACTCCACCTGCGGTGGCGTCAAAACCAAACTCAAACCAAACTCCCGCTCCAATCGTTCGCAAACCACATCAGCATGTAAAAGCCCCAAAAAACCCACCCGAAAACCGCTCCCCAACGCTTTACTATAAATTGGGGAAAACGAAATGGCGGCATCATTAAGATAAAGTTTTTCTAACGCTTTTTTAAGATTTAAATAATCCGCTGTATCCGTTGGAAAAACACCCGCAAAAACCATGGGTTTGATTTTTTTGTAACCAGGCAATGGTTGGGGATTACTGCTACCGTTCCCGACAAAATCAATTATCGTTTCCCCAACATCAACCTGATGAATATCTTTTAGATTAGTAACCACATATCCAATCTCACCGGCAGCCAATTGATCGGCCTCTTTTAAATCAGGAGTAAAATAACCCACTTCTTCAACTGTCACTTCTACTTTTGCATTGACCAAAAAAACTTTTTGTCCTTTTTTGATTTGACCGGAAAAAACTCTTACAAAAACAATCACCCCCCGATGTTGATCGAAGTAAGAATCAAAGATTAAAGCTTGAAGATATTGACTATCTGAAATATTGGTAGGGAACGGTCGCGACCGTTCCGCTAAATTTTGGGTTAAACCTAATGGATCAGGTATTTTTTCAATAATCGCGTAAAGTAATTCTTCCACTCCTTGTCCGGTTTTGGCCGAAACTAAATAAATTTCTTCATCTTTCACGCCTAAAAAATTAATCAGCTCTTTTTTTGTTTTTTCAATTTGAGCTTGAGGAAGATCAATTTTATTAATCGCCGGAATAATGACTAAATTTTTTTCCAGCGCTTTGTAAGCATTGGCTACTGTTTGGGCCTGAATTCCTTGAGTGGCATCAACCAAAAGAATCACCCCTTCAACACAAGATAAGGTCCGATCCACCTCATAAGAAAAATCAATATGGCCCGGAGTATCAATGAGATTTAGGATATAACTTTTATAGTGATTATAATCGTTATAACTTTTATATTCATACTTCATCCTCACCGGTGCCAGTTTTATTGTTATCCCACGCTCCCTGGAAATCGGATTTCTATCCAAAAACTGCTCCTCATGTTTTCCTTTTTCCACCAC
>Ga0068705_10000484_pt1 | contig 20145 bp, 17 predicted proteins | sample YNPMSTMetaG_FD_65631 | JGI IMG/M metagenome (GOLD analysis project Ga0068705, IMG submission 65631) | Anoxygenic and chlorotrophic microbial mat microbial communities from Yellowstone National Park, USA - YNP MS-T MetaG | ecosystem: Environmental > Aquatic > Thermal springs > Hot (42-90C) >... | reverse complement strand
TTTATAATTGAAGCTGATGAATATAAAGAGGCTTTTTTAAATTATTACCCCCGAATAATTATTTTAACTAATATAGATTATGATCATCCCGACTATTTTAAAACAGAAAAAGAATATAAGCAGTCTTTTAAAAAATTTTTTAAACAATTAAAAGAGCCTAAAATTCTAATAACTAAAAAAAATAGAATATTAAACCTTAAACCTTTTCCCTTCCCTTTTAAAGGTAAACATTGGCAAGAGAATTTATCTTTAGTTTATAGTTTAATAAAAATTTTGGGAATAAAAGAAAAACATTTTCTAAAATCTATAAGCACCTATAAGGGTATAAAAAGAAGATTTGAAATTATAAAACAAAAAAATGAAATTGTTTTAATAGATGATTATGCTCATCATCCAACCGAAGTTTTTGCTTATTATAAAAGCTTAAAAAATCACTTTTCAGATTATAAGATTTTTTTTATCTTTCAGCCTCATACTTTTACAAGAACCCATTTTCTTTTTAACGAATTTTTAAAAACCTTTAAAAAAATAAAAAATGATAAAAAAATTACTTTCATTATTTTTAAGACTTTTCCATCTGCAAGAGAAAAAGAAACAATACTTAAAATAAAAAATTTAAAAACTGATAAGCTTTTAGCAAAAAAGTTAAATACTTATTTTTTTGAAAAAGAAAAAGATCTTATAGATTTTTTAAATAAAAATCTTTTACCTAAAACCGTAATTACTACTGTTGGAGCTGGTGATGTTTATAAAATTTTAGAAAATATCAATTTCTAATTTTTTATAAAAAAAGTTTTTTATAAAAAGTTATAATAAAAATTATTTTTCTAAGGCTTTAATTTTAATTATAAAATCTAATTTTTCATTTAAATCGCTAATATTTATTTTTTGACTGGATCTCTCTAAAGCATTATTTTCATTTTCATTCGAAAAATAAATATTAACTCCGTCTTTTATTGTTTTAACTAAATAAAACAGGGTTATTAAACTAATAAGAATTATAAGAAAAAAATAAATAATTGAGATAAGAAATTTTATTTTTTTCATTTTTTTTAAAAAACTTGCCGAAAATTTAATTCAACATTGTATATATTATTATTTTTTTCAATTTTTAACGAAGATAAAAAGTTAAGCATAAAATTAGATATTAAAAAATTGGATAATTTATTAAAATCTTCTTTTTTTAATTCCAAAGTAATTTTTAATTCTTGACCTGAATCCTCAGAAGTTTTTATTTGCCAATTATTTTTTGAAAATTCTTCCAATATTAATCTTTTAGCTTCTTCAAAACTAATACTAAGCTTAGTATTTATTTGAGAAATAAAATATGATGGTTCTTGATTTGTTTTTTCTTTAATTAAATTATTTATGGTTTTTAATTCTGTTTGTTGAATTATATTTTGCTGATTAAATTTTTGTTTTTGCTTGTATGAAATTAAATTATTAATTTTTGAGATGATATTGTTGCTGTAAAGTTTTAAAGAAAAAATATAGCCTCCAATTACGCAAATGAGAAGCAAAACAAAAAGCAGTGATTTCAAATATATTTTCTTAAAATAATTTGATATCATTTTTTATGTCAGTGATTTTTTTATTAATTTTATTTTAACCCAAAATTTTTAAAAAGTTAAATTTTTTGTTAAAATTAAAAATGTTATAAATTTAAAAATGCTTATTTTAAGTTATGATTTAAGAGGATTATTTAAGAAAGAATTAACGCCTGAGATAATTTATAGTGCAGTTTTTAATTTTATAAAAAAAAATAAAATTAAAAATTTTTTAACAGGTACTGATTTTAATAAAAATAATTTGATAATAGCGGATTTTTTATATAAAAATTTTGCTTCTAAGTTTATAGGAATATTGCCAACACCATTATTTTATTATGAAGTTATAAGACAAAAAAAAGGAGGAATTATGATAACTGCTTCTCACTTAGATATTAAATATTCCGGATTAAAGTTCATTTTAAGAGATGGAAATTGTTGGAAACCTACTGTACAAGATATAAAAGTTAATAAATTGGTCAAAAACATTTCTTTTTCTAATAATGATTTTCTTTCAAAATCTAGTTTAAATTTTATTGATAAAAAAATTTATAATAATTATTTTGAAAAATTAAAAATTTTAGTAAAACCGACAGAAAAAATTTATGTTAATTTTGATCTAAGGAATTTATTTTTAAAAACTTCCCTGCCCTATTTTGAAAAATTGAAGATATTTCATGATCCTTCTGCAGCTATTAAAGTTGAAAGTGATTTTGATAATGATAGGATTTTTATTTATTATAAAAAAACTAAATTAGAAAATGATTTAATTTTTTATTTATTGTCTTTATCTCCTAGATATCATACCCTAGCAGTCCCTATTTATTTTAGTCAAAAATTAGTCAAAGACCTCATAAAGAAAGGCAAAAAAATATTTTTTATTAAAACTGGACACTACAATTTTAAAAAATCTTATAAAAAATTAGGTATTGATTTTGGATTTGAACCAAGTGGTCATTTTTATTTATTTAAAGATTTAAAAACTGAATCAGTTTATTTGCCACTTTATATGTTTTTAAAAAGATATCATAAAAATCTTGATGAAATTTTAGCCTTGAATAAAGATCTTGGCTTAATTAGATTAGATTATTTACCCAAGGGCAGTCAAAAAAAATTAAACTTAGATCATATAGTCCAAAAATTAAAATCAGTTTTTAATTTAAAAATTAAAAAATTTGATGGTTTTTTGCTTAAAGGAGAAGAATTTTATCTACATTTACGAGAAAGCAAAACAGAAAATAAAATAAGAATTTCTTATGAAGGAAATAAGAATGTCTTAAAAGAAATAAAAAAAATTGTCTTTAAAAATAATTAAAAATTTTAAAATATATAATGCCCCATCAAGAATTAATTAATAAAATTTTTCGTCTTTATCCTTATTTACTTTTGGCTTTGTTAATCGTTTTTATTTTTAGTCACACAATTTATTCAATTTTTTCTCCTATTTTTATTGGGGAAAATAAAGTTATAACGATTTATCCAGGATCTAAAATTTCAAGTATTGGGCAATCTCTAGAAAAAGAATCAATTATCCGTTCTTCTTTTTACTTTAAGTTATTAGTAGGTTTAAGAAAATCGACTATTAAAGCTGGAATTTATGAATTTAATGGTTTTTATAATCTATTAGATATAGTTAAAATTTTAGAAAAAGGAGGTAGAGGGGTAAAAATAACTATTACTGAAGGAATGACGCTAAAAGAAATAGAGAAAATGCTTAAAGAAAAAGGTTTTGATGTAAATTTTTCAAAATTTAAAATAGGAGATTTTTCTAATCTTGATTTAAAAAATTATTTTAAAGAAAATATAGGTTTGGAAGGGTTTTTAGCTCCTGATACATATGAGTTTTTTCCAAACGATAATGAAAGAACTATTCTTGAAAAAATTCTAAAAAACTTTTCTAATAAATATATGCCTGAACTTCTTAAAGGAGTGGATTTAAGTTTATACGAGAGATTAATTTTGGCATCAATTGTTGAAAAGGAGGCAAAAGTAAAAGATGATTTTCCGGTAATTGCTGGAATTTTAATTAAAAGATTAAAAATGAATCATAAATTAGAAGCTGACGCTACTTTAATTTATGAAAAATGCGGTTTTATTTTTTGCAATACTCAATTAACAAAAAAAGATCTTTTAAATAATTCAGATTATAATACTTATAAAATAAATAAGTTACCTCCGACGCCTATAAGTAATCCAGGTATATTAGCTATAAATTCTGTTAATAATCCCATAAATACTGATTATTTATTTTATTTAACTGACAAAGATGGTAAAGCTGTTTTTTCAAAAGATTTAAAAGAACATACGAAAAATATAAAAAAATTTATCAAAGATGATAGATAAAAATAATGATTTTATTTTCTTTTTCTAGAAAAAATCTTATTTTTAGGTAATCTAAGTTTATTCATGTAAATTTTATAAGATATAAAAATTTATTAAAAGGTAACAAAATGTTTTAAAATAAATATAATATGCAACTTATTAAGGAGAAAACAAAAATAAGCGAAGGAGAAAAGAAATTTTTAGAAAGACTTTCAAAAGAACATCTAAAGGTTCCTGAAAACAAAAAAGAAGCTCAAGAACATGTTAAATCAACAATCTCTAAGATAAGAGAAGAAATTGAAAATTTACCGGAAATCAAAAAAGAAAAAAGTTTTCATCCAGAGATAGAAATTTCGGATTCCTTAACTATTTTAACAGAAGCTTTTAATTTGGCCTTAAAAGAAGGAGTAGAAGAGGCTATTAAAGAGATTTATAAGAAAAATCCATGGGCAGTAGATGCTTTTCATGATTTATTAGTTGGTCATTTTTCAGAATTATGGTTTAAAAACAAAAAACCTATTAAAATTATGGATTTTTATCAGATTTTAATAATTTTTATATCTTTAATTTCTTTTGGTTTAATGTTATTTATTCTTTTAAGACTTATTTTTAATAAATAAAAATGTTTATGTCAATTCAAATTTTAATTGTGGTAATTTTTATTTTGGGTTTATTGATTATTTTTCTAACATTTTTATTTATTAAAAGATTAAAAGATAAAATAAATATAAGACTTTCGCTTGATTACTCTCTTTTATTAGTCGAATTTCCTAAAAGTATAGTTTTACCAAGCCCTTCTTCCAGTGATCCAAAAATCAAAATTATAGAAGAATTAACAACTTTTGAAAATTTTTTATCTTCTCTTCATAAGTTTAAAAATCCTATTGTTTTTGAAATAGCAACCCCTCATTTTGGTGAAGAAATATTTTTTTATATTGCAGTTTCTAAAAAAGAAATTGATATCTTAAGAAAAATAATTAGAGGATTTTGGAGTGGTTCTGAAATATCAGTTGTTAAAGAAGATTATAATATATTTAATCCCAAAGGCGTATCAATGGCTTCTTTTGTTAAACTTAAAAATCACGGATATCTACCAATAAAATCTTACAAGAATATTTCTTTATCCAACGTAGATATATTAGATTCTTTTTTATCACCTTTTACAAAATTGAAAAAAGAAGGAGAAGGTTTATCCTATCAATTGATTATTTCTCCGCTTCCCTCAAATGAAAATAAAAAAATTTTTTCAATCATTAAAAAACTAAGAGAAGGTAAAAAATTATCCGAAGTTTTAGAAAATAATATTTTTAACGAAATTTTAAATTTTTTATCAGAAGCCTTTGTTCCAACTTCTAAAGAAAAAGAAAAGGAAAAAGAAGAAGAAAAAACAAAGCCTAAACCCATTGAAGAAGTTGCTATCAAAAGTTTAGAGGAAAAAGCTTCAAAACCTTTATTTAAGGCAAATATTAGATTAGTTGTTTCTACAAATGATCATGAGTCTTCTTCAAATATTCTTTCTTCTTTGGAATCAGCCTTTCATCAATTTAATAATCCTGGTTTTAACGAATTTATAATCGAACGAGCAAAAAAGACAATTTTGAAAAAAATAATTTATCAATATTCTTTTCGAATTTTTGATAATAAAAAATCTTCCATTTTAAATACAGAAGAAATTACCTCTATTTTTCATTTCCCTATCTCTTATACAAAAAATCCCATAATTCATTGGCTACTTTCTAAGTCTGCTCCTCCGCCTTCTAATTTGCCAGAAGACGGTGTGATTTTAGGAGAAAATATTTATCAAGGTGATAAAAAAATAGTTAGAATAAAAAGAAATGACAGAAGAAGACATATATATGTTATAGGTCAAACAGGAACCGGTAAAACTACTTTACTTAAAAATATTATTCAACAAGATATAGAAAACGGAGATGGGGTATGCTTTATTGATCCTCATGGAGATGTTGCTCAAGAAATTCTTGGCCTTATTCCTGAAAATAGAATTGAAGATGTTATTTATTTTAATCCTGGAGACACACGAAGACCAATTGGTTTAAACATTTTAGAGCATTCCCCCGATAGACCGGAAGATAAAACTTTTATAATCAATACATTAATTGAAATTATAGATAAACTATATAATCTTCAATTAACAGGTGGCCCCATGTTTGAACAATATTTAAGAAATGCTCTTCTTTTGATAATGGATGATCCTTCTTGGGGAAATACCTTAATAGATGTTTCAAGAGTATTTACTAATAAATATTTTAGGGATGAGTTGCTTGATAAGTGTAAAAATCCTTTAGTAGTTGAATTTTGGAGAGGACAAGCTCTAAGAATTGAAGAGGGAGAGTTTTCTCTTGAGAGTATGACAGTTTGGATAACCTCTAAACTTAATCCTTTTATCACAAATGATTTTGTAAGACCAATTGTAGCTCAATCAAAATCCTCTTTAAACTTTAGAGAAATAATTGATAACCAAAAAATTTTAATAGTTAATTTATCAAAAGGTAAATTAGGAGAAACAAGCGCTTATCTTTTAGGAATGATAATAGTATCTAAGATTTTGCTCGCTGCTTTTTCTAGAGTTGATACCCCTGAAGAGTTAAGAAAAGATTTCTATCTTTTCTTAGACGAATTTCAAAACTTTGCTTTTAAAGGAATAGCTAGTATTTTATCTGAGGCTAGAAAATATAGGCTCTCGATGGTTTTAGCTCATCAATTTATAAAACAACTTATCGAAGAAATCTCGGCTGCTGTTTTTGGGAACGTTGGTACAAGTATTATTTTTAGAGTAGGAGCCGAAGACGCTGATTTTTTAGAAAAATTAGTTTCCCCTATATTCAGTAAATACGATTTGGTTAATATCCCAAATTATAATGCTTATTTAAAACTATTAATCGATGGATATGTCTCAGATGCTTTTAATATAAAAACAATTTCTCCATCTGCTATAAATCAAAAAATAGCCCAAAAAGTCGAAGAAATATCTATGTTAAAATATGGGAGACCAAAGGAAGAAATTGAAGAGGAAATTAATCTGAGATTTAAAAATTCAGATTTTCTATTTTAGATTTTATTTTAGATATTTTATAATTTTAAACATAAAAAAAATAAAATATAATATATAAGATGGAAAAAATTTATTTTATATTAATCTTTCTTATTTCTATTTTAAATTTAATTTTTTTTATAGTGGTGTTTTTTATTTTAAAAAACAATCAGCTTAGAATAAATAATCAAATTAATTTAGAAAAAACAAGCGAAATATTTAATTTAGAAAACAAAATTATTGAAAATTTTAAAATTCTATCACAAGAAATTCAAAATAAACTATCACAAGAAATTGAAAATAAACAAGAAAAAATAATAGCTTCTACATCTAAATTAGAAGAGGTTGGTAAAAATTTAGAATCTAGTGTTTTAGAAATAAAATCAGTTAAAGAAATTTTAGCTGGTCCTAAAAATAGAGGATATTTAGGAGAGGTAATGCTTAAAGAAATTTTAAAAACTCTTCCCTCCTCTTTTTACAAGGAGCAATTTTCTATTGGTCCTTATAGGGTTGATTATGCTTTAAAAATTAGTGATTCTATTATACCAATTGATTCTAAATTTCCAATTCAAGAATTTAATTCTTTGTTTAATCAAGATGAGAAAAATAAACAAAGTATAAAAAAAGATTTGATAAAAAAAATAAAAAATAAAATTGAAGAAATCTCTCAAAAATATATTTTACCTTCTACTACTAAAACTGATTTTGCTATAATGTATTTAGCTAATGAAAGTATTTATTACGAATTAATAAGTGATAAAGATTTTGAAGAAATTTGGGATTTTGCAAGACAAAAAAACGTATTTTTAACATCGCCTAAAAATTTTGAGTTTATATGTTCTTCCCTACTTTTAGTTATTGATAAACAAGAAACTAATAAAAATATAAAACAAATAATTTTTAATCTTAGACAACTGGATAAAGATCTTTTAGAACTTGTTCAGCAATTTGAAAAATCTTATAATCAGTTAAGGTATAGTTTTTCTAATTTTCAAGAATTTGAAAGAACATTAAACAGAGTTATTTCAAATTACAGAAGTATCTTAAAAACAGAAGAAATAATTGAAGAAAAAATTAAAGAAAGGTCGTTAATTTAATTTATATCGCAACCAAGATTTTACGCAGCAAATAATTTCAAATATTTAATTATTTAATTTAAAATATCTGCGTAAAATCTTTAAAGCGATTTTTCAAAATGAAAATAGCTATTAATGGTTTTGGAAGAATAGGAAGAATTTTCTTTCGTCAAGCTTTTGGTAATTCAAATTTTGAAATTGTAGCTATAAATGATTTATCGGATACTCAAAATTTAGCTTATTTATTAAAATATGATACTGTTTATGGTCATTATGAAAAATCAGTAAAAGCTTCTGACAATAAGATCATAGTTGAAAATAAAGAAATTTTAATTTTTAAAGAATCTGATCCTTTGAATTTACCATGGAAGGATCTAGAAGTAGATGTTGTTATAGAAGCTACAGGTTTTTTCACAAATTTTGAAAAAGCTCAGCTTCATTTAAAAGCTGGGGCAAAAAAGGTTGTGATTACAGCTCCTGCTAAAGATGAAGAAACTTTAACTTTTACTCCTAATTTAGAAGATTTAGAAAAAATATCTTCTCTTTCGGAAATGGAATTTATTACCTCTAATGCTTCTTGTACCACAAATTCAGTTAATCCAGTTTTGTCAATTTTAATTAAAAGAATAGGTATAAAAAAAGCAATTTTAACTACCATACATTCTTATACTGCTACTCAAAATTTAGTAGATGGAATTGTAAAAGGCAATGATTTTAGAAGAGGAAGGGCGGCTGCTTTAAATATTGTTCCTTCTACAACTGGAGCCGCAGAAGCCACTGTAAAAGTTATTCCATCTTTAAAGAAGAAATTTGATGGTATTTCAATAAGGGTTCCATCAATTTGTGGTTCTTTATCTGATATTACCGTTTTGACAGAAAGAAATACTTCGGTTGAAGAAATTAATAATATCTTTAAAGAAGAAGCAGAAAAACCTGAATGGCAAGGAATATTAAAAGTTACAGAAGAACAAATAGTTTCAAGCGATATTTTAAAAGAACCTTATGGCGCTATAGTTGATTTAACCTTGACAAAAGTAGTTGATGGTGATTTAGTAAAAATATTCTCTTGGTATGATAATGAATGGGGTTACGTTGCAATGCTTTTAAAGCATTTAGAAAGAATAAGTAAATTCTAAAATTAGTTTTACTTAGAAATACAAATATTAGGATTTAATTCTCCTGTTGCGCATAAAGTTATTCTCCCTCCTTCTTGAGCAGCAATGGTATAACTTGAAATTTGATCAGTAGGACTTCTTAATGGATCAACAGGTATTCTTGATAAAATGTTAGGAGTTAAACAAGAAAGATTTATTTCAGCATCACCAGTTTCTGTTCCAGTAGCTCTAATTGTAGTAGTGTTTGTTGGTAGTGTTGTAGAGTGATATTGACTTGAAGTACAATTCCACCTTCCTTGATTTTCGGTTAAATTTTGAACAACAGCATTTAAAAGATTATTTAGATCACTTACTCTTTGAGCATCTCGAGCTTTAGCAAATTGTCTTCCTGGGTTAAGAGCGACTATTATTCCTCCAGCTAAAATAACTATTATACCTATAACGAGCAATATTTCTATAAGAGTAAATGCTTTTTGTTTTTTCATTTTAATTTTTGACAAAAATTTAATTTAAAAACGACCATCTAGTTTATATTAATAATTATATCACACTTATAGTCTTTAGAATATATAATATTGTGGAAAACTTTAGAATAATTTTTAAAACTCTGTCCATTTAATAGTTTTGTAAAATTCAGAAGATAATGGAAAATAAGGGGGTGGAAGATACAAAAGATTGTTGTCATAGATAAGTTCTCGAATGTCATAGCCAGAAACTCTAGTATTACCGCTAACCCATGCAAAACCATATCTTAAACGGGTTCCAATTCCTCCATAAACAGTAATTTTTTGTCTCAGATATTCTTGTCCGCATCCAGACGAATAATAATATCTACCAACTCTTCCATTTTGCGCAATTAAAACAGAATCTATTCTTAAAATATCTTTACTTAATAGTCCTATATTAATATCTTTTTGTGCTATTAACCCTATTATATCCGTACCATCATAATTTGTATACAATAAATCATCATTTATGACAATACTAGTTTGCGCATTTGGGTTTTCTGGGAACTTGGCTGAAGCTATTATTAGCCTTTTGTTTTTTATTTTACCACTTATCCAAAGATTATCTTCAATAAAAATAACTCCATTTGATGGATATGTAGAAGTTGATATAAAGCTTTTACGATCTATACTCCAAGTACTTAGGTCATAACGGGAATTTGAATAAGAACAAATATTTCCTGGTTTGCAAATTTGGCAATTAGAAATAGATTTTAGTTTGGTAACTTTATAAAGAGTAAAATAGTCTTCACCTAAAATTATTTCATAGCCAAAATTGTTATCTCCAGAAAAATCTTTATAGAATCCTCCATTTTGTGCCAAATATTTGAGTTTTGATAGATCAGAAGTTATACCTCCAAAATCCACAGTAGGAACACCAACTTTTCTCCCAGCTTTAAATACATCTTGTCTTATTGGCAAATTATTAGGATCAGGGTTATTTCCAGGGCAAGGATCAATGGGATTTACGTGAGTATGAACGGCCCATTCTTTACATCCAGTATGGTCAGGATCTTGATAAGTGATTAGAGAGCTTTTTATTAAATTGTTTGCAATACCATCAAAACGTATGCCTTTATTAGAATGAATTTCTCCATAAACTATAGTCCCTGTTCCAAATCTAATATCACTATCTGTAATTAAAGAATATTTAGCCATAGAAGGGATGGAGACTATAACTTTAACTTTTTTCTTGATATTTAAATCATTAATCAATCTTCCTTCCGAGATAATTTCTGCAGTTCTTACTCCTTGAACAACCTGTCTTATATTCAAAGAAAACTCTCCTATTTTATTGCCCATTCTATCATAAAAATCATATGTATAAGGGCCTGGTCTTCCTGTACCATCTTGATAATCTTGTTGAAAATGATTTAAAAACCATCTGTAGTATTCAATACCTGATTCGGCAATGTTTAGGGCTTGAATAGAGTTTATTTCTCTGTTTAAAAAATTTAAATAACTATACACCCACAGCAAAGATCCTGAAAATATAAATAAAGATAAAGTAACATAAAACAATATATAAATAGATACTTGAGATTTTTTATTTATAAATTTATTTTTTTTCATCTTTCTTTCAAATTTCTAGGGGTTACTAAAATATAATTTTCAAAAAAACTGTCTTTTTTATTAGAAGTAAAAACTTTAATATTTGCCTTGATAATTTTAATTTTACTAATATCGCTTGTAGTGTTAAAATCTTTATCATAATAATAAAAAATATTTTGAGGAGCCGGTAACTCTTTAATGATTATTCTAGTTTTAGTTTTTAGATCATCATATTTTAAAGGAGAACCGGTTGGTGAAATAATTTCTTTTTTTAAAGTGTTATTTTCTATAAAATAAGATATTTTTTCTACTAAATTATCTTTATCAATGTCTGAATAGAAAGTCAATTTTTGATTTAGTGCTTCTTCCAAGGGATATCCTCCTATGTTTGAATCTTCCATAGATTTTAATTCCTTCTCAATTTCCTTTAAAAATAGGGCTGCTTCTTGATAATAACCTAACCCAAAAATAAAATAAGAATTAAAATTAGAAATATTTAAAATCAAATAAGTTAGACTAAAAAAGATGAAAATCAAAATTGTTATTGCTAAAGATAATTCAAAGATTGAAAAACCTTTCATATTTTTTTCTTATATATCTAAAATTAAGATAAAATAAAATTATCAATATTAACAAGATTATTAACATATAAACCAAAACAAATAATTTTTTGTTCTCATTTTTCCCTTGATATTCTAAAGAGTTTGTTTTATCTGTTTTTATTTTAACTTCTTTGTTATCTTTAGAATATAAGTTAACAGTAGTATTTTTTTCTATTTTTACTGTTTTACCTTCTTTTTTGATTTCTTCTTCTTTAAATTTTAAGTCTTCTAGATTTGAATTTTCATTTCTTATTTCTTTCTTTTCTATCGACTCTCTTTTGTTTTCATGTTTTAAAATATTTTTCGAAGAAGTAAAAGTTTCTAATTTTTCAATTGTTGTAGTTATTTTTCTTGAAAATGTCGAAGTGTTTTTTAAATTATAAAAATTTATATTTTCTACAGTTGTAGAATTATCAGTAGAAAAAGTTTCTGAATTCCCTAAAGTTACAAATTCACCAGAGATTACAGTTGAATTATTCCAAAAATCAGAAGCAGTTAATTTGAATTCATAAATGCTTGAAGGATAAACTTGCAAAGAAATCATACATTTCTTTAATTTTTCTGGGCAAACATCAAAGTCATCTTTAGAATATAATTTAACAGTAGAAGAATTTATTTGTTTGTATTCAAAAGTATATATAATTTGTTCATTAGAATTAAAAGATATCTCGGTTTGGGTTGTGGTAACTTGTTTTATTTCTAAGTTGGTAATAATTGGAGGATCAGATTCTTGACCTTCATAAAAGGCAGTTTTTAAAAAATAATTTGTTTCATTATTGTTTATTTTAAGAGGTTTTAAAGATTCTGGTAAGTAAAAATAATTTTCATATCCTGAAATAAGTTCTAAGCTATTTTTTACAAAAAATCTTAATTTTGAAGATGTCAAAGGTTCTATTTTTAATTTATAAATGTTGTTGCTATTAAATTTTAAATTAGATCCTAAATAAATTTGATATTCCCTTCCCCAAAACTTACCTTCAATAATTGGCAATATTATTTTTTTACTATATAACTTATTATCATTTTCATCTAAAATTTGAAAATTAATTTCAGAAGAAGTTGGATTATCTAACCATAAACTTATCACATTAATATTATCACTTAAGGGAACAAAAGGCTGGATAAGTATTTGATCTTTTAAAGTTACACTTTCTGTGCTTAGCGGAGAAAAATCAAAAACCTTAAATAGTTGTTGACCAAATGTTTCATTAATTTTTATAAAAAGAAATCCGAGTGTAAAAAAAATTATTAAAAAAATAAATTTTATATTCATTGCTGAGGATTTAATATTATTTTAATCTCCTTAAAAACATCTTCGGACTGTAATTGAATTTCCGTGGAAGTACTTAAAAAGCCGTTTTTGGAGACATTTATTAAATATGTTCCTGGATTTAGATTCTGAAAAAGAACTTGCCCCTCAGGAATACAAAAAGAACGATAAGAAATTTTAATTTTTTCTAAAACAGGAGTATTTTGTCCATCTTCTGATTTAAGGTAAACCTTAAATCTAAAATATCTTTTATTTTTCAAAGAATCTGGTAAAAGAAAAGAAGTGGTTTCAAAAAAAGTATTTGAGGCTCCATCTGGACCTATGAAATCCCACGTTGTGTTATCATTGTTAGCAGAAACTTGAAATTTCAAAGAAGTATTGGAGGGTTTTTCACCTTGCCATGAAAAATTCTTATAAACTAAAGACGTTGAAGTGCCAAAATCAATAGTTTTAGAAATTAACCATTCAGTTGAGGTAACATATAGATTTTGATCTGTAAAATAAAGCTTAACTTCACTTTCGTTAATTTCTAAATTATCTGATCTTGAAGAAAAATTGTTAATCCAATTACTAAAACTTTCTTCTTCACTTGAAGTTTTTTTTATAAAAGAATTATTGTTTATTGTTATATTAACATCGGCATCACTTATATAATTTTTATTCTGATCCAAAACAGTAACTAATAAATTAATTGGCGAAGAAGAAGCAAGTATTAAATCAAAAGAATAACTTTTATTAGGCTCTATGAAAATTCGAGAATCAATATAAGGCCTAATTCCTTTTAAAATATATTTTTCATCTATTAAACTAAAAAAATAATTATCCCATTCAATTTTTAAATTTTTTTTACCATAACTATCTGATTTATCAATTATAATAGTTTTGAAAACATCGGGATTTTGTCCTATTAGTTTTTCTCCTTTTAATTGAAAATCAACATCTGAAAGGGTTTTGCAATATTTATCATAAAAATTAAGATAAATATCTGATAGTTTGTCTATTTTAAAAGTTACAGTAGTAAGCCCTCCGGATTCAACTGTTTGATGAGGAATAATTGGATTTGGATTGTTTTCGTCATTAAGGGGATAAGTTCTATCTGATGAATAACCGTTTTTTGAAACTTCTATAAAATAAGCATTCGTTCCTGTGGGAATATCAATGAAACGGAAAAAACCATCTATACCAGTAATATCTGTTTGAATAAATGCAGGATTCCCTAAATATTCTATTTTAACATTAGCTTCAGATACCGGTTCTCCTTTTGAATTTATTACTTTTATAAACATTGACCCATTTCCGCTTTCTGATTCAACTGTTTTAGGTGCAATAAATCCTGTAAGTTTCTGTGGTTTTACTTTATAAAAACAATTTAAGCATTCTCCCGTTATCTCAACTAATTTATAATCAGCTGGTGCCGTATCTTTAGGAGTAGAAGTAATTGTTCCGTCTTTGGGATTATCAATATTTCTTATATAAAAATTTAATTTTATATTTAAACCAGATTTATTAACAATAGTTGTTGAAGGAATTATTCCAGGAGGCCATCCATTAAGTATTCCAATTTTTTCATAGTCCATTACTCTTAATTTTTCAAATTCATCCTTTAGGACTAAATTAATTTGATAAATTATTCTTGCTTTTATTAAAGTTTGATTAATATTTATAGAGCTTATCAAAATTAAACTTCCAACAAATCCTAATAAAAAAATAACTATAACTATTTCTAATAAGGAAAAAGCATTATTTTTGAAGCTGATCTGAAAGTTCATAGATAGGAAGAATTATAGATAAAGCCACAAAGCCGACTATTATAGCAATTATAACTAAAATTAAAGGTTCAAGCATATTCACCATTCTTTCTAAGGTAGAATCTATTTCAAATTCATAGTTTTCAGAAAGATAAAATAAATTATTTATAAGATTTCCTGTTTTCTCGCCGATATCTATCATTTTAATAAAATTATAAAAAAATATTAAAGAATATTTATCTAAAGATTCAGACAAAGAATGTCCTTCTGCTACTAACTCAGAACATTTTAAAATAACTTTTCTGTAAACGCGATTATTTATATTTCTTCCTAATAATCTTAAAGCATCAACAATATGAATTCCACTTTCAAGTAATATTCCTAAACTTCTTGAGATTTCTGCCATTTCAAATTTTTTTAAAATATCTGATATAAAAGGAATTCTAAGAAGAAAAAAATGAAAATAGTATTTAAATTTTTCGTTTCTTAATAGAAGAAAAAAAAGTATTAGTGAAAAAATAAAAAAAAGTATGATATATATTCCATATTTTAAAAGAAAAGTGGAAATAAATATAAAAATCTTGGTTAAAGGTGGTAAATCTATTTTTAGACTTTCAAAAACAGGCAAAATCCTCGGCATCAAAAAATAAACAATTAAAATAACAATTAAAGTCATAATACCGATTATAAAAGATGGATAGATTAAAGATGAGATTATTTTATTTTTTAGTCTTTCCATTTTTTTAATTTCAATCGCTATCCTTTCCAAATTTTCTATTAATTTTCCAGTAATTTCTCCAACCTCAATTACAGATACTATAAATGAACCAAATTGTTTCTCAAAATTTTTTAATGAAGTAGATAAAAATTTACCCCTCTCTACATCCAAAGATAATCTATAAATTATAAACCTTAAGTTCTGGGATTTGCTGCTTTCTTTCAAAAAATTTAAAGATTCAGATAAAGAGACTCCACTTTTTAAAAGCATAGATAGGCTTCTTATAAAAAAAATTTTTTCATCACTTTTCAATCTTAAAAATAAAGGCTTTTTATCTTTATTCATGAATAACTCTTAAAATTTCTTCTATTGTTGTTATACCAGCTACAACTTTTGATATTCCGTCTTCTAACATAGTGGTCATTCCATTTCTCATTGCGGATTCTTTTAAAATATAAGAGCCTGCTCTCTTTAAAATTAAATCTTTTATCTCTTCATTTAAAGATAAAACTTCATAAATTCCTGTTCTTCCTAAGTATCCTGAATTATTACAGTTTTTACAGCCTTCTCCATAATAAACAGTTAAATCATAATTTAATTTGCTTGCAGTTTTTTCAGGTAATACTTCTTTTAAGGAATTAATCTCATTTTCTTTTAATTTTTTCTCTTTTTTGCAAAAATTGCAAATTTTTCTAACTAATCTTTGTCCTATAATTATATTTACAGTTGAAGCAATTAAATATGGCTCAACACCTAATTCGATTAATCTTATAATTGCGCCAGGAGCATCATTTGTGTGCAATGTTGAAAGCAGAAGGTGTCCTGTTAAAGAAGCATTAACTGCTATTTCAGCAGTTTCTTGATCCCTTATTTCTCCTACCATTATAATATTAGGATCTTGTCTTAGAATAGCTTTTAATCCTTTGCCAAAAGTCAAATTAGTTTGAGGATTAACTTGGATTTGGGTCAAACCTCCAATAGCATATTCAATTGGGTCTTCTATAGTAATAATATGTACTTTTTCAGTATTTAAAATGTTTAATATTGTATAAAGCAAAGTAGTTTTACCAGAACCTGTTGGTCCTGTAGAAAGAATCATCCCATAGGGTTTTGATATAGCCATTTTTACTTCTTCTAAATCTCTTTCAGAAAAACCTAGATCTTCTAATTTAAACCTACCTACAGAGCTAACCAACAACCTTAAAACAGCATTTTCTCCGTAATAAGTGGGCATAATAGAAACTCTTACATCAAAATAATTTTCTTCGTTTTCTAAATAGAATCTAAATCTTCCATCTTGGGCTGAGAAGTGTTCATCGCTTCTTAAACCTGCTAAAATTTTTATTCTAGAAATCAACTCTTCATGAAAATTTTTAGGAACTTCAAAAATATTATTTGCTATTCCGTCTATTCTATATCTAATAACAATCGAATCTTCTTTTGGTTGAATATGTATATCTGAAGCTCTAGCATAATAACCAAATAAAATAATATTATCTACTAAATTAACAATTGAGGCTGTTTCAATTGGTCTTAGAAGTTCTTTTTTTATTCTTTTAGAGATTTTATCAAGAAGCATTAAATTATTTCTTGCCTTAAAACGACCTCTGGGTTATTAATTGTTCTATTTAAATTATCAATCAATGTTTCAAATAATTCATTAAAATCCATTGGCAATTTTTTTCTTTTATAAGGATTACAATATGAAAGAATTTGTTGGTTTAAATAAGGATGCCATTTCCCTCTATCTTTCAATTTTTCAGTAATTTCTTTAACTAATAAATTTGCTTCGAGTATTTTTTCACTCCTTTTTTCTCTTATTTTTAAAGCTTCTTTGATTTTTTCATCTAAAAAATAATCGCATTTCTTTAAAATAGATTCAAAAGAACTTCCTGATAATTTATCAAATTTTTCATATGCCAATCCCAAGGTTACATAATAAGCTTGTTCTAAAGAATCAACTAATTCTTCGTCTGATTCAAGTATTTCAGGCTCATTTTCTAAATACTCTCTGTAAATAGCAATTGAAACATAAGATTTTTCTCTAATATTTAGTTCTTTTTCAATATTAAGATTAATCATTAATTTAGCTATTTTTACTGGTACAACAATGGCTGGAATCTCTCTTATTCCAAGACTTTTTGCGGCTAAATATCTATGTTGTCCATCTATAATGATATAATTTTCATTTTTCTCAATTACGATAACAGGAACAATAAGGCCTATTCTCTCAATAGAATTTATTAAATGTTTAATATGATAGTTACTTGGTTTTCTTTGGTGAGAAATAACAGAAATTTTATCAATTTCAATTAATTTAAATTTTAAATCATAATTTAAATAAGGATCTTTATATGATATTTCGCTAAATAATTCTTTTTTCTTTTTCATATAATAAAATTTAATAAAATTATTATTAGAATTAAATTATGTCTATTTAAAATTATAATATGGATTTTCAAATTTTCCAAAATAAAATTTGCAAAATTAATAATTATTCTCAAGAAGATATTGCTTTGCTCAAAAAAGCTTTTGAATTTGGGAAAAAATATTATAGTGGTTTAAAAAGAAAAAATAATGAGCCTTATTTAAATCATTGTCTTAGAACTGCTTTAAACTTATCCCATCTTAAACTTTCATCTGATATAGTAGCTGCTGGAATATTGCATGATGTTTTAGAACATACTCCAGCTCCTCCTGAATTAGTTTTAAACGAATTTGGAGAATCGATATTTTCTTTGATAAAAGCTGTAACTAAAATAGGGAATCTTAAGTATAGGAATAAAGATAAAGTTCAGGCTGAAAATTTAAGAAATTTGATAGTTTCAATAATTAATGATATTAGAGTAGCTCTTATAAAATTAGCAGATAGACTTGATAATATGAGAACCCTTCAGTATTTAGAGGAAGAAAAAAGAAGAAGAATAGCGCTAGAGACAGCAGATGTTTATGTGCCATTAGCCTTAAGATTAGGAATCAGCGAATGGGCTGGAGAGTTAGATGATTTATCTTTAAAATTTTTAGATCCAGAGGCCTATTTTTGGATCGCTGAAGAAATTAGGAAAAAACAATTAGATAATCTTAAATACTTAGAAAAAATAGCCTGTGAAGTTAAAAAAGAGCTAGAAAATAAAAACATAAACTTGTCTAAAATAGAATTTAGAACAAAAAGAATTTCAAGTATTTATAAAAAATTAAAAAGAAAAGATTTTGATTTAAATAAGATTTATGATTTTTTAGCATTTAGAATAATAGTTAAAAAAGTAGAAGATTGCTATCTTTCCTTAGGAATAATTCATTCTTTATTTAAACCAATTATAGATGAGTTTAATGATTATATTGCTTTTCCTAAGCCTAATGGCTATCAAAGTCTTCACACAACTGTAATTACAGAAGATGGTAAACCCATCGAGTTTCAAATAAGAACCGAAGAAATGCACCTTAGAAATGAGATTGGTATTGCTGCATATTTTTCTTATGCTGAAGCCAAAAATACAAAAAGCTATCAAAAGAATAAACCTATTTTTGCTGATCAAGAAAAAGTTAATTTTATAAAGAATTTAAAAAATTGGAAAGATAACATTTTCGAGGTTATTCATGAAAAAATATATGTGTTAACTCCAAAGGGAGAGGTTATTGAATTGCCAAATGGAAGTACTCCGCTTGACTTTGCTTATAAAATTCACACAGAAATCGGAAATCATTTTTTATCTGCTAAAGTTAATCAAAAGATAGTACCAATAGATTATAAATTACAAAATGGAGATATGATAGAAATAAATTTTAGCAAAAAAAGTACCCCTTCGATTAAATGGTTAAGTATAGTTAAATCTCCTAGTGCGAAAAAGAAAATCAAGGCTTTTTTAAGAAAAAAAGAGGTTTCGTCAAATACTAGTTCAAATTTCTCTTTTAAGATAAAAATTACTGCTTATGATAAAATAGGGCTTTTAAATCAAATAAGTGGAGTTATTACTAAAGCAAATTTAAATATTCTAGAAAGTAAAGTAAAAACTAAAAAAAATATCGCCACTTTAACTTTTACTATTCAAACTAGAAATAAAAAAATTGTAGAAAATTTAAAAGACCGTTTAAAAAATCAGATTAAAGAAATAATAAAAATAGAATAAAATTACCTTAATACAATATTAAATTTAGATAATAAAGAATGTATTATTTTTGAAAGTAAATCATCTACTTCTTCTTCTCTTAGGTTTCTTTCAGGATGAGCAAATATTAAACGTAAAGTAAAAGATTTCAAATTTGTTTTTTCTGGAAAATAAACATCTATCAGTTTAATTTCTTTTAAAATTTTAATATTTAAACCATAAATACAATCACTAATCTCTTTAAAATTAATTTTTTCGTCAAGCAAAAAAGATATATCTCTTGAAATTGTTGGAAAAGTAGGCCATATTACAAATTTTTTATCCAGTTTTATCTTATCATATAAAAAATCTAAATTGATTTCTATAACTCCTACGTTTAAATCTATAAGATAATTTTGTAAAATTTTTTTGGAAACTAATCCAAAAACACCAATTTTCAAATTATCTTTTAAAATTATCTCTGAGCTTACTGAGAAAATATTATCATTTTTTTTCTCTTTTAAAAGAATTTCTATTCCTAATTGTTCAAACA
>Ga0068705_10000480_pt1 | contig 20238 bp, 13 predicted proteins | sample YNPMSTMetaG_FD_65631 | JGI IMG/M metagenome (GOLD analysis project Ga0068705, IMG submission 65631) | Anoxygenic and chlorotrophic microbial mat microbial communities from Yellowstone National Park, USA - YNP MS-T MetaG | ecosystem: Environmental > Aquatic > Thermal springs > Hot (42-90C) >... | reverse complement strand
CTTGAACTTGTTTTTGGTAATACTTTAAAGTCACTTGAGATCATTGAAAGATTTGCTTATGAAAAGGTAAAATATGGCAAAAAGTTAATAGGCTTGGGTGGAGAACACTTAATATCTTATCCAATCATAAAAACATACGCATCTTTCTATAAAGATCTTAATGTTATTCATCTTGATGCACATGCTGATTTGAGAGATGATTACTTAGGAGAAAAGTTTTCTCATGCAACTGTGATGAAAAGAGTTTCTGATATTATTGGTATTAGTAGAATACATGCTTTTGGTATAAGGTCTGGTACAAGGGATGAGTTTAAAACAGTAAACCTTTATTCAAAAGATGGTATTATTGACTTTATATCCTCAAGTGATAAACCATTATACTTTACATTAGACTTGGATGTTCTTGACCCTTCGATTCTTCCAGCAACCGGAACACCTGAGGCTGGTGGTATATCTTTTAAAGACCTTATGGATGTGATATATTCTCTTAAAACAAAAAATATTGTTGGTGCTGATATTGTTGAACTTGCACCTATGTATGATAATTATACAAACTCTGCTGCTGTTGCTGCTAAGATATTAAGAGAACTTATTCTTATTATGAGTTTATAAAAAAATAAGGCTTTTATTCTTTTAATTTGTTAAATTTTATATACTCTTTTTCAATATGGTGGCGTACCCAAGCGGCTAAGGGAGCGGTCTGCAAAACCGCGATTCACCGGTTCGATTCCGGTCGCCACCTCTTAATTTTTCTATAATACTTCCCGGAGGATTAATGTTAGGTTTCAATCTTATTAAAAAGGATAAAAAGACTAAAGCAAGAGTAGGCGAGATTATATTACCTGAGGGAAGGGTACAGACACCAATATTTATGCCTGTTGGTACAAATGGCACTGTTAAGGGTCTTACTCCCTATTATATACAAGAGACAGGTTCAAAGATAATACTTGCAAACACTTATCATATATTTCTAAAACCTGGTATTAATATAATAAAAAAGTTTGATGGGATAAAAAATTTTATAAAATGGCCAGGTCTTATGTTGACTGACTCAGGTGGTTTTCAGGTTTTTTCATTGCCTAATAAAAAGATAGATGATGAAGGTACAAGTTTTAAACATCCATACACAGGTGAAGATATTTTATTTACACCTGAGCTTTCCATAGAGGTGCAAGAGATAATAGGTGCTGATATTATAATGGCATTTGATGAATGTCTCCCATATCCTGTTGACTACAATTATGCTAAGTATTCTATTGATAGGACTAGAGACTGGGCATATAGGTCAAAGAAAGCATTGAAGAATAAAAAACAAGCACTTTTTGGTATTGTTCAGGGGTCTACTTATCCTGACCTTAGAAAAAAATCTGCAAAAGATATAACTGACATAGGTTTTGAAGGATATGCTATTGGTGGTGTTAGTGTTGGTGAGGGGCATGAGCTAATGATGAGTACTATAGAGATGACTGAACCATACCTACCTGAAGATAAACCAAGATATCTTATGGGTGTAGGGCTTCCTGAAGATATATTGGGTGCTGTTGAGAGGGGTATGGATATGTTTGACTGTGTTATACCAACCAGGTATGCAAGGAGTGGTACTTTTTTTACTAAGATTGGTAAGATAAGAATAGATAAAAAGAAGTATGCAAAAGATAAGTTTCCGATAGATACAACCTGCAATTGTTATACATGTCAGAACTTTTCAAGGGCATATATTCATCACCTTTTTAAGAGTAATGAGATACTCTCTGATGTTCTTGGAACTATACATAATATATATTTCTATAATGATCTTATTAAAAACATTAGATTTTCAATACTTGATGGTAAATTTTCAGTTTTCAAAGAAACTTTTTTGAGGAATTATAACAAAAATGATTAAATTATATATAATTCTTAATTTTATTTTTTAAAGTTTTAAGGAGGCTTCATGGTTTTAGATTTTGAGGCTAAGATAGTAGAACTTGAAGAAAAAATAATTGAACTTAAGAAAGAATATGAGAAAAATAATAAAGAGATTGATTATAAACTTATCGATAGTCTTAATTCAAGGCTTAGAAACGAGATCGAGAAAGTCTATTCCAAGTTAGACCCTTGGCAGATCACACTTGTTGCAAGACATCCTAATAGACCCAAGTTTTTGGACTATGTTAATATGATTTTTTCTGATTTTATTGAAATACATGGTGATAGAAATATAGGAGATGATGTTGCTATTATAACTGGTTTTGCTACAATAGAAGATGAGAAAGTCTTTATTATTGGACAACAGAAGGGAAAGACTCTTGAAGAAACAAGAAAATACAGGTTTGGAATGCCTAATCCTGAAGGTTATAGAAAAGCATTAAGAATTATGAAAATGGCTGAAAGGTTCAATAGGCCAATACTGACTTTTATAGATACACCTGGTGCTTTTCCTGGTATTGAGGCTGAGGAAAGGGGACAGGGTGAGGCTATTGCAAGAAACTTAAGAGAAATGGCTAACCTTAAGACTCCAGTTATAGCAACAGTCATAGGAGAAGGTGGTAGTGGTGGAGCATTAGGTATTGGTGTAGCAAATCTTGTTTATATGCTTAGGTACTCTATCTATTCAGTTATTTCTCCTGAGGGTTGTGCATCTATACTTTTTAGGGATTCAACTAAAGCAAGGGAGGCAGCCAAGTCACTTAAGTTGACTGCAAAAGACCTTTTAGACTTGGGAATTATAGATGGTATAATTGATGAACCTGGTGGAGCACATAGGTATCCAAGAGAGGTTGCTCAGAACTTGAAGAATAAACTTTTAGAGTCAATTCATATGTTAAAAAAACTGTCAAAAGAAAAAATAAGAGAAAAGAGAATAGACAAGTTTTTAAAAATAGGTTTTTTAAAATAAATATCAGATAAAAACTGAAAAAAATTATTTTTTATGTTTATTTTTTATAAAAAAAATACAGAAAAAAATATTTAATTTTTTCTTTTTCTTTATTTCTAATTTATTTTTAAGATTTATTTTGTTTTAAAAAATTTTTATTATCGTATTATTTTAAAAAAATTTTATTTTAAAATTTTTTCTTTTTGTAATTTTTATTTTTACATACATTCTTTATGTAATATTGGGAGGGGGTATATGGAACTTGGGATTTATATTATTAATGCTATTATTTCTTTATTTATAGTTGTTGTCATAAGAAGTATTGATAAAAAGAAGTGGTCATCTATAAAAATTCAGGAATTCATAAGGAATCAGATAGAGATTTTCAATAAAAAAGTAAAACAGAAAGAAGATGAGATAAATAATACTTATTTAGAATTAGAAAAAATAGTGTCTCAGGGTAAGAGCATTGGGAATATTCTTAAAGAAAAATTGGATGATCTTGATAAAAGAATCGTTTATATAGATAAGTTTAGAAGTAATATAGATACTACATTTAATCAGATAAATGATATCAAAAAGTTTGCAGAAGAGTCATATGAAAAGATAAAACTTGTTGAAAAAGAAAAAGATAAGATACTTAAACTTCAAAATGATTTTTCAGGTCTTGAAAAAAATTATAAGAATATACTTACAACTTATAAAAATATTGAGACTGAAATATTGAAAGAAATTGAAGTAAAAAGAAGAGAGATTGATTCCAAGTCTATAGAAATTATAAACTTTATAAAAGAGAATAATGACAAGAGAATATCAAAAGTAATTGATGGTTATAAAAATGCAATAAGGTCATGGATTGATGATAATAAGATTGAGGTTGAGTCTGTAATAAACAGATTAAAGTCTGCAGAAGACATGGTTGAAAAGATTAGAACAACAAAGTCAAAAGAGATAGATGCTGAGTTAAAGAATAAACTTAATGAGTTTAAAAATGAGTTTAGTGAGCTTATAAATAACTATTCTAAAGACTATGTAAATATTAAACAACAGAACGAACAGGCAGTAAAAGAGTTTCAAAAAAGCTTATTGGCGTTGAAAAATAATTTGAATGAATTGGCTTCTATTTCAAAAGAAGAGTTCTTGAAAATAAGAAATGAGTTAAACACTTTTGACTCTAGTTTTAAGAAAGATATTGATAACTATACTGATGCAATATATAAGAAAATATCAAGTTTTGAAAGTAGTCTGGAAAAAATAGATAAAATAGCTGAAGAGCATGAAAAGAGAATATCAAAAGAAGTAGAGACAAGAATTCTAAGAATAGAGAACGATATAAAGGTAAGATATGAAGAGGTAAATGGTAAGCTTGTAAGATTTGAAAATAATGTTAATCAGACATTAAGTAATATAGAATCAAAGATAAAAAATACAGTTACTATGATGATTAATGATATTGAGTCTAATAAAAACAGTCTTAACAGTGGTATAAAAGAGGCTGAAAAATATGCTTATAGCATATTACAGAAGATGGAAGATGAGGTCTCAAGTAAGGTTAAGTCTTTATTAGAAACATATGAGAGAGATAAGGAAGATATAAAGAAAAAAATGAGTGACTTAAACCTTGAAATAAATAGGATTGCTACATCTTTTAAAACTGATGTAAACTCAGACCTTGACAATTTTAAAAGAAGCATTGAAAAAGAAAAGAAAGAATTTATATCTGATATAAATGATACTATGAATAAGACAGAAGATAAGATAAGTCTTAGAATGAATGAACTGTTTAGCAATATAAAGTCTTACGAAGAAGAATCTAGTAGACTTGAAAAAAGGATTAAGATGCTTGAGGCTAATATAAATAAAGAAATAGAGAATGTTATTGAGAAGATAAAGTCAAAGATGAAAGAAGAGCATACAAAGTCTTTAATTGAACTTGAAAACTTTAAGTCAACGTTTAGTCAAAACTTTGCTAATCTTGATAACAGTTTAAGAAGTATTAATGATTCACTGTTTATAAGACTTGAGGAAGTTAAAAAAGTTACATTTGATAAAATAAGAGAGTTAGAGACTAAGGTCGAGAAGACAGTGGTTGATATTGAGTCTAAAGTGAATAATAAGGTAAAGGGTCTTGAGACAGTTTATAATGACGGTAAGCAAGATATTGAAACTGACCTAAGAACTATGAGTAATAAAATACAAAGTTTCTTGGAAGAACAAAAAAATACAGTAGAAGGTCAGATAGAGTCTCTAAAAATAAAGATTAAGTCGATGAGTGATGATATTATTGGAAAGTATCAAGAGTCATTTAATCAAATAAATGGATATAGAGAAAAACTAAAGTCAGACTTTGAAGAAAATGTCATAAAACCATACAAGTACATTATAGACCAAGAGGTTGAAAAGTTAAAATACAATATGGATTCTATTAAAAATGAGTCTTCAAGAAAGGCAGAAGAGACAGTTAACGGTGTAAGAAAGGTTGTTGATGAGATAAAGAAGGACTTTGAAGACACTGTGATAAGAAATAAGCATAATCTATCTGTTAAAATGGATGATTATGAAAAGAGTATTGTAGCCACAATTGACACAAACAGGAGAAGGTTTGAGTCTTTATTTAAAGAAATGCAGGATAAACTTGAAAAACAAAAGTCTGAAGCATCTGAGAAGATTGCTGAGATTTTTAAGACAGAGATGAAGAAAATAGATGAAATAGAAAACAGAATAAAAGATATGTCGTTTAGAGTAGATAATGAGATAAATAGGTATGATAGTAATCTTAGTGCTGCTATAGAAGAGATAAAGAAAAAATTAAATACACAAATGGCATTGATGGATAACACTATAGGTGAGAAAGAAAAAGTTTATTTGGCAAGACTTGAGGAGAGGGCAAATATAGTATCTGAAAGGATTAGTGATGTTGAAGATAAGATAAAGAACATCAATAAGGTTATGTATGAAGAGATAGGAAAAACATCTGAGTCTATAAAGAGGGATTTTGAAAATATTAAGACTGAGTTCTATTCATATGTTCAAGAAACAACTAATTCTCTGCTTAAAGATATTGAGTCAATAAATGAGTCTATAAGGCAGTTAAAAGAAGAGTCAATTAATGTTGAAGACAAGATAAACAAGCAACTTAACAGTAAGGTTGAGTTCTTTGAAATAAGAGTAAAAGAGATATCTGATAATATTGAACATTTTATATTGGATAAAAGGAAAGAGATTGAAATTTCATTAAATCAAAAGATAAAAGATGTTGTTAATAAGATTGATTCTTTTGATAAGAGACTTCTTGAAATAAAAGTGTCAACAGAGTCAGAGGTAAAGGAAATAATTGAAGGTCTTAAAAAAGATATATCTGAGTTTGAGAGCAAGTTTAATAAGTTTAAAAATGATAAGAAAATAGAGAAAATAATAAGTGATATTTCTAGTGTTGATGTTATAGTCAAGAAAATACAGACTGAAAAAGATGCCTTGGTTGATGTTGAAAAGAATTATCTAAAACTTAAAAAAGATACAGAAGAGATACTAAATGAAATAGGAAAGTTTGGGGTTAAGAAAGAAGAGATAACAAACCTTAATCAAAAGATAAATGATGTTGTGTCAAAGTCAAGAGAACTTGATGAGAGAATGAACTCAATTAATAAATATTCGGGCGAAATAGCACAGGTTGAGATTAAGATAAAGAGACTTCAAGACATGTATAAAGAGCTTGAAGAAAAGGCTAGGGTTGTTGAGTCAAAAGAGTTTAAGATTAATGATATATTGAATAAGATGGAAGTGAATAACAGAATAGCTGAAGAGATAAAAGATGACTATACAAAACTTAAAAAAGATGTTGAATCTGTATTGAAGAAGGCTGACCTTGCTAATGATTATATAAAAGAATTACAACTAAGACTTGAAGAGGTCAAGAAAGGAGAGGATAAGATAGATGCTGTATTGTCTAGATTTAGTGAGATAGAGCCACTTTCTATGGATATAGATTCTAGGATAAAACAATTAGAAAAGGCTATATATAAACTTGATACATCTGAGGCAAGGATAAAGAAGTTACTTGAACTTGCTGAGTCTCCAGAGACATTAACTAAGGTTAAGAATAATAAAATGGCATTTGGGGCTCATACAGGAAATAGGATTGATATTGAATCTATTGTTAAAGGTTTAGCACCTTCTAAGGTTGATTCAATATTAAAGTATAAGCAACAAGGTTTTAATAAAGATGTGATAGCAAATATATTGGAGGTTAAACCACAAGAGGTTGAGGCTGTGTTAAACTTTTATGCTAAAATATAAGTTTTATATATTAAATTTTGATATCTTGATTTTATAATTTATTTTAAACAAGGGATATAAATGGGTAAAGTTATTGCTATAGCTAATCAGAAGGGTGGTGTTGGAAAGACTACTACAGCTGTTAACCTTTCATCTGCAATGTCTATTAAAGGAAAAAAGATTCTTTTAATTGATATTGATGCTCAGGGGAATAGTTGTAGTGGTTTTGGTATTAATAAAGAGATTATTGATAAGAGTATATATGAAGTTTTAGTTGAGAAGATTGATATTAGAGAAGCAATAAAACCTATAAGTGATAGCCTACATATATTACCTGTTAATTTAAATCTTTCAGGTGCTCAGGTTGAGATACTTGAAATGGAAGAGAGAGAAAAATTGTTAAAAAAGTCTATTGAACCTATAAGAAATGACTATGACTTTATTTTCATTGATTGTCCACCATCTCTTGATATAATGACATTGAATGCTCTTGTTGCAGCTGATTCTGTATTGATTCCTTTACAGTGTGAGTATTATGCCCTTGAAGGTCTTGCTCAACTATTAAAGACTATAAGCATAGTACAGAAGAGACTTAATAGGTCTTTATATATTGAGGGTGTATTGCTTACAATGTTCGATACAAGGACAAATCTTTCTACTCAAGTTATGGAAGAGGCAATAAGCTACTTTAAGGATAAAGTATATAAGACTATTATACCAAGGAATGTCAAACTTAGTGAAGCACCAAGTTTTGGCCAGCCTGTAACAGTTTATGACCCTAATTCTATTGGTGCAAAGAGTTATTTAAACTTGGCTTCTGAATTATTAGAGAAAAATAAATAATTTTTTACCAGCCTAATCTTAACAAACAAAACTTCTTAGGTACTTTTTTTAAGAGAAAATCTTATAAAAATTTTTTAAAAAAATTTTAAAAATAATTCAATCTTTTAAAAATCTTGTGTCTTTTTAATTTTCTATATAGATATAAACATACTTTAAATAAGTACTACTTCTTTTACCATAAGTACTATAGCAATGAAAGAAGTCTCAAAATTGTTAAAACTTCTTATAATTAAAATATCAGTTTTTAAGGTATGAGGAAATACTAGTTTTCTTGTAAAATAAGTAATTATACAGTTTAAATTATTTTTAAGATTTATAAGTTTTTAAGTTGTTAGTTTTAAGTCCTAAATATTGAAGGTAAATAAATCTTAAAACATGTTTTTTCATCATTGCTTTCAACTATTATTATTCCATTGTATTTTGTAACAATACTTAAAGAAAAACTTAGTCCAAGACCAGTCCCATCTTTTTTTGTTGTGAAATAAGGGTCAAATATTTTTTGGATTATAGATTCAGGTATCTTTGGGCCGTCATTACATATTTCTATTAATGCATAATTACCTTCTTTTAAATTTTTTTCAATTGCTTTCTCTTTTTCAAGTAATACATTTTCAGTTATTATGGTTATATTACCATTTTTTTCACCTATTGCATCTTTTGCATTTGTTATAATATTTATGATAACATGCTCTATCTCTTCTTTGTTTGCTTCAATGCATATATCTTCTGATGATAAAAAACTCTCTATTTTTATATTTTTAAGTATTGTTTTTGATACAAAAACTAAAATTTTATTAATTAATTCGTTTATAAAGATCTTTTTTGTTTCATCAATGGTTTTCCCAAAGTTTAATATTGAGGACATGTATTCTTCTGCCTTGCTTATTATTTGATTTATCTGACTACAATACTCTTTTATGTTTTCGTCATTTATATTATTAGATTTATTGTTAATTTCTATAAGTTCATTATATATCTTTATTCCATTTATAATGTTTTTCATGTCATGTACAATCCCTGATGTAAAACTTCCGATTGCTTCCATCTTCGACTTTTGTATAAGAATTTTTTCTGCTTTTTCTCTTGCATTTTTCTCTCTTTCAAGTTCTTCTAGTGTTTTTTTAAGATCAATAGTCCTTTTTTTAACTATTTCTTCTAAGTTGTCTGCCAAGTCATCCAATGCTTTTATAAGGTTATATGTCTCTGTGTAGTCTTGTTTTATTCCTATATAGCCTTTAATTACCCCATCATCAAATATTGGTGATATTACTGCTTTTTCCCAGTAATATGTTCCATCCTTTCTCTTGTTATAAAAGTAGCTTTCCCATGTCTGGCCACTTGTTATTATGCTCCATAGCTCTTCATATACTTCTTTGGGGTAATAATTAGACTTTAATATTCTTGGGTTTTTCCCAATAAGTTCTTCTTTCTTGTATCCTGTAAGTTTTTCCATATACTCATTTACATATGTTATATTTCCGTCAATGTCAGTCATCATGACACCATTCTTTACCTGTTCTATTGCAGTATTTAATATTTTTATATGTTTCTCTTTTTCTATTTGATCTGTGATGTCAACTCCAAGAGAAAGTATTGAATATAGATTTTCATATTTTTTTTGATTAAAATTATACCATTGTATTATTCTTATCTCATTGTTTTTTATCTTTATCTCATTTTGATATTTTTCATATTCGGGCATATTTTTGAGTTTTCCATAAAATACTTTTTTTATTTCTTCTTTTATGCTATCAGGTATAAATATGTCAAACCATACTTTTCCTTGGACCTCTTTTAGAGAATAACCAGATAAAGACTCAAAGTATTTATTAAAGTATATTATTTTTGCATTTTTATCAAGTAGTAAGACTATTATTGGTACTTTTTCTACTAACTCAAAAATAAAGTCTTTTTTAAGTGTTTCTTTTATTATCTCTATCATAGTTTTTACCTTATGGACACTGATATATTAAAGTTACTACATTACTTGTAATTGTTTCAAGTGTATTAGAATAGGATATTGCAGTCACACCTATTGCATATTCTATACCTGTTATAAAGTTTCCACTATCCATATTTATTGGTGTCTTTTCAAGATTAAATATTATTTTTGTTGGTTTTTGCCGAAAAGAAGGATAATTGTTTAATAAGTAGTTCAAGGTTATTGTTGGATATAGGTTATTTTCATTACTTACAATTGAAGCATTTTCTATATTTTGATCAAAATATGGATTTTTTTGAGAGTCAATTTTTTTATGAGAATATACATAGTAATATACATTGTCATATGGACTGTAAGGTGACTTTACTATATACACATTATAACCTGAGAAAAAGTTTTCAGTATTATAACCATAAAAACTTATCTGTATTCCTTTTGGTGTTGAACCATCACATATCATTTTTGCAGTTAATCCAAGTGGTATCTGGAGGTCTTCAAGCTGGTCTGAACTTGGTAGACCGCAGGAAAAAGTGAATATTAAAAATATAAAAAAAAATTTTTTCACGGCACATTTACCTGTATTATATTACTTATGTTGGACTCAAAAACGTTTGTCTTATCTAATCCTGTTACTCCAATGTAATAAGTACCACTTGATATAGGAATTGGTGATGATCCTGCAAATGTTGGTTCATATTCAATTATGAATTCTATCTTTATCACTTTAATCTTAACTTCGGGGTAATTATACCCAGGTATTGTTGGATAATAATTGTCTTGTGGTGGAGAGAAGTTTACACCACCTGATACTATGTAATTATCACCTGCTGTTGTGAAACTTCCATTTACTATTCTTGCTGATACTATTGACTGGAATGTTTCATATGTTGGAGATCCACCTTTTATAATATAGACATTGTATCCTGAAAAACCAGGCTCAGGGTTATATGCATAAAATCCAATCTTTATTTTATTCGATGCAGATGTACACGTTTCTTTTTCCTCAGTCCCCCAATCACCTGTATAGTCATAACAGTGAAGCCCCATCGGCACATTTATATCATTAACAGGTGGGGTCCCTCTACAGTTTGCTAATAAAAGTAAGAATGTTAATAGATAATTTATTTTCCTACCAGTCATATAAGTAGTTTAAAACCTTAAATAGTGTTTCCTTCAAGTCTTTTCTTTCAACAATCATGTCAACAAAACCATGCTCCAATTGAAACTCACTGCTCTGAAAACCTGGTGGCAGCTTCTGTTTTATTGTCTGCTCTATTACTCTTGGACCTGCGAAACCTATCAGTGCTCCGGGCTCTGCTATTATGACGTCGCCTAACATTGCAAAGCTTGCAGTTACTCCTCCTGTTGTTGGGTGTGTTAGTATAACAACATATGGTATACTGTGATCTATAAGAAGGTTTAAGACAGCAGAGGTTTTTGCCATTTGCATAAGTGATACCATTCCCTCTTGCATTCTTGCCCCACCTGATGCAGATACGACAACATAAGGGATTTTATACTTTATTGCATACATTGCACCTCTTACAAACTTTTCTCCAACTACTGATCCCATACTTCCACCAAGAAACCTAAAGTCCATAACACCTAACTCTATAGACTTTCCAAATATTTTTCCTTTACCTATTATCATTGCATCTTTTGAATTACATAACATCTGTGATTCTTTTAGTTTTGTTTTATAGTTTGTGTCTGCATATGAAAAGTTTAATGGGTCTTGAGGTGATAGATCATCATCTTGCTCTTTGAATGTTTCTGGGTCAATAAGTATCTGTATCCTTTCATAAGGGGTTAACTGGTAGTGATAACCACATGATGGGCACACCCTAAAGTTTTTTTCAAGTTCTTGATTATATATGACAGAACTACATTTTTCACACTTTTTCCATAGTCCTTTTATCTCTTCTTTTGGTTTTTCTGTTTTCTTTTTTTTTCCAAACATTAAGTACTCCTAGTTTTGTTTTAGGATATCAATTATTTTTTTGGGGTCATATGGCTTAAGTATAAAATAGTTTATAGATTCTTTTACATAGTTGTTACCCATAAGTGATATATCTCCTGTAAGGAGAATAGACTTGGCATCACATTTTTTTTTCATTTCTTTTATTGTTTCAATTCCATTCATGCCTGGTATATTAAAGTCTACTATCAAAAAGTCGGGTATGAAGTTTTTTTCAATTATTTTGAAAGCCTCTCCTGAGTCTCCAGCAGTCTCAACAGAAAAACCCTCTCTCTTTAATATGACTGCTAATGAGAATCTTACATCTTCATGATCTTCAATTATTATTACTTTCTTCATTAAAAGTCTCTTTTTAATGTTTAATTTCGTATTTTAAATATATAAAAATTTTAACAAAAAATTTTATTTTTTCCTGATTTTAATAGAGAAAGAAATAAATACCTTCCATCTTTACTTCCAAGCAGGTTTTCAATACTTCTTTCAGGGTGGGGCATCATTCCTAATACATTACCTTTTTTATTGATTATTCCCGCTATATTATATTTTGAGCCATTAGGATTAGATTCTTTTGTTATATTCCCATTTTTATCAGAGTATCTAAACACAACTTGATTGTTTCTTATAAGTTCATTTAAACCATCATCATCTATGTAATAATTACCCTCCTTGTGAGCAATTGGTATTTTTATTACATCGTTGGGGTTGTACATATGAGTAAATGGTGTGTTATTATTTTCAACTTTGATATAGACGTCTTCACAGATAAACCTCGTGGTGTTGTTTTTGATAAGTGCACCTGGGAGAATACCAGACTCTGTTAATATTTGAAAACCGTTACATATCCCTATTATAAGTTTTCCTTTTTCGTTCATTTCTCTTACATAGTCCATGATTTTTGAAAACTTTGCTATTGCCCCTGCCCTTAGATAGTCTCCATAACTAAATCCACCGGGTATTATTAACAGGTCAAGGTCGTATTTTATTGTTTCTTTATGCCATATCATGACAGGAGTATTGTTCATAACTGTTTCTACTGCATATTTACAGTCTTTGTCACAGTTAGAGCCAGGAAACACAATTATACCACTCTTCAATTTTTTCTCCTTTGGAGTTTATTTTTTCAATGTTTGATGCCAGTTTTGTAATGAGTTTACTGTTATCTCTTTTTCTTTTAATTTTTTTATTGCATCTATTGATGTTATTATTGCAGGTATTGTTGTAATAACTGGTATTTTATATTTTAACGCTTCTTGTCTTATCAGTTTATCTTCTGATGTCTTTTTATCTGGTGTATTGAATATAAGATTAATTTCTCTATTTCTTATTATGTCCAATATGTTTGGTCTTCCTTCATGTATTTTTTTGACTAATTCTGTCTCAATACCATTTTTCATAAAAAACTTGTATGTTCCTTCTGTTGTAAGTAACCTAAAGTTAAGACTTTTTAGTACTTTCACTTTTTCGACTATCTTTGGTTTTGTAATATCATTGACAGTTATTAATACACAACCTTCTTTTGGTAGTGGTGTACCGGCTGCCATTTGAGCTTTTGCAAATGCTATCGCCGGATCTTTATCAATGCCCATTACTTCACCAGTAGACTTCATCTCAGGTCCAAGTAGTATGTCAACTTCTGGGAACTTATTAAATGGTAATACTACCTCTTTTACAGAATAATATTCTGGTGTTATCTCTTTTATTCCCATGTCTTTTATCTTTTCTCCAAGCATTATTCTCACTGCATATTTTACCCATGGTAGGGTTGCCTTACTTACAAAAGGTGTGGTTCTTGATCCTCTTGGGTTTACCTCAAGTATATAGAGTTTATTGTCTTTCAATGCATACTGTATGTTCATAAGCCCTTTTATGTTTAATTCTATTGCAATATTTTTTGTCCATTCTCTTATCTGTTCAATTATTTTTTTATCTATTTTTATTGGTGGTAAAAAACAAGAACTATCACCCGAGTGAACCCCAGCCTCTTCTATATGTTGCATTATTCCTGCAATTACTGTATCTTCTCCATCTGATATACAGTCAACATCTATTTCTATAGCCTCATCTAAAAACTTATCAATAAGTATTGGCTTATCAGGTAATGCCTCTATAGCTCTCTCCATATAATATTTTAGCTCTTCTTCGTTATACACTATCTCCATTGACCTACCACCAAGGACAAAAGACGGTCTTACTAAGACAGGATAACCAATTTTCTTTGCTATTTCGATAGCTTCTTCTTTTGAAAATGCTATACCATTTTCAGGTTGCATTAGGTTAAGTTTATTTACAAGGTCCTTAAACAGATTCCTGTCTTCAGCTATTTCTATTGCTCTTGAACTTGTTCCCAATATGTTAAGCCCATTTTTTTCTAAGTCTTTACTTATGTTTAAAGGAGTCTGCCCCCCCAACTGAAGAATTATACCTTCTGGCTTTTCCTGTTTATATATGTTTATTATATTCTCAGAAGTTAGTGGCTCAAAGTAGAGTTTGTCAGAAATATCATAGTCTGTTGAGACAGTTTCTGGGTTTGAGTTTACCATTATAGACTCATACCCTAATTCCCTTAGTGTTATTGAAGCTTGAACACACATATAGTCAAACTCTATTCCCTGACCAATCCTATTAGGTCCACTTCCAACTATCATTACTTTTTTCTTATTTGTTTCTTTTATTTCATTCTCTTCTTCATATGTTGAGTAGTAGTAAGGAGTTTTTGCCTCAAACTCGGCAGAACATGTATCAACCATTTTATATACTGGTTTTATACCAAGATTCTCTCTTATAACTCTTACATTTTCTTCAGTGGTATTTGCTAGTTTTGCAATAATCTTATCTGAAAAACCTAGCTGTTTAGCTTTGTAGAGTAGGTGATAGTCATAATCCTTTATGTCTTTTTTTAATTTAATCTCAAAGTCCTTTATTTCTTTTAATTGAGATAAAAACCATTTGTCAATTTTCGAGAGTGAGTATATAGTATCAATTGATATACCCCTGTTTAATGCTTCATTTATATAAAAGACTCTATCTGGATTAGGTGTTGATATTTTTTCTAATAACTCTTTCTCGCTTAAGTTTTCTCCTTTACTTATATATCCATAGTAGTTTTCAAGTGATCTTATTGCTTTATTAAATGCTTCTTTAAATGTTCTACCAATAGCCATTACTTCACCTACTGACTTCATCTGCACACCAAGTAATGGTTTTGCCTTAAACTTCTCAAATGCCCATTTTGGAAACTTCACGACGCAATAGTCAAGTACTGGCTCAAATGATGCTGGTGTCTCTTTTGTAATGTCGTTTTTTATCTCATCTAGTGTATATCCTATTGCGAGCTTTGTTGCTATTTTTGCAATTGCAAAACCTGTTGCTTTTGATGCAAGTGCTGATGACCTTGATACTCTTGGGTTCATCTCTATGACTACCATACGTCCATTATCTGGATTTACTGCAAACTGTATGTTAGACCCACCTGTTTCAACACCTATTTCTCTTATTATTTTTATTGCTGCATCTCTCATTATCTGGTATTCTTTATTTGTTAATGTTTGAACAGGAGCAACAGTTATGCTATCACCTGTATGAACACCCATAGGATCAAAGTTTTCTATAGAGCATACTATAACAACATTATCATTTTTATCTCTCATTACTTCAAGCTCATATTCTTTCCATCCAAGGATGGACTCTTCAAGCAATACTTCTGATATAGGGCTTTCATTAAGACCTCTGTTTACAAAGTCTATCATTTCTTCTTCATTGTATGCTATGTTTCCACCGCTTCCACCAAGTGTAAATGATGCTCTTATTATTAATGGATATCCTAGATCTTTTACTTTTTCCTTAGCCTCTCTTAGACTTCTTACATAGTAGCTTTTGGGTAAGTCAAGGCCTATTTTTAACATTGCTTCTTTAAACTTTTCTCTGCTTTCAGCCTTTTCTATTGCTTCAACACTTGCACCTAACATCTTTACATTGTATTTTTCTAAAATACCTTCTTTTGCTAATGCTACTCCAAGGTTTAAACCAGTCTGGCCACCAAGTGTAGGCAATATTGCATCTGGTCTTTCTTTTTTTATTATTTTTTCAAGTATCTCTACTGTAAGTGGTTCTATGTATGTTGCATCTGCCATATTTGGGTCTGTCATTATAGTTGCAGGATTTGAGTTCACAAGTATTACTCTGTATCCCTCTTCCTTTAATGCTTTACATGCTTGTGATCCAGAATAGTCAAACTCACATGCTTGCCCTATTATTATTGGTCCTGATCCTATTATTAAAACACTTTTTATGTCTTTTCTTGCTGGCATTTTTGCTCCTTGATTTTTAAAGCGTGCCTAGAGGGAATTGAACCCCCGACCGCTGGGACCGCAACCCAGTGCTCTATCCAGCTGAGCTATAAGCACACCTATTAAAATTTAAAAAGAAAGAGAGAGTATTTAAGAAAGTATTTTTATTTTTTTCATTATTTTTTATTTGAAATCTTGTTTTTGAGATTTAATAAATTTAGTAAAAGTCAAGAAAAATTGTATTTTTATTGTAGAAAACAAAAAATTTAGGTAATTACTTAAAATACTCCCCGGATTTATGATGGTTTAGTTGTGTATGGTTTTAAGCAAGAGTATAGACAATAGTAAGAGGTTAATGGTAAAGTGTATTTAAATTGTATAGAAGTATTCTCATATACAGAGTGGAAATTGTTAAAATATCATGGGATAAGTAAAGAAAACTTTATATATTACTTAAAAGAGATTGAATTTATAGGTGTAATAATAGATAAAAAATTTATTAAAAAATTTAGATAATACAATTTACAGATGCTTTGGTGTAATAAAAAGATGAATTATCAAAATTTATCTTTAAATAACAAAAATAGTTTTAAGTGATGACTGATAGTTTTTATTTTTCATAGAGTTTTATAGCTCCTTGCCAGTCATCTGGTGGTGGATTTTGGATATAGTGTTCACACCTTTTTATATATAAGTCTATTATTGGGTCATTTTTATTAATCTCTTTACATTTTTGAAAATAATCAAGACTTTCTTTAAACTCTCTTATTTTATATAGAGTTAGACCCATAAGAATTTCTGAATTATATGACTTTTTTAATTCTATTGTATCTTTATCTTCCCATTCAAAAAACCTCATATATTACAACAGGTTTTTCTTTACCTTTTACTATTACTGAGTCAATTTCTCTATAATTTATTTCTCTTGTGTTAGATAATTTTTTTATAGCAAAGTCACTTACAACTATTGGGACTTTATACATTTTTGTAAGTCCTTCTAACCTTGAGGCCAGATTTACACCATCTCCTATTACAGTTGAGTCCATTCTTGTATATGTTCCTATTGTTCCTATAGTAACAAGAGAAGAGTTTATACCAATACCTATTTTTATTTTAGTATTTCTTTCTTCATTGAACTCAACTATTTTTTTACACATAAGGACTGCAGTATCTATAACATCATCAGTTGTTTTGGAATCAAATATACCAAGAATTGCATCACCTATAAACTTATCTATAAAACCACCTTTTTCTTCTATTATTGATGCTATGACTTTCATATACTCATTTAGAAACTTTATTACCTCAAGAGAATCCATTTTTTCTGATATTGAAGTAAAGTCTCTTATGTCACAGAATAGTATACTTGCATCAATTTTTTTTGCTGTACCTAAGCTTATTTTTTCAACTCCTTCACTTGCAATAACTTCAAGAAACTGTTTTGGAACAAATAGCTCAAATGACTTCATTATTTTTTCTATCTTGTTTCTTGCTTCTTTTTCTTTCTTAAGCAGTATTGCATTCTCAAGCAGTATCAAGGTCTGGTTTGTAAGAGTTTTGATTATCTTTGTGTCTTTTTCTTTAAAAAGTCCAGTAATATTTGGATTTGAAAGATATATATAACCTATATTGTTTATTTTTTTTACAGGATAAATCAGTATTGACTCATTATTTCCAAGTTGTTTTTCTATTATTGGTGTGTTATCTATTATTGCCTTTTGTATTAATTCAGTATTTGAGAATTTGTCAATTTTTTTGAAGTCATTATCTAATGCCAAACTATACTTTATGCCAGAAATAGATAAACTTATTTCTATTCTTTTTGCACCTAAAGTTTGAAAAAGTATATCTACAAATCTTAGTACAATATTTTTTGGTATGTTTATTGAAGAGAGTGAAGCTATTGAGCTTATTATAGATTCAAATGTTATCTCATCTTTTATTGATGATGTAAAAGTTGTCTGTGTTGAGTATGTTTCAAGTGACTTAAATATAAAGTTTTTTTTGTATATTTGAAAATTGTTTTCATAACTGTCAAAAATTTTATTGCTCTCTTCAAGATACTGCTTTGCAAGAGTATATTCTCCTATATTAGCATAAACATGGTATAATAATCCTGCTACTTTAGCTTTTTCTATTTTAAAGTCTGAGCATGCTTCATAAGCCTTTCTCAAATTGTCTTCTGCCTCTTTAAACTCGTTCTTAAATATTTTTTCTATTCCAAGAAACTTATAGTAGATTGCCTTATACCACTTACTTTCTGTAAAAAACATTTGAAGGCTTTCAAAATATATAAATGCTTTTTCGAAGTTTTCCCTGTCTCTTAAGAAAAAGAGTGCTTCTAAGTATTCATTATAAAGATGGTCTATACCAACTTTTATCTTGTACTTTTCTGAGATTTCAATAGATTCTTTTAGTACTTCTATTGCTTCACTTACCATATTGTTGACTAAAAAGCCTTTAGCAATTGATGCTCCTGTTGAGTATATCAATAAAACGTTTTTTAGCTCTTTGCCTATGTTTCTTGATTCTTTTGAAAACTCAAGACCTTCTTCAGTGTAACCTAGGTAATTTAGAGCATATCCTGAAAAGTGAAAACATATTGCCATCATTGGTACTGAAGCAACAGTTAAACCCTCTCTTATAACTCTCCTTGCAGTGTCATAACCCTCTTTTTTTCCTAAAAAAGCCTGAGCAGCACTAAAGAGTGAGTGTATGTAGATATCTTGGTCATTTATTATTTTTTTATTAAATGCTAGAGCTTTACTTCCATATTCTTCTGCAAGTTTTATATCTCCTTTAAAGTATGTAACACCAAATAGAAAAGTATTTATCATATAAAGTATGTTTTCATCATTTATATGAGCCATATTATAACTTAAAAAGTCTATATAAGGTATTATTTTCATATAGTTGTTTCTTATAAAAAAATATCTTGATATTATAAGATATATTTTTATTTTATCTTCTAAGTCTATTTGATATATTTTATCTAATTTTTCTAGTCTGTCTATTATAGATATCATGTCATATGACTGTAGACCCATTATAGGGTAGATATAGTTTATAGAGAGTTTTATAAATAATTTATCGTCTTTTACTAGAGATACAAACTTTATTAATGAAATGTAGTTTTGTTCCTCGTATATTTTATCTATTGCTTTTATCAGGTACTCGTCAAATAGATCAGTTTTAGAAAGTATCTCTAGTACTGGTATAGGGTATTCATCAAATAGGTCTAAAGACTTTTTTTCAATTTTTTTATAAAAACTATCTTCAATTTTTATATGGTCTACTATTATTGGATTAGCTTTATGATTTATTTGTGTTACACTACCAATTCTATCAATCAACTCAAGAGTTTCAAGTTTATAAATAGATTCTTTTGAAACAATATCTAATATTTTAATTATATCCTTTTCCTTTATTTGATTGAATAATAGTACAAGAGAGATTATTTCTTTCTCTATTTCATTCAATGATAATAGTGTCTTTTTTATTTTTTCGGCAAAATAAGACTTTACTGTTTTTATTGCTTCTTCATTTTTAATTATCCATTTGCCTTTATTTGTGTCATATATTATTATTCTTTCTGATATTAAAAACTTAGTACCTTCTATTATTTCAGATACGTATAAACCAGAGTTTTCAAATATTTTTGATATTTTTTCAAGGTCATTTTTATCAATTTTATAATATATTATATTTCCTACTATCTCTTCAATAAGTTCATACTTAGGAGTTTGCAATTGAATTAAATTATATTTTATACTTCTTATAAAAACTATATCATTTTTTGAAGAAGAAAATGCAATTTTTATAGGAATTTTGGAAGTTAATAGTGTCAAAGATAAATAATCTATGTTTTCAATATCATCAATTATCAATATATATTCTTTCTCAGATAAGAAACTTAAAACAGGTATTAGACATTTTAAAAGATAAAATGGCAATGCATCGAAGTTAATCTTATCAATTTCCTTGTAATATTTTTTTATTTTTTCTGGTAGAAATTGTATAATAGGAGAACCCAAGTTTTCTGGTACAATCTCGATAA
>Ga0068705_10000476_pt1 | contig 20330 bp, 19 predicted proteins | sample YNPMSTMetaG_FD_65631 | JGI IMG/M metagenome (GOLD analysis project Ga0068705, IMG submission 65631) | Anoxygenic and chlorotrophic microbial mat microbial communities from Yellowstone National Park, USA - YNP MS-T MetaG | ecosystem: Environmental > Aquatic > Thermal springs > Hot (42-90C) >... | reverse complement strand
CTTCTGCCAGGGCAGCGGCTGCTCGAGCGCACCCTGCCCCGCTTCGCCGAGGTCACCCCCCCGGAGGTGCTCGAGCGGGCTGAGGCTTTGGCCTGGGCGCGGGGCCTCGCTTACGCGGTGCGGGCGGTGGGGCAGGCCCCCGACTACTCGGTGGTACCGGCTTTGCTCTCGGCTTCGCTGCCCCCCATCCTGCGGCCGGAGGAAGCCTTCCGCCTGCGCCTGGGGGCTCGAGCTAAAGCCCTGGGTGACGAGCTGACCCTGGTCACACGCGATCTGTACGGAAAGCGCAGGAACCTGCTGGCCTGGGCTGCCCTGACGGCTTTGAAGGAGGGCCTGGAACGGGCGGTGCTGGAAGCTAGAGACGAGGAGGCGGGCGACCGGAGGCTCTACGCGACCGCGCGTAGCTTCGCCGACGAGCTTCTGCTGGAGCGGGCCGGTCGCCCGGAGGAGCTACTCGGGTTGCAGAGGGCGCTGGACAAAGCGATTGCGCGGGCCATGCGCTCCTGAAGCGCTTTTGCTAGTATGGGGTAGCAGCGGCGGGCGCTGCTGGGAACCTTGAAAATGTGCGATACTGCAGGGATAAGGCCCACAAGGGAGAGTTTGTCTCGATTAGATCAAGGGTTTTCCCTACACGTGCGGGGATGAGTCGTCATCACTGGGACGGACACCGAGATAGTTCGCGTTTTCCCTATACGTGCGGGGATGAGTCGAGAGCCCGGCGCCCACCCCCACTGGGGCGACCGTTTTCCCTACACGTGCGGGGATGAGTCGTCAAACTTTTACATTATTACTAACAACCGTTTTTCCCCACACACGCGGGGATGATTCGAGAGCTTGCGGTCTCGTGGGAGTGGGCCTATATTTTTCCCACACACACGGGGGATGATTCGCCCCGGTGGTATTGCAAGATGCTGTCGGCAATGTTTTTCCCACATGTGTGGGGATGAGTCATTACGATTAAAAACCCAGACCCGGCAGGTTTTGTTTTTCCCGCACACGCAGGGATGAGTCGATGCGTTGAAGCTCGTCAGCCTCGAGCAAGCTGTTTTTTCCAAACATGTGACGTAAGCGATTTTTCGCGGGAATGAGCCGCGAAGAAATTGGCTGCGTTAGTCGCAGCTAACGTTTTTCCCACGCACGTGGGAATGGGTCGTGGGTGCAAAAGGCCTGGGGGGACACCCACCTGTTTTCCCTACGTGCGCGGGGATGAGCCGGGCTTGCAGGGCCCAATACATCAGCGCGTTTAGTTTTCCCCGTGCGTGCGGGGATGAGTCCCTCTCAGCCCGCGCGCTGGAACCATGGCAGCATTTTCCCTACACACATGGGGATGAATCGGGTTTTCTCCACGCATACGGGGATGGGTGGCAGTTTTCCCTACACATGTGGGGATGGGTCGAACCCGTCCTGCCTGCTCAGGCGGCAGGGAATGTTTTCTCCACACCGGTGGGGTAGGTCTGAGCGCCTGCGTGCTTTGGGGATCCTAGGCGCGTTTTCTCCACGCACGTGGAGATGAGCCATTAGTTCAACAAGGTAACCACAGGCTGTACGTGCTTTCTCCACACTCCTGGAGATGAGTCGTCCCGTCACAAACCCCTACCTTGGCTGAAAAATTTTCTCCGCGCATATGAAGATAAGTCATGCCGTAGAGCATGGAGACCACCTCCTGTCTCGTTTTCCCTGCGTGTGCAGGGATAAGTCAAGCAAAAAGATACCAGAAAAGCTCATGGTAAGTTTTTCCCTCCGTGCACGGGGATGAATCGTAGTGGTTTCAAATTCCAACCTTAACCACCAAGTTTTCCCTACACACAGAGGGGTGAGTCGCGCAAAACGGGCTGAGGCTCGTCATTGAAGTTTTTCCCACGCACGTGGGGATGAGTCGACCCTCCGGAACAGGGTAGGGGTGGCTTTCGAGTTTTCTCCACGCACGTGGGGATGAGTCACCGTACTCGTACACCCAGTCGTAGGCGTACCGCGTTTTCTCCAAAAGAGCGTTTTCCCTACCTGCATGGGGATGAATCGTCGCTGGTCCTCCAGAGCATTGCGGTCCTTGAGGTTTCCCCCGCGCACACGGGGATGAGTCGCAGCTCCCCAAACATACTCGCGACTTGGCCGCGTTTTCTCCACGCGTGTGGGGATAAGTCGAGGAAAATAGAGGGCGGCGAAGCCGCCTTGCCTGTTTGAATGAGGAGGTAGAGGCAGATGCAACGTATCAATATCCAGATCGAGATCAAACACGACCCTGACGCCGAGTGCCCTTTTGACCCCTGTGAGGAACGGCTTGTGGTTTTCCACCCTCGATACCGGGGTACCCACAGCTTCGCTTCGCCGGAAGAGGCCCGGCGGTGGGCCAGGAAGGAAGGCTGGAAGGTCTTTCCGGTCTACGCCCACATCCACGGGCGGATCGCGCTCCAGGCCAGCGAGGAGGGCAACCCCTTCAACGACCCCTGGGACAGCGGATTTTTCGGGCTGCTGTTGCTCAAGCGCAAGTACTGGGGCAAGAAGATCACCCTGGAGCAGGCCAACAGCCTGCTGGAGGACTACACCCGGTGGATCAACGGGGACTGCTGGGGGTACGTGGTGCGGGTGGGCGAGCGGGAGGAGTCCTGCTGGGGATTCATCGGCCAGGACGAGGTGCGGGAAGCGGCTAAGGAGGCCGCGCAGCGGCTTCTGGAAGACACCCTCGAGCAAGCCCTCGAGCAAGCCCTCGAGGAGGCCGCCTGAGCACCAGGGCGCGGATCACCGCGAAAGGATCGGCTACCCGGAAGGGGTGTTGCCGGCGCGGGCTTGCTGAAGCGCCGTGATGGCCTTCGGCCTGGCCGACACCGGCGGGGCGGACGGCTATGGGCTAACACCTGACCGGGCCATGGACATCCGCCGGTTCTACCGCGTCCACCGGGACGGAAGCGTCGAGCGCCGGCGTACCCGCGACACCCGGTGCCGAGCGGGTAGAAGGGGCGTGGGAGCCCCCCGGCTTTGCCAACGGGCTTTTGCCGGGGCTATCCCGCCCTGAAACCCCGCTCCAGGTAATATGGGCCCCTAAACGGCCTCTGATAGTATAAAGCGGCGGCGCGATGGCGTTACCGGGAACCTTGAAAAAACGTTGTTGCGATTCGATCAAGGGGCTTTCCCCACACGCGTGGGGATGGGTCGGGGTTGGCCGCCCTCCTGGGCGTGGATCCCCGTGTTTTCTCCGCGTGCGCGGGGATCGGTCGGTTTTCGTGCGCAATGGAGTGGTGCACAATCGCATTTTCTCCACGCATGTGGGGATGGTTCGCCACGTCCTTCACGGTGTGTCCATCCGCAGTCGTTTTCCCCGTATGGGCAGGGATGGGCCAAAGCTCCTCTGCGTTTTTCCACCCATATGGGGATGAGTCATGCCGTAGAGCATGGAGACCGCCTCCTGTCTCGTTTTCCCTACACGGGGATGAGTCGTCAGGTAAAACGCGCGGGCGAAGACTCTTCCGCTTTCTCCGCGAGAAACCCTGCCCGCCGTCAGGCTGGGAAGTTTTCCCTATGTATATAGGGATCGGCCAACAAAAGGGCGTGCCGCCCACTTGAAGCAGAAAGCAGGTTGAAGCAGGGGGTGTAATCTGAAGCTTGGCAATTTCTTGCCCCTGTCGGACAATCAAACAATAAAATAGGGGCAAGACGGAGGTGCTCATGACTCAGCTCAGCGAAAAGACGCTGATGGTAGCCCGGCGCTTCGAGCGGCTCCTCAAGGAGATAGAGACCGCCCGGGCCGAGCTCGAGGCCGCCCAGCGGGAGTTCGAAAGGCTAATCCGCCTGAAGGTGACCTGGAAGTACAAAAAGTGCGGCAATAACAGGTGCCGTTGCGCTCGAGGCCACCCCCACGGCCCTTACGCCTACTGGGCGGAGTACGAGGGCGGGAAGAAGGTGGAAACCTACCTTGGGAAGCGCTGGAGCCCCCCCGAAGGGGGGGTGCCCGCGGGCGTGTACAAAGACGCGCAGAAACGCCTGGCCCTCAAGCGAAAGCTGCTGGAGCGCCTGCTGGACCAGCTGGCCCGGATCGAGGAATCCCTGTAGCGCCGCGAGGTGCAAATAACCAGCCGCAAGCGCCCCGCTTGCCTACAATACGGCTGTAAATACCTGGAGGTGCCACCGTGCACGTGGTTTTCGACCAGGGCCTTCTTGACCTGGGAGCCCCCGCATCGTACTACCCGTCCAACCCCTGGCCCGGGCGCTGGCCCGCATCTACCGCTGGAGCGGCAACACGCCCATCGGCGAGCTACCTGAGCCGCCACCCCCGCGAGGCCCTCTTCCACGACGCGGTGGAAGCGCTGCTGGGCGACCTCAACACCCCTCTAAAAGAGCGCTTCCCCCAGCTACGGGTCTACGAGGAAGAGGTGCTGGAAAAAATCTTCACAGGTATGGGCCTGGCCTGGCCCCTGCCCCAGAAGGCGCGGCAGGTGGATGCCCGGCTCGCGGCCACCGAAAGCCTGCAGTTCTTTGGAATCAAGAGCCCCCGGGCGTACCCGCTGGCTATACGACCCTGGCCCGCTCAGGAAGCCGCGGCGCGGTTTATAGCCCGCGCCCGGGAACTCGGTTTTGAAGTTTCAGAAAGGAACCCCTATGGAATGGCTAAAACACCTAACCCCTGAAGAAGTCCCGGTCTTCCCCCACCACGGGGTGGTGCTGGGGGCTTCCGGCCTGCTCATGGAAAAGGGCGCGAGCCTCGCCCTGGCCTACCGTTACCGGCATCTCCCCACCGCTTTCGCCTCGGAGATCTGCCGCGCCGGAACCCATCTCTATGGAAAAATCTGGCATTACGGCTTTGTCCTGAGCACGGCCTCCGGGCAGCCCGTCGGCCTGTACCAGACCCGGTATGACTACCGCGACCCCCCTGATCCCGGGGTGACCCGGGTCTCGTTGCAGAAACTCGCCCGGTGGCTCGAGGAGAACCCAAAGTTCAGGGCCCTGCTGGCGCTTACGGAAACGACCTGGGACTTTGACCTGGTCCAGGACCTGGTCGCGCGCAACCCCTGGCTCGAGGGGCGGGTGCGTTGCGTCCCCGAACACGACCTGCTGAGGACCCGGTATGCAGTATAAGTTTCTACACGGCGAGGCTTTATCCCTGATGGCCGCTTTGGAGGACGGGAGCGTGGACCACATCATCACCGACCCGCCCTACAGCGCGGAGGTGCAGAACAACCGGCGGGAGTTCCCGGCGGTGCGCTACAAGGCTGAACGGCACCGCCTGCGGGATTTCAACTTCGCCCCGCTGGACGAGGGCATGATCGGCGTCTACGCCCGGGCCATGGCCCGGCTGGTAAGGCGCTGGCTGCTGGTGTTCAGCGCCATCGAGCAGACCTGCCTGTGGCGGGAGGCGCTGGAAGAGGCCGGGCTCCGGTACGTCCGCACCGGGATCTGGGTCAAGGACAACCCGCCGCCGAGCTTCAGCGGCGACCGGCCCGGGGTAGGCTATGAGAGTTACGTGCTGGCCCACCCGCCGGGGAAAACGCGCTGGAACGGCGGTGGAAAGGTGGCGGTGCACCGCGCCCTTACCCCCATCGACCGGGGTGGGGCGAGGAGCGAGCGCAAGGTCCACCCGGCGCAAAAACCGCTGGCGCTGATGGAGGAGCTGGTGGCGCTTTACACCGACCCCGACGAGCTCATCCTCGACCCCTTCGCGGGCGTGGCCACCACCGGGGTGGCCGCTTTGCACCTGGGCCGCCGCTTTATCGGCTGTGAGATAGAGGAGGTGTACTGGCAGCAGGGAAAAGCGCGCCTCGAGGCCGCCGCCATGCGCCAGGCCCTGATCTCGGAAAGGTGAGGTAGCGATGGACGAGAAGACCCGGTTGGAGCGGGCGGACGCCCTGATCGAAGAGGCGATCGCCAAACTCAAAAAGCTCGGCCACGGCAAAAAAGCCGCCCAGCTGGTGCTCGCCAGCGGCTATAAGCTAGGGGACGAGTCGAGAAAGCTGGAGCAGGCCGAGCTCTTGTTCTGGGCACTACGGGGATACATGGCCCATGTCAGACGCCCCCAGGCCCCGGAACGGTAGCTGCTGGCGGCTGTGGTAGCGTATCTTTGAAGAGGTGTGCATATGTTTTTACTTCTAGGTGTTGTTCTAGCCATCCTGGGTGTCGCTTTGCTGACGCAACAGGGCACCAGACGGGCCCTGGGAGTGCCGTTGCTGCTGGCCGGCCTGGCCGTCGCGGCCCTGTCGCAAAGCTTCGTGGTGGTTCCGGCGGGCCACGTGGGGGTGGTGTTCAACGTGTTGGGCGGGGTGCAGCCCACGCCGCTGGGCGAGGGTCTTCGCCTCGTGATCCCCGGCGTTCAGAGCGTGGTGCTTTACGACGCCCGGCTGAAGGAGGTCACCCTGGCCAAGGGGCGCGCCCCGGCCGGGGCCGGCACCTCCGGCGAGGACGCCATCACGGCGCGCAGCAAGGAAGGGCTGGAGATCGGGGTGGACGTGACGGTGCAGTACCGCATCAAGCGGGATGAGGCCCCGCAGCTGCACCGCAACCTGGGGCCGGGCTACCTCGAGACCCTGATCGTGCCGCAGATCCGCAGCAAGGTGCGCGACGCGGTGGGCCTCTTCAACGCCGCCGAGCTGATCAGCACGCAGAGGACCCAGCTCGAGGCCGCCGTCACCAAGGAGTTGCGGGAAAACCTGGACGCCCAGCACATCGAGCTGGTCTCGGTGCTGTTGCGCCGCATCGACATCCCCCCCTCGGTGGCCCAGGTCATCGAGGAGAAACAGACCGCCGAGCAGCAGGTGCAGGTCGAGATCAACCGCCGCCAGCAGGCCGAGATCGCGGCCCAGCGGGCGGTGATACAGGCCAAGGGCGAGCGCGACGCCGCCATTCTGCGGGCCGAGGGCGAGGCCCGGGCCATCCGCTTGCGCGGCGAGGCCCTGCGGCAAAGCCCGGAGGTGATCCAGCTCACGGTGGCCGAGAAACTGGCCCCCAATATCCAGACCATCATGATCCCCGCCACCGGCAACTTCCTGCTCGACCTGCGCGGCTCGCAGCCCGCGCGATAACCGGCCTCGAGCGGGCGCTTGAGGCGCGGTGCCTGAACCCACCTGGGGGCTACAAAACGCCATCGGACAGGCCCCGACCGTGTGGGTTTTTCTTGGTTCTAAGATACCCCGCACCCGGGTAGCCCCAGCGCCAGGCAGGGCTTAACCGACCCCCCGCCGTTAGCGCACTTGCAATGTCTTGAAAACCCGCTAAACTAATAAACACTCAACACCCGGGAGGTGAGAGCCACCCAAAAGCGTTGACCCTCCGCCTAAATAGAAAAGGCCCGACCCCCCAGTCGGCACCTTCCGCTCCTCAACGGTAGCTCCATACTACCGGGTATGTCGGGATGTGTCAAGGGAAGGGCCGCCAGCCCCGCCCAGGGTTAACGGGCATCCCCCCCATGACAGACCCCATCCCTTCCTGGCAGCACCTTGCCTCACCCCACAGCTTCATCCACCTCAGCCCCTCGCTCTTTCGGCTGATCCTTGAGCGGCAGGGGGCCGAATCGCATGTTTTATTGCTCCTGAGCGCCCGCCGCTTTCTCAAAGACCCCTCTGCCTCGCTCGACGAAATCGCTCAGCTCAGCGCCTACAGCCCCCGTCAGCTGCGCCGCGCCCTGAAAAGCCTGGTGGCGCAGGGGCTGGTCCTCGTCGAGGCCGCCCGCTACACCCTGGCCCCTCTGGCCCGGGGACAAAATGTCACAGCCCGGGCCGCGCCCATGGCCGGGGATGGACAAAATGTCAGCGGTGATGGACAAAATGTCACTCCGCAGGGACAAAATGTCACCGGGGCGGCCCTGAAAACACGACGCGGATCGCCTGTTTCCGCTTCGCTTAAAGAATTGGAATTAAGAATTAAAAAATCTTCTTCGGAAGAGGACGAGGAGCCTAAAACTTCTAAGGAGAAAGACGGGGACCTCGAGCGCCTCCGGGCCCTGCTCGAGGACGACCCCAGCTGGCACCGCCTCGCCCAACATTTCAGGCTAAACGTCCCGCTCGAGGCCTACCTCCACAACCTGCGGCCTTTCGTGAACTCCCCCGCGGCGCTGCGCTGGGCCCTGGAAGCCACCCTGCAAGATGTCTGCAAGGGCGGGGTGCGCCAGCCCGAGCGGCTGCTGCTGTGGAAGCTCCGGCAGATCCCCCCCGCCCCGGCGGAGAACCCTCCCTGCTTGGTGCAGTCCGGCGACGAGGTGGTGCTGCCCGACGGCAGCCGGGGGTTTTTCGCCGGCTGGACCCAGGCCGGGCGGGCCGCGTTCATCGAGGTGGAAGGCACCGCCCGCCTGGTTCGGCGGGAGTGGTTGGAGGAGGCCCTGCGGCGCTTTGTGGTCACGCCCGCCCCTTCGCCTGAACCACACGCCCACCTCAGCTCTCTTCATCGTGCGGACATGGCGCCGGAGGAACCGCCCGGCGAACCCTCCTAAATAGGACCGTTTCCAGCTATAATCCCCGAAGAGGGATGGACGTAGCGCAGGGTCTCTTCGCCTCCGCCGTGGCCTGGGGACTGGCCCGCGCCCCCTTGCACGGAGGTTTCGCCGCCACCCTGTGGGCGGGCCTGGCGCTCCCCCCGCCCTGGGCCGCCCCGCTGGGCTTCCTCGCGCTACCCAGCAGTCAGGAAGGCCGGCGGCGGGAGGCCCTCGAGCGGGGCCTGGCCGCGCTCTCCGCCGCCCTCGTGGCCTTCGGGCTGCAGCTGGGTGGGGCCTACCTGCCCCTGGCCCTGACCGCGCACGCCGGCGCCCACCTCTACCTGGAGCGTTACCGCTACAAAACAGACCGGCAGCAGATCAAAAGCCACCTTATCCCGTACCTGATGATCACCCCCCTCATGCTGCTGGCGGCCCACGCGCTCAAAACCGCTCCTTTTAGCGGCAGCAACCTGCTGGACGGCGGCCTGGCCCTGCTCCCCGTGCTCTACAGCGTGGCGATCGCCCAACAGCACCAGCGCGTCCAGCGGGCCGGCGCAGGCGTGCTGGAAGTGATCACCCGCCTGCTCGAGGCCAAGGACCCTTACACCGCCGAGCACTCGCGGCGGGTGGCCCGGATCGCGGTGGGGATCGGGCGGATCCTGGGCCTGCCGCCGCAGGCCCTGAACCAGCTCTACCAGGCCGGGCTGTTGCACGATATCGGTAAGCTGGCCATACCCGAGACCATCATCGACAAGCCCGGGGCGCTTGACACCACTGAACGCCTGACCGTCCGCAGCCACCCAGAGCTGGGCTACGAGCTGCTCAAGCCCCTGGCCCAGTCCCTCACCACCCCTGTCCTACAGGCCATCAAGCACCACCACGAGCGCTGGGATGGCAACGGCTACCCCCATAACCTCCAGGGCAACGAGATACCGCTCTTCGCCCGTATCGTCGGTGTGGCCGACGCCTATGAGGCCATGACCTCCGAGCGTTCCTACCGCAAGCCCTTTACCCCGGAAGAAGCCGTGGAGCGCCTGCTGGCAGAGAGCGGCAAGCAGTTTGACCCCCGTATGGTGGCCGCGCTGGTGCGCTCCCTGCAACTAAACACCCAAAACGCTTGCAGACCAGAGACCTGACCTCAGCGTACAACCCCGGCATGCTAGGAGGGACTTCCGGCTGGAGCTGGGCCACCGGCCGGAAGTCACAACCCGTGATTCCGGGCTGGCCGCCCGGCTGCTCGGGCTCGAGGGATGACCTCGAGCCCGAGGCCCCCCGCCCACAAGGTGGGGGTTGGTCATTAAAAGCGGAACCCCAGGCCGGTGGGCCTGGGGAGAGGGGATTGCCCGTGTTTACCCCCCCACGGGCTGGGGGGAGGAGGGGGCTAGAAGGTAATGGTGACCTTCTCAGCCCCCTCCTCGGGGATGACATCGCCGAGGGTGGGACCGGAGGGATCGTGGCTCGCGACCACGACCCCTCCCCCCAACCGGGGGTCGAATGTCGCGACCCCCTTAGTCGGGTGATAGAGGTGGGTTAGGGCGGCGAATGCCCAAACAGGCAGCCGCCCGCTCAGGCAAACCACCCTCTGGCCCACGGAAGCGGGGTTAACCGCTTCCTCTACTTTCTTCACCAAGTTGGGCAAGTCGGTTGGGCTAATAAGCCCAGCCGCAAGGACGACCTCAATTATAATCATACTAACTAACTCCCTTCCGCCAGCCCCCGCCAGGCTGGCCCACAGATCCTTCCTACCGTGCGGCGCGGTGGGTCTGCCCTCCTCCCCGGGCAGGGGGTTTCCCTCTGCCGCTAAGCTACACAAACCACCCGGAGGTTGTCAACCCGCCATTACGGGGTGAGCCCACGCTTCACACTCCCCCTCGGTTCGGGCTGCTCCGGATAACGAGGAGGAGGAAGGCCTGCCGGGCGGCAGCGGCCAGGCCGTAGTTCCTCGACCCCGCCGCTCAGAAAGGGGCTTCGCCCTTGGAAGGTGGTGTATGCAAGACATATTAGACCAACTCATCGACACCGTAGACCTGCCCGCGCTGGTAGGCCAGCTGTACCCCGCCTCGGGGGCTCAGCCTGGAAAGGCTGGGCTCTACCGGGCTGCCTGGCGCGGCGACCGCCACCCCTCGCTCTCCCTCTTCAAAAAGCGGGGGGTCTGGTTCTGGAAGGACCACGCCACCGGGAAGGGGGGCAACGCCTTCCACCTGCTCATCGAGGTGGGGTATTCCCGGGCCCAGGCGGCTGAGCTGCTCAAAGAGATAAGCCCCATGCCCAGCCCCGCCGCCCCACCCCGGGCGAGCCCTGCGGCGTCCCTCGAGGGCCGCCACCAGCGTCTGCTCGAGGCCGCCCAGGCCCGGCTGGATCAGGAAGCCCTGCGGGGGCGGGGGATGAGCCTGGCCCAGGGGAGAAAGCTGGGCCTGGGCAAGACCCGCCGGGGGGATCTGCTGATCCCCCTGCGGGACCCGCAGGGAAAGCTGAAAGCCATCAAGTGCAGGCGCAGGGGAGCGGCGCAGCCCCGCTACTACTACCTGACCCCCGGCTGCGGCGCTCCGCCCTGGTTCAGCCCGGGCTTTGCCCCAGGGCAGGTGCTCCTGGTAGAAGGCGAGCTCAACGCCATGGTCTGCTGGCTGGCCAGCGGACTCCACACCGTAGGGGTAGCCGGGGCCGAGGCCCCCCTGCCGCCGGAGCTCGAGGGCGGCACAGTCTACCTCTACGCCGACCCTGACCCGGCGGGGCGGCGGGCCCTGGCCCGCTGGTGCGCGGAAGGGGCGCGCCGGGGTCTGAAGGTGCTGCCCCTGCCCCCCTTACCCGAGGGTCACGACGCCTGCAGCTACGCCGAGCGCTACGGCCAGGCCGCGCTGAGGAAGTGGTTAGAAGACGCGGGTGCGCCCCAGCAGCCTGCGCGCGCGGGGTAGGCCGTAGCGCTCCACCATGCGCCGCCCCCCATACAGGCGCAGCCGGGTGAAGCTCATGTCCATCCCCAGAAACTCGGCGTACATACGCCGGGCGTCGTAAAGCCCCCGGGCCTGCAGGCGCATCCCCGCCGGGCTCAGCACCAGCTCGGAGAAGCCCGGCCGCTTAACCTCGTCCCGCCAGGCCAGAAAGGCCTCGAAGAAGGTGCGGGCCGAGCGGGAGAGGGGGTGCCTGCCCCCAGGCAGCTGGATCAGCCCGTCCCCGGCCTCATAGTGGTGCAGCTTGAGGGCCCGGATGGCCGGGGTGTCCAGGCCGGTCTCGATCAAGAGCCGCACCACCGCCTCCAGCGGCAGCTTCCAGATGCTCTTCCAGGAGGTAAAGCCCGCCAGAATCTCCCGCACCTCGGCCTCCTGGTAGGGCACCGCCTTGCGCCGGGGCAGCAGGTAGTCCGGCATGTCCACCTGGGGGAAGGTCTGCCCGCACCAGCTCACGAACCTGGCGAACATGCGGATGGCCGAGACCAGGTTGGCGATGCGGGCCTCCGAACGCTTGCTGGCTTTAAGCTCGTCCACCAGCTGCAGAATATCCCCCCGGGCCAGGTTCAGCCCCGAGCGCCCCAGCCCCTGCTGAAAATAATCCAGGGCGTGGCGCACCAGGGTAGCGTAGCTGCGCACGGTCCCCTCCGAGCGGCCGAGCTGTTGCAGGTAGAAGCGAAACCCCTCCATCAACCCCTCCCGGTCGGGCTCCTTCAGCGCCTCCGCGAAAAGCCGCGGGCGCTGTTCGGGGTAGGCCCAGGGGTTGTAGGGAAACAGCGGCACGTCATCACTTCTCATATCACATGAAATTATATACCTCCACACCCCCGTAAAACAACCCCACAGCCAAAGCCGCCCTGCCGCTTTTAGCCGTTGTTACACAAATACTGATGCGGAGAGGATAGGTAGGACTACCGAGTAGAGCTACCGGATCGCGCAGGGCCGCGCCCGGGGGACTGTTGGGGGAAGGGGATATGTCATTTATATGATTGCGAAGATGAATGACGGGGAAAAGGCGGATTTACCGATGAGGAAAGGGAAAAAGAGGGCCTATGGCCCCGTTTCAGTGACAAAATGACCAACCCTAGCGGTGCGACTTCTAGCTTTAGCCGCTCTGGAATACCCCAAACCCCGCTGGCGCTGGGCGCAGCTGCTACCCGCAAGCAAGTATCGGAATACTTGGACAGTCTGCCGCTGGAAGAGGAGCAACAGCCTGTGCAATATGCTCATGAGCGATAGGAGATTAGAATGAACGAAAACAAAGCCAGGGAGATGGCCCAGGCCATCATCGAAAAGGTCAGGGAGGAGCTTCACAGCCAGAAAGCCCACCTGCGTCCCGGGGTAGTGCCTGATCTGGATCGGCTCACGGGGGCCATCCAGACCTACACCGCCGCTCGCTACGTGATCTACCCGGATATTTGGTCGAAGCAAAGGTACATCTTCCCCTACGCTCTAGTGAAGGTGGACTGGAACGATGATAAGTGGCGGGTGCAGCTACATTACCGTTATACTTACCCCAGTCTGCTGCTCTGCCACAAAGTGATTCCTCTCAGCGGCGATTACCTGCACCACCGGGACGGCGTGATCGAGCTGGTAGAGAAAGGGATGTACCTGCGGCGGGATCCCGCCAGTGGGGTTTACCTCCCCGTTGGCTACGATCCTCCCCAGGAAATCCTCCAGGCAGTAACTACCGGCCCCTTTCGGGTGGAGCTGCGCCGAACCGTCATCAACCTCTACCCGGCAAACGATCCGTTGGTGGTGCGCTACAAAAACCCCGGCAAGCGGGTCGAACTACGCTACAAGCAACACCGGGCCCACATCACGCTCGGCAGCGGCGAGTTGCTCGCTCACCTAGCAATGTGGCGGATGATGGAGTAAGCCCAGAAATAGGGCCTCCGGCCGCGGCCAGAGCCTCCTTCAATAGCGCCTCGGGCTCAAGCCCCAAGCGGGCTTTCTCCGGGGCCCCTCGAGCGCGCCGGGGCTACGTGGTCGAGTCGGTCACCACGGACCAAGATACATAAAGGAGTCCAGAGATGAAAAATGAGATCCGAGCCGTCCAGATGGGCCTCGCGGCCCAGCTTCCCATCCACCTCATCGGCATCCCCGGGGTGGGCAAGACCGCCACCGTCCAGGCCCTGGCCCGGCAGATGGACCGCCACCTGGAGGTGATGATCGCGGCCAACCGCGACCGCACCGATTTCGGGGGCATCCCCGTGGTCAGGGAGGGCCGGCTGGTGCTCGAGCAGCTACCCTGGGTAGATCGGCTGCTCAAAGCCCCTCGAGGCGCCATCCTCTTCTTAGACGAGATCGGAGGCGCGCCCCCCGACGTCCGGCCCTCGCTGCTGCGGGTCATCGCAGAAAGATGGGTGGGCGATGTCTTCCTGCCCCCAGAAAAAGTGGCCATCCTGGCCGCCTCCAACCCCGGCGAGCTGGGTGAGGGGGAGGGGCCCGAGGCCTGGAGCCTGGCCCTGCGCACCCGCTTCGTTCACATCCGCTGGCCGGCCCCGGACGTGGACGAGTTCACCAGGGCCCTGGTCACGGGCTGGAAGATCCCCGAGCTCAGGGGGGTTCCCTCCCAGGAGGCCATCCAGGCCGCCCTCCCCGAGGCTAAGGATCTGATGGCGGGTTTCCTGCGGCTGCGGCCCGAGCGGCTGGCCCCGCTGCCCAAGCCCGGCGAGCCCTCGCTGGGCTGGCCCAACCCCCGCACCTGGGAGCGCTTCGCCGCGCCCGCCCTGGCCACCTGGATCGCGGGAGGGCGCAACCCGGAGGACCTGGGAGCCCTGCACCTGCTCCTCACGGGGGCCCTGGGCGCGGTCGGCGCGGAGTTCCTCACCTGGATCAGGGAACAGGACCTCCCCGACCCGGAGGAGATCCTGGCCGACCCCAAAGGCTTCCCCCTGCCCAAACGACAGGACCACCTCCACGTCTACGTGACCATGGTGGTGGGCGCCGTGGTGAGAAAGCCCAGCCCGCAGCGCTGGGAGGCGGCCTGGGAATACCTGCGCCGCTTCCCCGAGGACATCCTGCTGTTGGGGGGCCGGATGCTGGTCGAGGCCTACCGCGAGGGCGGCTGGGCCAACCGGCCGGAGTGGAAGGGCTTCGTCCCCTTCAAGGACCAGGGCCTGGTCGAGCAGCTGCTTAGTGGGGTTAGCCTGGTCAGGGCCGCCGAGTACGGCACGGCTGCAGCCTCCTCCCCCCTGTAAAGGAGAGGACACCGACCAGCCCCCCAGAGCGCTCGAGCAGAAGCCCCACGACAGCAAAAGGGGGCCAGGGCCGGGAATCCGGTTACCTCTTTTGACCGAATCGGCCCGGGTATGGTATCCTGGGATCGAGCCGTTGGAGGGGACGGCCGGTAGCCCGCAAGAGTGACCTCCTATCGCGTCCAACGCGCCCCACGCGGGGCGCGTTGGCGCTTAACTACGTCAAATCCCATGTCAACCGCCAGAAAAACGGAGGATGCGCTAGTTAAACGACAGGAATTCGAGCAGAACGGTGAAGACGAGACCCTACCACGACCTCATAGCAGCCTGCCGGGCCTCTGCAAGGTTTCAAAGCCTGGGTGCGGGATCTGCTCCAAAAGCCGAAGTTTTTGCAAGGCCGGCCCGCCGGGGTGCGTCTGTCCGGCCTGAAGCGACACAAGCGGCGTTGCAGGCCAGACGCCCTGCAGCGTTATAGTTCCTACGGGGCAACCCCGCCCAGCAAAACCTCATGAGGGCGGGGAACACCGTCTCCCACCACGGCGGGACGAGGACCGGGGGATTATAGCTCCCCACAACCCTTTTTCTTAATAGGAGGTCAGAAATGAGAAAACTCGAAGCCGCCCGGCTGGCCCTGGACAAAAAGTTCCCCTACCTGAGCGCGGCCCTCTGGGCCCTGCGGGTGGTCGTCACCGAGCGGGTGCCGACCATGGCCGTGGACGCGGGGTGGCGGCTCTACGCCAACCCGGCCTTCACCGAAGGCCTCCAGCCCAGGGAGGTGACCGGAGCGCTCTGGCACGAGCTGGAACACCTGCTAAGAAAGCACCATGACCGGGGAAAAAGCCTTGGCGCGCAACCGGAGATATGGAACATCGCCACCGACTGCGCCATCAACGACGACGCTGAGGGGGCCGGGCTGGTACTGCCGAAAGGGGGGTGTTACCCGCACCTCTTCGGCCTCGAGCCGCACCGCTCGGAGGAGTTCTATTACCAGGCCCTTCAGCAGCAAGGGCCTGACGGCGGTGAAGGTCGGTCAGGCCGGAGCGGCGCGGGGGAGAAAAGGCCAGAGGTGTGGATGAGCGACACCCACGCCCCCGCCGCCGAGCGCAGGACCTGGGAACTGGACGGCGACCACCCCGAGAGCCCCGCCATGAGCGAGGCCGAGGCGGAGATCGTGCGGGGCGAGGTGGCCCGGGCCATCCTCGAGCACGCCCGCTCGCGGGGCGACGTCCCGGCGGGGATGCTGCGCTGGGCGGAGGAGATCGCCAACCCGACCATCCCCTGGCAGAAGGTGCTGGCCCACCACCTGCGCAACGGGGTGCGGCTGGCCGTTGGGCGCGCCCGGCCCACCTACGAGCGGGCGCACCGCCGGATGGGGGTGATGGACGCGCGGGTGCGGCTACCGGGAAGCTACAGCCTGAAGCCCCGGGTGGCGGTGGTGGTGGACACCTCCGGCTCGGTCTCCGAGCGCATGCTGGCCCAGGCCCTGGGCGAGATCCAAGGCCTGCTGCGCCAGGTAGGAGCGGAGGTAGTGGTCCTGTCGGTGGACGCCCAGGCCCACACCGCGCAGCGGGTACAGCGGGTCGATCAGATCCGCCTGGTGGGGGGCGGCGGAACGGACATGCGCGTCGGCATCGAGGCGGCCATGAAACAGCGCCCCCGTCCCGACGTGATCGTGGTGCTGACCGATGGGCTCACCCCCTGGCCGCAGGAGAAGCCGCCCGTGCCGGTCGTCGCGGGCATCCTGGGCGGGGATTCGAGCGAACCCGTACCAGAGTTCATCCGGCGGGTGGAGATCCCCCTGAGCTAAGGAAGCCCTGCCCAAACCGGTTCGGCTGTGAGGGTAACCCACCCATTGAGGCCGATCCCCAGCGGGCCCCTGCTCGATACGCCCGACGAAGGCTTCGACTTCGAATCCACCCACCTGACCGGGGCTGGGATGAGCGTTGCCCCAGGTGGGGAAGTAACCCTCACGAACCCAACGGGCTTGGCCGGACGGCGCGCTTGTGTGGCATCGATCACGTACCCAGGAGTAAGACGCAGACCGGAAAGAGAGGACAAAACCGTGGGAGGACTTTTTTCTGATGAACTAGGAGTCTTTCGGGTGCGCTACGAGGGCGAGGTGCCCTTCTCGCTCGCTGAACTCGAGGGCGCGGATCGGCTGCGGGTGCTGACCTACTCGGCCAGCCAGAACCTGATCAAGGCGGCGGGCCTCGCGGTGGGCGAGCTGGAGGTGGTCCTGGGCCACCCCATCCCGGCCAGCAGCCTGGATCAGCTGTTGGGGATGCAGACCGTGGCCCTGGAGGAGCTGCAGGGCCAGGTACGGGACAACCCCCAGATCATGGAGCGGATTCGCGCGGGGCGGATGCGCTTCTTCCTCTCCCGCCGGCCCAGCCACGCCAAGCTGGTGCTGGTGGAGAAAGGCGAGACCCGCTTCGCCCTGGTGGGCAGCGCCAACTTTAGCCGCAACGCCCTCAAGGGACAGCAGATGGAGATCCTGCTGCGGCTCGAAGACCCGGCGGGTTTCGAGCGCTTCGAGCGGCTGTACGAGGAGATCCGCCGGGAAAGCGACCTGGTGCGGCAGGAACTCCTGGTCAAGCGGGTGCTGCCGGAGGAGCTGCCCCTGCTGGAAAAGGCCAGCAAAGAGGCCCTGGTGCTGGAAATTGAAAGGGAAGTCCCGGCGGTGTACCGGCTGGAGATCCTGAGCCGCCGGGCGCGGGCCTTCGAGCCCATCGCCCAGGAGGTGCGGTTCAAGGACGGCTACGCCCGCCTCGAGCCCAAGGCCCTCAAGACCCTCCGGCTCGCCCCGCCCCCCGAGGAAGGCGGCCCCCGGCCCTTCCGGGTGCGGGAGGAGGAAGGGGTGCTGGAGGTGCTGGGGACCGCGCAGCCCTTCCTCGAGGCAAGCGACCCCGGCGCGCGCGAGGACGCCGAGAGGATGGTGGCCTTCCTGGAAGGCTACCTGCAGGGGGATTTTCTTTACGCCGAAGAGGCCCGCGAACAGGTGGCGGGGTACTGGCGGCTGTGGGCCTGGTTCTGGACGGCCCCGCTGATGCACCGCCTGGTACGGCGGGCCCACCTGGAAGGCCGCTCGCCCCACGCCTATCCCCTCTACGCGCTGGTGTACGGCAAGGCCAACACCGGCAAGACCACCTTTTTGAAGCTGCTCTCGCGGAGCTTAGTCGGGGCTGAGGTGGGCATCCTCAGCAGCAACGACCTGAGCAAGAACAACCTGCGCGGGGTGCACGCCTCGGAAAGCGAGCTTCCCACGGTCTTCGACGACATCGATCCGAAGGACGTGGGCGACAAAGTAGAACCGGTGCTCAAAAGCCTCTACGAGGTGCCGCAGGGGACCATCACCCCGGTGGTGCTCTCCCTCAACGCCGGGCAGAACTACGCCGCGCCGGATCAGGTGCGTAAGCGGGCCTTACTCATCTGGACGGGGGCGGTGCTGGACACCACCCGCCCGCAGGTGGCGCACCGGGTGCACGGGGCGGCCCAGGGCATCCTGCTCAGCACCGGCAACCGGCTGTACCGGGCCTTTCTGCCCCGGCTTTTAGGGGCGCTCGAGGCGGAAGCGGACTGGATGGCCGCGGCCACCAAAAGCCTCGCGGAGCTATTACGCGAGGCGCTGGGAGCGGCCCCAGAGTGGGCCCAAGGGACGAGCGCAGAGGACGTCTCGCGGGAGAAGCTGGAAGAGGTGCGGCGGAAGGTGGGGGCCCTGGTCAAGACCCACCGCATCGAGTGGAAGGCGGGCCGCCCCACCCTGCGGCTGGGGGTGGACGCGCGGCGGTACTTCCGGGAACTGCCGGGCTGGCTGGTGGACGAGGTGCAGGGCGAGGTGCTGGTGTTAAAGAAAAAAGGCCTCGAGCGGCTGGGGCTGGGACGCAGGTGGCCCTGGGGTTAGGCCCTGCTTGACTGCGCCTTAGAAGCCGATACTCGACAGGCCGCAAAAGCAGCCGCAAGAACCCTGGCAAGGCACGAGTCCACCCGGGTCAGGGATGACCGCCTGGAGGGAGAAATCCCACCGGTGGTGCGTATCATTAAAGAGCAGTTATGACACAGGAAGAATGCTTGAGCGAGTTGGAGCGCTGGGCTGAGCTACCGTTGGAGCGGCTGGCCTACCTGATGGGCTACGCCAGGGCCCTCGACCCACTGCACCGCTCCCCTGAGGAGGTCTGGCAGCGGGTGATGACCGAACAAGAACGCCTGGATGCCCACTTCAGTAGGGGGGCCTCCGATGCCTTGGGGCAGGTTGTTTTCCCCCGCATGATCGAGGCGGGGGTTGACCCGGAGCGAATCCGCCGGGCTATCAAGGGCCTGAAAGGCATAGACCTGTTGATATGGGCGCACGCTCAGCTAAACCCCGCGCTGGCCCAGCACCTGCCTAAACGTATGGCCCGTATCGCGGCCCTGCTCGGCTCGAGAGCGGAGGCCTGAGCTCCCTCAGGTAAGCCATGAGGGCTTTTCCCACGAACCTGGCGAGCGCGGGGGGTACGGCGTTCCCGATCATCTGCTCGACCTCGGTCTTCGTGCCCACCCAGGTCCAGTCCCGGGGGAAGGTCTGGATCCTCGCCCGCTCCGCAGTCGTCAGGGCCCGCACCCCAGGACCCGGAGGAACCGGGTCTTGCGGGTGGCCTTTATACCCCCTGGGCACGGGGCGGTTCACCCCTCGAACCGTGGGCGCGGGTTCGTCTACGGAGTAGATGCCTCTTCTGTTGTAGTTGCGGGGGTGGCGGTAGTAGCAGTCGAAGTCGATCTCGCGCCCCATGTACGCCCGCACGGTGAGGGGGCGCTCGGCCAGCCCCGCCTTCAGGAGGGGAAGGAGAAAACCATCCTCTACCCCTAAGACCCCTATGGCGAAAAAGCGTTTCCTCCGCTGGGGTACCCCGCAGCGGGAAGCGTCGAGGGTGGTCTCCGTGAGCCCGTAACCCGCCTCCACCAGGAGCCTCCGAGCCTCTTTGTAGGCCTCGCTTCCTGGGGTGCGCTCCACGTTCTCCATCACGAAGGCCAGAGGACGAAGGCTAACCACGATCCTGGCGAAGTCCACGGTGAGGCTGGCCCTAGACCCTTCCTCCCGCGGCCCCGCGTGGGAGAAGTCCTGGCAGGGCGGCCCCCCGACCACCACCTGCGGGGCGAAGCGGGCGATATGAGCCCTGGCCCGCTCCACGTCCGCGAGGTCCAGCAGGAAGGTCGGGTGGGGTAGGTTGGCCCGGTAGCACGCCAGGGCCCGCGCCCAGCTGTCATAGGCGGCCACGATGCGGAACCCCGCCTGGGCCAGGCCGAGCGAGAGCCCGCCACATCCGGCGAAGAGGTCTACGGTGCGCATACTCACGATTAAAGGAGGGCTGCCCACAGTGCGCAGGCCTAGGCGGCAAAACCCCGGAAACTTTTGTTTCCAGTCACAATTCTAGCAGATCTGCCGTATCCGCCAGGATGAGGCAACCACTCCTGAAGGGGATGGGTCTCACAGCTTCGCAGCTTGACCACCTGAACAAGACCCCGGCGGCGCAACCTCCCACCTTCAGGCCCGGGGATAAGCGGTCCCCTCTAGGCGTTAGATTTCGCGCGCAGGCACAGTGGGTAACCCGTCCAGCCATGACAGGTCCCTACCGATAACGAGTTCCTTCATTGTTGCGTGATGAGCGTTTTTCATCGGAATCAAGCGCATTTGAAATCCACGCCGTCGTGCCATTTCCTTCACTTCTTCTGCTTCATCATACGTCATCAGAAAATCGCCCATAAGCGACCCGCACATCGTGAACAGATATTCATGATCGAGTTGATGATGTTTATAAAGAC
>Ga0068705_10000470_pt1 | contig 20408 bp, 11 predicted proteins | sample YNPMSTMetaG_FD_65631 | JGI IMG/M metagenome (GOLD analysis project Ga0068705, IMG submission 65631) | Anoxygenic and chlorotrophic microbial mat microbial communities from Yellowstone National Park, USA - YNP MS-T MetaG | ecosystem: Environmental > Aquatic > Thermal springs > Hot (42-90C) >... | reverse complement strand
CTGAAAGCGAACGAGATCGGTAAACGCGTTATGTGGGGCCTTGTCCCAGATTTTGACGACCTGGGCGGCTGGCTTACCTTGAGTTTGAATGATCGTAGCCCATCCTTCGGTAGTAGCTACAAAAAGCACGCCTGAAGAGGTCAACCACATCCACAAATTGAGGAGAAGCCGATACATGGGGGGACTTCCGAATCAGGAACAACAGCTTTGCTTCTAAGGTTTCACTTCGATGACATCGTCGAAGACGCGGAACTCGTCCAGGTCGCCACGGAAGGCCGGGCGTTTGTCTCCCTCCTGCGTGGCTCCCAGCGACCAGAAGCCGTGCGGATAGTGGCCAATCGCTGGTCCTTCGGCCTCCTGGATGCCGTTGCGATAGAGCTTCATAACGCCTTTCTCGGTATCGATGGTCAAAGTGATCCGGGTCCACTCCTCCAGCGGCAAGGGGGTGGGGGTCCGCACGCGCTGAAACGGCGGGTGGATACAGCCGAAATGGAAGTGCCCATGGGCATCGAGTTCGCCGCGGAACCAGCGGGTATTGGCGAAGACCTGGCCGGCATCACGGCGGGTCGGTCGCAGCCAGAAGTCTATGCTGAAGCGGGGTGGGAAGCGACCATAGAGGTCTTGCCGGGCCTCGAACACAGCAAAACTGGTGGGGTCCGAAAACCGCAGGGCCGAGCCGAATTTGCCGTCAGGGAATTCGACGGGGCCAGTCACGACCATATCGCTGCCACAACCGGAACTGTCATGCAATCGGCGTGGGTTCTTCTCGTCAAAGGTTAGGTGGATATAGGCATCCGCACGAACGACAGGAGCCTGACTGCCTGGCCGGTATAGGTCGAACTGCACGCCCAAGTTGGTCAGCAGAATGGCTGCATAGCGTTGCAGACGTTTCTGAGCGTAGGGTTTGGCCTCAGGAGCCTGGTCCCACCGGACCTGGTTGATGACCAGCCGACCTTTGCCCAGAGGTACTTCCAGCAGCACGCAAGGGTGGGTGTAAGCGATCGCACCGGGAGCGTCGGTAGTGACGGAATGCGGCATGTGGTGCGAGTAACCGAACCACAGGTCGTTGTTGCTTTGCCCCAGGGCCAGGCCGGTCCGCACCTTCCACATGGCTGTGTAGATGGGCGACGGCTCTTCGATGATCGGCCGGGCCTGGCGTTTGGCCGGATCGGGTTCCCAGCCGTTGTAACGAGGGTAGGGGTGTTTGTCGGCCACGGTGAAGTTGTATCCGGTGGCTTGGCTCAAGATGTGCGCCGCCGTCGGGTCGAGATGATGGATGTAAAGAGTATGCCCTTCGCGGACGGCAGGCAACGCTTCCGTCAGTTGATCCGCAAATTTTTCATTCCCGGTGGCAAAGAGCATACGTACAGCGGGGCCAGACGCTGGCTGCGGCTGTGCAACCATTCCCGTCAATCGTAGAGGTTCGGGAATCGCTCCAACCACGGGGGACCACGCAGGCACCTTCGCTTCCGCAGCATAGATGAGCATGTTCTTCAAAACCGTTGCTGCACAGGGATCGTTTTCGGCCTCAGTGACCAAGGCTTGACAGATGATGGCCAGCCCCTTGCCGCTGAAGACTTCGGCCAAAGGCGTTCCGGCCAGGCCGACATCCACCATGCTGAAGAAGCGGTCCACGGTCCGGCCGCTGGAGAGGATGGGGCGGAAGTTTCCGGCTGCGGGTTTGATCAGGCAGACCGGGGCAAGCAGATCGTCGGCCCTCCAGAAGCGGAAGTCTTCGCTCCCGGTGCCGCGGAGGATGGGATGCTCGGGGCTGGTGGGGTGGGCGATCGTGGCGGAGTAAGGGCGGACCGTGTCCCAGGCGGTGGCGTATTTCAACCCGCGGGTGAACCAGACGCCACCCAGTGACAACAAGGGCCGGGTCTGAGGCAACACAACCAGACGACCGCCACCGCGGATCCAGATACTCAGTCGGTCCTGATCGGCCGGCGTCAACTCGTCGGTCGCGTCAGCACCGAACACCAGTGGCATCTGGGTGTCAATCATTCCGTCCTGCCACTTTTCCAAGCGGACGAAGCGTATTCCCAGCCGCTGGAAGAGGTCTGCCGTAGTTCCTTTGCGATCGTACAACCGCACCGGTGGTATCTGGTCGAAACCGCTCACCGGCGGATAGAGGGCAGCCGTCCACGACTCGGTGTACACGACACGGCCGTTGGCAAGCAACTCGGTAACCGCCTCCAGCTCGAGTCGTTCGGACACATTCGGGAAGTTCAGATCGAGGGCGACATCGCCACGGGTGCCCCGTTCGAGTTTGACCGGTCGGCTGACCATTTGGAGCGGCTTCACTTCTCCTCGGCGGCGAAAAGTCACCCGCACTTCGCCATCGAGCGGCACGAAGGCGTCGTTGATGACCAGTACACCGAAGCGGGTGGGACGGCCAGCGACGAAGTTCCGTCCGTAACGATGGTTGAACGCCACCTGGAAACCGCAGGCGTTGAAACATAGGCGATAGTTGGCTTCGTTGTCCTCCGGCAGATTGACTAAGGGATGGTCCCCAAAGCCGGCAAAGCTACAGATGATGGGGATGCCGACGCGGCGCATCTCTTTGATGCCCCAGAAGCTATGCAGGGCTGAGGTGCGGATCCGCTGGGTGTTGAGGCAATAGCTTCCCGAGCCGTCCTCCCCGCGATTGAAGTGCCACAGTGGCCCCTCGAACAACGCTTCCCCAGCGAGGGAAGCGTGGGCATCGAAGCAGTTGGGGTTTTCGCCCCATTCGGTCATGATGGCCGGCTTACCCTGCCTGCGGCCCCGCAGGTTGTCGAACATTTCCAGCACCAGGCGGTACTGATTGGGCAAGGCCGAGTAGGCATTGATATGCGGACCACCGCCGATGGCGTGGACATCGAGATTGGGAATGGCGTCGTAGTCATTGCTGGCGGTGACCGGCCGGGTCGGATCCAGGGCGTGATACTGATCGCACAGTTTTTTGAGCCAGGGCATGGAGGCCACATGCGGTGCTGGCAAGCCAGCGTGGCAGGCTTCGTTGTCCATGCTCCAAATGACGATGCTGGGATGGTTCCGCTTGGAGATCACCCATCTGGCGTACTGCTGCAAGACTTTCCGCCACGTCGCCTCCCGCCAGAACGGCGCCTCTTGCAGAAGGCTGGTTTCGCACACCACCAGGAAGCCGGTCTCGTCGCAGGCTTCAAAGAAGCTCTCCGGAGCTTCCATCGCATGGGTCCGGCAGCCGGTGAGCAACCGCCACCGGCCCCGGCGAATCTCCTCGATCCAGTGCTCCTTGGGATGAGCATAATTCGGCCACAGGCCGTAGCCGTAAAACCGTAGCGGTTGGCCGTTCATCATGATCTCGGGTTGACCAGGCTTGCGGGTGTCAATCCACACCTCGCGGAAACCGAAACGCTGACGCGTTCGATCAACGACTTTGCCCTGAGCGTCCAACAATTCGACTTCGAAGTGGTACAGGTGCGGGTCCTGCGGCGTCCACATGCGGAAGTCCGGCCAATCGACCAACAGCTCCACCACCGCTGTGGACAAAGCGGCCACGCCTGCTTCAACGCCCGGAAACTCCACGCAGGTCTTCGCACCATCTACCACCCGTGCCCGCACCGTTCCCTGCCAGCCCAGGGGTGTGCTGTTCATCAGCGTAACAGTCGCCGACAGATTTTTGTTGCGATAGCTGGGCCGAACGAAGATGTCGGTCGTCCGCACCTCGGGCACAATGCTGAGATACACGCGATCCCAGATGCCCAGCGGCGTCAGATAGCCCCGCGTACCAATTTCCCGCAGATGCCACACCGCCTTGGGATCGACGCTCAGGTCGATGTTCGGGGCACAGGAGACGATGATCTCATTGTCGCCGGGCTTGACTGCCGCGGTGATGTCGCACTCGAACGGCGAGGCATGGAAGTCATGGCTGCCGACAAAATGGCCGTTGACCCAAACCCGGGTGATGTAGCTGACGGCCCGGAACTCCAGCAGCACCCGCTTATGGGCCGGTACTTCCTCCAGTCTGAGCATCCGGCGGTACCAGCCGCCTTCCTCGCGGGGATGTTCGTAGTACTTGAAGTGACTGGTGCCGTCGTTGCGGTTGGGGATCGCCACCGGTTTCCAGCCGTTCCTGGGCAGGTTGGCCAGCGTGTGCAAGCCGCGGATCGCCTCGAAACCCGTCACCGGTGCCAGTTGCCAGTCGGCACTCAGATCCGTGCGTTGCCGGAGCCCCGAGACGCTTTCCCTCGATGCAGCTTTCGTTCGTGACAAAGCTTGGTCACCGGCCAAAGTCGCAAAAACAGTCGCGACGCTGAGACACACTGAAGGAAGATATTTCTGGGTTCGCATGTCTCGATCTCTTCCAGTAAATGCTAATAACCTCCAGATTCATGTAAGATTATTGGCAACCGGTAAAATCAACGCGTAGACTTTTCCCGATGTGGTGGCCAGATGGGTCGCAATGTCCACACGTCCAAAGACTTGACAACGGCCCGACCACCCAAGGCCCGCAAATCGATGCCGACCGCCTGGTCATTGGCTGGATACACCCGCGCTGTTACACAACAGCGTCCATTCACAAATGCTTCCACAATCGAATAATCGACAAAGACGTGCAATCGCAGGGATTTTTCGTCTCTCAGCCGCTCGAAACGGTGGACCACATCACCGGCAGCGACATGGGGTGAACGGCTAGCTTGCCCACGTTGGATTTGTATCTCTCGAATGGGAAATCCATGAACGGCTATAGTGGTTTGTTGCCGTTGTTTTTCATCCTGGTTCTTATGGTTCCTATCGAGCAGTACATGCAACTCGATCCTTGGGGCGTCTTGCGGAACGATTTCAGCGAGGATTTCCAGGCATTTTCCCCGTATATCCTTGAGGGTGTCCGTCATCCCTGCGTCGGTTATCGTCTGTGATTCTACATGCCAATGTCGATCCCGAAGTTTTTGCAATTCGGGAGCCGGTGCCATACCTAAACGTCCATCTGAGCGGAGTGTCAGTAACCGTGGCAACGACATGGCTCCGCTATAGGCCAACTCAGGTCGAGAACGGCTCTCGCGGAGCCAACCGAACATCAGCACCCGCCCTTGGGCATCCCGAAACACTTGAGGCGCATAAAACGTGGCGGGGTATTTATGTAGATTGCCGTCCAAGGCACCGGAAGTTTCTGGATAAAACCTTCCCTCACGATAATCGCCCAGGAACCAATATGCCCGTTGGTGGTGCTCGGCGGATGCGACCAGCAGCCACTTCGGCCCGAGAGGAACGAAGCTGACACACTCAAAGTTGGGGTGGTATGGTGAGTCCATAAGCCATTCACGACAGATAAAAAGCGGGTGCATGAAGCTCCACGGCCCGCGCAAATCTTTGGCCCGATACAACAGGACAGCACCTCCCTTGTCCGTAATGCCGGACGAGATGGTCATCCGCCATTCATCACCCTCACGCCACACATAAGGGTCGCGCCAGCCCAGGAGCGGTTCCCCAATTCCCGGATTGGCCAGAATGGGATTTTGTTCATATTTCTGCCACACGACCCAATCTTTGCTGGTGGCCAGGCATTGCACCTGAGGACTGATACCCGTGTAGATCAACGTCGGAGTGCCATCCGTGTCGATCACGGCGCAACCGCTATAACAGCCGTCCTTGTCAGGCCCGTTCGGGGTCGGAGCCAAGGCGATCGGCCAATCTTGCCAATGAAGCAGGTCCTCACTCACTGCGTGTCCCCAATGAGCCGGCCCTGCTTTGGGCCATTGCGGGTTGTGCTGATAAAAGAGGTGATACTTCCCTTGATGATGGATCAGGCCGTTGGGATCCCCGAGGAAGCCGCGTGGTGGGATGTAATGAATTCGCGGTAAGTCCGGATCGCTCTGTTGCAGCCGGTCTCGTTCTCCCTCCGCCCATTTCTGGTACGCCTGTACCGACTCTGGTCGTTCGTTGCCCGGTGCAACTGTCTCCAGGCTCAACAGTGATGAGGTCCAAACTATCAGAACCCACTTGGCGATTGAAGACTTATCCATGATGAAGTGCTCTACGGGTAATCAGCCTTTCATACTGTTTGTAAGAATAGCCACGCGGACTCCACCGTTGTGCATGTGTCGAATGGGAAACGTCCTTGTGTATATGAGAAATCATGGGAAGGAAGGCGGGGGTTGCGTGGGTTAGCCTCCGCCATTGCTGCTGAGGGTTTGTGTTGCCGGATTGGCGACGAGTGGAACTAAGTTCATATCAGTTCCGGAATCGGGCGACCGCCGATGTGTTGGTTTTCGACGATGGGACGCTGTCCCGGACGGTTGGGGGGAGGCTCGACTTCTCCGTTGATTCCCAAAACGTGGAAGATGGTGGCGTACAGGTCGGCGGGAGAGTAGGGGGTGGAAGCTGGTTGTTCCGCCCGGGGTGTGGATCGACCGATCACCTGCCCCATCTTCAGTCCACCGCCGATCAACAGCAAGGGCGTCAGCGGCGCCCAGTGATCACGGCCACCGGGGAAGCGGGTGTCGATCCGTGGACTACGCCCAAACTCGCCCGTCATGACCAACAAGATTTTCTTTTCCAACCCCCGATCGTAAATGTCGTCGATAAAGGCCGCCAAGGCTTGATCTAGCGGTGGGCTGCACTGCTCGAAGCCTTCCTTGACCGGTGGAGTACCATTGACGTTGTGATGATCCCAGCCGCCGTAGCCGATGGTGACGATGCTGGCCCCTGCCTCACACAGTCGTCGGGCCAAGAGCAAACACTCCCCGATTTGTGCGGAGCTGTAAGGAGATCGACCATAACCATATTTATCCCGCAATCGTGGACTTTCCAGGGACAAATCAAAAGCCTTGGCAGCATCGCTGGTCAGAAATCGCAGGGCTTGTTGCTCGAAGCGATCCATCCCTTCCGCAATCCCCGATTGATCGATATCCCGGCGCATCAGGTCGAAAGCCTTCAGCAATTCCCGTCGCTCGGTCAGTTGCTCGATGCTCAGCCGCAATTGGAAATTCCGGCGGGCTTTCTCGGCATCCAGCGGACCATAAGCTTGCCCAAGATAAACCGGCTGATCCGCATTGATCCGACCTCCCAATTTGATGTAGGAGGGCATGCCAGTAACAGGATGGTTCAAACCACGCCGATATGCAATTCGTGAGCCGAGTGAGGGAGCCTGCTGCGGCTGGTTGTTATCAAAGCCGGTAAAATTGATTCCGGTGTTGAGCCAGTGTGTTCCACCGCCGTGGCCACTATTAGTATGGGCAAAGCTCCGAACGACCGCGATGCGATGCGCCCGTGCTGCCAGCTTAGGGAAGGTGCCCCCGAATGTGATGCCAGGAATGGTCGTTTTCACCTCGCCGGTGGTGCTGCGGAACTCTACAGGAGCATCCATCTTCGGATCGAAAGTCTCGATCTGGCTTGGCCCACCCCCCAACCACAGCCAGATAATCGATGTGTCCTTCATCGATGTGTCTTTCATCGACTGACCCGCAGTTCGGGCACCCGCCGGATTCAAGCCGGCAGTCGTCAGTCCGGTCAGTCCGCAGAAACCCAGGCGAAGAAAGTCTCGGCGGTACAGGCCGTTACATGATTTCGTTCGGCGGGGAATGCTCAGTTCGATCATGGGTAGCCTCCAGTCGTGATAAATTGAGTGGAACTACCAGGTGGGACAGTGTGACAACTTCTGGCGGGCAGGGGATTATCCCTGATTATGCTTGACTGTATCACCGGATCTGAGTGCGCACAACTATAAATAGAATTGATCTTCGGAATATGTTTATAGCTTTCACTTATAGGTGCCAGCATAATGGCCGAGTATGTCCTCGATCGGTTCAAGGAAATCAGCTTTACCCAGCTCCGGACGTTTTGCGAATGCGTGCGGCAGGGAAGTTACACGGCAGCGGCTCGGGTGCTGCATCTGTCGCAGCCAGCTGTGTGGCAACAGATACGAGCATTGGAGCGACTGGCCGGTGTGCCTTTGCTGGAACGGCATGGCCGTATGCTCAAGCTGACCGAAGAAGGCCGCATTTTCTGGGAACAGGCTCTGACCGTGCTAGGGTACGTGGAATCATTCTGGAATGTGTTCCACGAGAGGCGGCAACACCTTCCGAAAACACTGACGGTGATAGCCACACCAGCGCTCCTTTCTGAAGAACTTGCACAGCCTATTGCAGCCTTTCATCAAGCCCACCCCGATGTTCAACTACGGTTATTGAGTCAACATGGACTGCCCGTATTGGAATGGCTAAGGGAAGGTAAGGCCGACATCGCCATCGTGCCTGCTGATGTGATTGCGTTCGAGGATCCAACTCCCTTCGATCGAAAGCAAATGGGACAAAGGCTGGCGACATTAGTTGTCCACAAGTGCCATCATCTTGCACATCATTCCAACTTGCAATTAGAAGATGTCATACAAATTCCTCTGATTTTACCTATGGAGGATAATTATTGGTTCCTTCAGGTTCATGCAGTTTTGCAAGCGTATAATTTGGCTGATCGTTTGCGACCTGTCATGCGGGTGAGCCACATTTTGGCTGCCCAGAAGCTTGTCATGCTAGGGGCCGCCGCGGCTTTGATGCCTATGCCAATTCAGGGAGCTCCCCCAAAAGGATTAGTTTATCGTAAACTCGATCACCTTCTTCCGAGCTTGCCCCTTTATCTGCTTGCTCGCCGCGGCCTTACCCTGCCACCTCACACCCAGCAATTCGTTCAAATCGTACAAAACCACCTTACGCGATAGTGGGATCCTGATGGCCTTGCTCGTGCGGCAAGTGACGTCGGATTATATAGTTACCGTTTGACTCGATTTCAAGCGTTGGCGATATTCTGGGAATGTGCAGCTCGGATGAACTGGCACCATATATGTTTTAAAGCATATCTGGATTTCCCCAATGACTATCATGTACTGGAATATATGAATATGCACATATGAATATTCATATATTAATTGCATTGAAATCCATGCTTCTTATTGGAATTGCTTCCTTGGAGTTGCATCGAAACTCAGCTATATTCTCAGTTGACCCAGGACTATGGTTATATGGTCCGAGGAGGAGGGCGTGTCAGGTCGCAGGAAGTCAGGTTTGGTCAAGTAGATTTCATAGCTTCTGAAGGATGCTCTTCAAAAAGGTTGATTCCCTCCGTTATATGTCTGCGGGGGAAGGCAGAAACGATAATTATATCGACCATCCACTAAGAGATGGCTGTCAAGAGGTAGAATAGCCCCAGGTTCACGGGAACGAGTGGTTACGGAGTCTGCCCAGGTAGGTGTGGTCTTCACTTCAGTGATTTGATCTTGATGTCTGTGAAATGGATTTCCGCACCCTCAGATTGTAAAGCGATCTTGCCCTTGGTGAGGTTGCCGTTTTTACCTTCGTTAACTTTGATGCCGTTGATGACCAGGGTGATGTCACCACCTTGGCAAGTGATTTCGTACTCGTTCCATTCACCGATGGGTTTTTCGATGGGTTTATCGGACTGCATGCGGAAGTAATGCCGGGGCTGTTTGGGGTCCTGGCGTTTGGGATCGACTTCCAACTTGACTTTGGGAGGATAGATGAGCCAGAAATCACCGGCCTGTCCCGCTTGAAGTTGAGCTTCCACGGAGGTGGGCCAGATTTCATCATCCTGGACATGGAGGAGAACGCCGCTATTGCCCCCTTTGCTGCCGGCAGGGAATCGCCATTTGAGCTTGAGGATGTAGTCACCGTACTCCTTCTGGGTCACCATGCAACCATTGGGCTTTCCGGTACAACGGATGTAGCCGTCCACGATCGACCAGGTCAGTTTGGGATCGGGTTTGGATCCGTCCTTATTGGCTCGCAGAGTGAAGTACCATCCATCGAAGGATTTGCCGTCGAAAAGTGGTGTGAAGCCGTCATTTTGAGCCGCGGGGAGGGATGGAGAACCCGCGGCCAGCGCGAAAACAGACAGAGCCAGACCGTTGGCAGCGAACAGCAGGAAGCGCATGGCGGACTCCTCGAAAAAAGGTTGAAAACGGGGCGGGCTCAACGGAACCAACGCAGGACGGGTTGTCCCGTGGTGATGGGGAAACTTCGCCCTGTAAGGTCGGTGTAGTGCGTATCGGGGGGAATGCCTAGGGTATGGAAGAGGGTAGCAGCTACATCAGCGGGCGAGACCGGCGGAGTGAGGGGGTAAGCAGCATGTCGATCGGAAACTCCATCGACGGCCCCAGCAGAAATACCGGCACCGGCCACAACGATCGAATAACAGGCGGCCCAGTGTTTGCGTCCGGGGGTGGAGCCGGCGAAACGGCTTTCCTTGGCCACGAGAGGGGCACGGCCAAATTCGCCCATGATCACCACCAAGGTGCTGTCGAGTAAACCGCGTTGGTGCAAATCTTCGAGAAACGTGGAAACAGTAAGGTCAAAACGGGGGAGAAGGTGATCCCGCAGAGCTTCAAAGATATCGTTGTGAGTATCCCAACCGTAATGGTCGGTTTCGTGCGGGTGCACATCCTGGCCGCGGATGTTGTGGTTGAAGAAGATGTTGATCCAGGGTACTCCGGCTTCCAAGAGGCGGCGGGCTACCAGGCACGCTTGTCCCGCACGGTAGAAGCCGTAGCGCTGCCGCACCGTAGCTGGTTCTTGTGTCAGATCAAAAGCAGTTCGTATCCGTTGGTCATGGATGATGTCCAGAGCTTGACGGGTCCAAGGGGTACTCGCCTGATGCGGATCGAGGCGGCGTAACAAGTCCCACCGTTGTTGCAGACGTTGCGGGGAAACATCCGGGGGCAAGCGCAACACGGGCAAAAGCGGCACCCCTTCCAGAACGTTGCCCAACTCCAGCGGTTGATATTTGTGACCAAGTAAGCCTGCGAATTGGCCAGGAGACGGCTCACGAGGAACCAGTAACGGACCATTCACATGCACCGCCGTGCATGGCAACGACTGCTGCGGACGGAGGCGTTGATAAACGGCTCCCAGGGCGGGGAAATCGTCGGGCCGAGGTGGAGGGTTGGATGACTTGCGGGGGTGGTAATGACCGGTGAGCGCCAGGTAGCAGGCAGAGCCATGATCCAGATCATCGTGGGACATGGTCCGCACGATGGTATAAAGGCGAGCCAGTCGGGCTAACCGCGGCAGATGTTCGCATACGCGAATACCCGGCACAGTTGTGGCGATGGTGCCGAACGCACCGCGGACTTCCTCGGGAGCTTGCGGCTTGGGATCCCACGTATCCAGTTGGCTTTGTCCCCCACTGGTGAAGATAATGACCACAGATTTGGCACGGCCGAAGCCGGGCCTGATGGCGGTGGCTTGGGATGAAGAGTTGGTATAATGTGGAGTCTTCGGGTATCCCTTACCCACCTGAAGCCAAAGCGGCCAGAGTGCTGCCGTACTCAAGCGGAGCCATTCCCGACGCGAAGGCGGGGTGCCGAGGTGACCCACAGGCTGACTGAATCGGAGCATACGGATAGTCATGCAGGCAAATAGATCAGGCGGTAGAGTTGCTACTATCTTGCCGCGAACATTGGTCCCTGACAAGTGGAGAGTTGTTACCATCGTGGGCGTCGGCCTGATCGGAGGCTCGGTGGGAAAGGCCTTGTGCCAGCGGCAGTTGTCCGAGCGGGTCATCGGTGTAGGACGACAACGGGAAGAACTGGAATTCGCCCGGCAAAATAACATCATTCACGAGTGGACCCATTCCCTTGCAGAGGGAGTTAGTCAGTCGGAGTTGGTCGTAGTATGCGTTCCGGTTGATCAAATCGCCAGTTGTATTTGTGAAGCGGCCACACATATGCCTGCGGGAGGCTTGATTACGGATGTCGGCAGCACCAAACGGAACATTGTCTCTGCTGTCGAAGGTCGGCTGCACCCCCAGGTGGAGTATGTGCCAGCCCACCCCTTAGCGGGATCGGAAAAAAGCGGAGCACGTTATGCTTGTGCGGATTTATTTCAGCAGCGTCGGGTCATTCTCACACCCACGGCGCAGAACACACCCCGGGGGTTGGCACGAATCCGTTCCTTCTGGGCAGCCTTAGGTGCCGAGATCCTGGAAATGACTGCTGAGGATCACGATCGCATGGTAGCCGCTATCAGTCATCTGCCACACGCGTTGGCGGCTTCCTTGGTATTGGCAACACCGCCGCAGTGGCTTCCCTTTGCGGCCTCGGGATTCCGGGACACTACTCGCATTGCCGCCGGAGATGCCCGACTCTGGTCGGCCATCTTGCATGCCAATCGGGATCTCCTCCAACAATTGTTGAATGAATGGGAACAACAATGGATTCTGTTTCGCCACCTCCTGGAAACGGGGAACGTGTCCGGTCTTCAGGAATGGTTGGCTCGAGCCCAACAGGTGCGTCATGCTTTGGGAAGTGGAAATCCGGCCGATCGGACGTGATATCGATCGGGAACATGTCTGCCAGGAATTCAACCTGCTGCTCCAGAACCAACGGGCAGAGAAGTTGATCCGGTCCACCGCCCGAGGTTACTGGCTGGAAGGAAGCATAACCCCAGAGGCACTCTCACGCCTGGTCCGGGAGGTGCTTGTGGATCCGATCGTGGAAGAGGGGATTGTCGGGCCCGTCGGGAGCTGGGTGGAGCGTGCCTTGACAGTTACATACAAGCCTGGTGTGATGGATCCGGTGGCACAAACCGTGTTGGAAACAGCCCGGCGACTAGGATGGGCAATCGAGGCGGTGCGAACCTTTCGCCGCTACTATCTCCACAACACCCTCACTTCAGAAGAACGCAACCTTCTCATCAATAAAGTGCTCATAAATGATGCGATTGAGCAGGTTCTGGAAGGACCCTTGCCAACCCAGCACCTGAGCCTGGGTTCTGCCTATGGCTTTCACCTCATTCATGTGCCCTTACAAGATTTGGATGCGGAGGGATTGCTCCGAGTCAGTTCTGAGAGGATGTTGGCTCTTTCTGTAGAAGAAATGCAGGCTATTCAGGCCCATTTCCGCCAGCTGGGTCGCGACCCCACTGACTGTGAACTGGAAACGATCGCTCAGACCTGGTCGGAACACTGCTCTCACAAGACGCTCAAAGGGACCGTCACGTTGCGTGATAGTACCAATGGTACGAGCCGAACGTACCGTCACCTGCTTCGTGAGACGATCTTTGCTGCTACTGCAGAAATCCGCCGACGTTTAGGTGTAGACGATTGGTGCGTCAGCGTATTTGAGGATAATGCCGGCGTAGTGCAGTGGGAGCCGCGATACCACCTCTGCTTTAAGGTGGAGACCCATAATCATCCCTCGGCCATTGAGCCCTATGGCGGCGCCAACACCGGTATCGGTGGGGTCATTCGGGATGTGTTAGGCACCGGCTTGGGTGCCAAGCCGATAGCCAACACGGATGTTTTTTGCTTCGCTCCTCCCGATTATCCTGCAGAATTGTTACCTGAGGGGGTTTTGCATCCCCGCCGTGTTCTGCAAGGAGTGGTGGCCGGTGTTCGCGATTATGGCAATCGCATGGGTATTCCCACTGTCAACGGTGCTATTGTGTTTGATCCTCGTTATCTCGCCAATCCGCTAGTCTATTGCGGTACCGTAGGCTTGCTTCCGGTAGATCGGTCCACTAAGTCGGTCAGGGCTGGGGATCGGATTGTGGTCATGGGCGGTCGGACCGGTCGGGATGGAATCCACGGAGCTACCTTTTCCAGTCTGGAACTGACCCATGAATCCGAAACGGTCAGTGGCGGGGCAGTGCAAATCGGTAACGCCATTACCCAGAAGAAACTCCTGGATGTATTGCTCCAGGCACGGGATCGCGGTTTGTTCCGGGCGGTGACAGACTGCGGTGCGGGCGGGTTCAGCTCGGCGATCGGTGAAATGGCGGCGGGATTGGGTGCGATGGTGCATCTAGAGGCCGCCCCTCTCAAGTATACAGGTCTGACGTATACGGAAATCTGGATCAGTGAGTCGCAGGAACGCATGATCCTGGCTGTACCTCCGGAGAAATGGTCCGAGTTGCAAGCCTTATGTGCCGCTGAAGATGTTGAGGTTGCTGTGCTTGGACAGTTCGAAGCCAGTGGCCGACTGAAACTGACCTACGAAGGACACGTCGTGGCCGATCTGGATCTTCGCTTTCTCCACGAAGGTCGCCCAACCGTTGTGCGCGAAGCTGTGTGGCCTCCGCCCTCCCACCTTTCCCGGCCCCACAATGACAAAGCAGCAATCCCTGAAGACACATCTCAAAGTACGGAAGGCAAGCCTCATGGGATGGTGACACCTGCAAAGGTGAACATAACGGAACAAGAAGCATTATTGCGAATCCTCGGCCACTATACGGTAGCCTCCAAGGAATGGGTCATCCGCCAGTATGACCACGAGGTACAAGGGGGCAGTGTCATCAAACCGCTGGTGGGTGCCAGCAATGATGGGCCATCGGATGCCGCCGTGTTACGTCCCCTGGCGGATAGCTGGCTTGGAGTGGCCATCGGCTGTGGCATCAATCCGCTGTACGGGGACTGGGATCCCTATGCGATGGCCGCTTTGGCGATTGATGAAGCGGTACGGAATGTGGTCGCGGTGGGAGCCGATCCCCGCCGTATCGCTCTACTGGACAATTTCTGCTGGGGAAACGTCCAGGACCCCGTGGTGCTCGGGGCACTGGTCCGCGCTGCTGAAGCCTGCCGGGATGTTGCCATCGCGTACATGACACCTTTTATCAGTGGAAAGGACAGCCTCCACAACACCTACCGCGGTCCTGATGGGGTACGCCGAGATATTCCTCACACCTTGTTGATTTCCGCCATTGGGCGCGTCGTGGATGTTCGCCGCTGTGTTACCATGGATTTGAAAAGACCCGGTCACCTCTTGATTCTCGTCGGAGAAAGTCGCGCGGAGCTGGGCGGCTCACTCTACTCCCTGATCACTGACCAGACAGGAGGACGCGTCCCGCAAGTGAAGCTGGATCTGGCACCTCGCCTCTTTTCCGCCGTGCATGAGGCGATTACACGCGGTTGGGTACACGCCTGCCATGACCTGAGCGAAGGAGGCCTGGCTGCGGCCATCGCCGAAATGGCCTTTGCCGGGAACGTCGGTGCCGATGTGCGGTTCCTCCCGGGCGAAGGGAGCAATGTCGAGCGACTCTTTGGGGAGTCACCCTCACGCTTCCTCTTGGAAGTGGCACCGGAGGATCGCGACGCTGTGGCTTCCGTGTTGAAGGATCTGCCCTGGGTGGAGATTGGCGTCACCGTTGCGGAACCCCGTCTGCGGATCGCCGGCAGGGATGGGCAGTGGTGCATCTGGGTGTCTTTGCAAGAACTGAAACAGGCCTGGCAGAAACCTCTGATTGCAAGTCTCCTACCCTCCTGACTCTCTCCAGGTGCTTACAATGGAATCGAGCGGGCAGACCTGACGATGGAGACTCACTGCTGAACAGCCCGCAAGCGGCTCTACTGCAAGGAACATTTTAGCTTCTAAGACTTAGCTCCTAGGCCTTGGACCAGAGGATGGGACCCGCTACCGGGGGGAGAAAAACCATGATCCGAACTCTGAGAGCTACCTCCACGCTGAAGTTTGGAGGACTTGCAAGTATCCTAGGCGGGATACTCCTAGCGACGTGGTTACCACTAATGGCTCAACCCCCGCAACAGCCCGCTCCTGGTCCCCGGGAACCCTCTTCACGTGCTGCTGGGGTCAAGGTCGAGGAAGAATTGGTTGAGAAGGTGCGCAAGGCCATTGAAATGGGTGTCAAATATCTCAAGAGCCAGCAACGCGATGGGAATTGGGAAGGGGTGGTGTTGAACGTGCTGGCAGATATGGACGGTGGTGTCACTGCACTGGCCACCCTGGCTTTGCTGACCAGCGGAGTGAAACCTGATGATCCTGCGGTAGCCAAGGCTCTTGATTACTTGCGATCCCTGCCACCGCGAAAAACTTATGTGGTTGGGTTACAAACGATGGTCTTCGCCGAAGCCCGCCAGAAACGAGACCTTCCTCTGATTCAACGCAATGCCGATTGGCTCATTCGCCACGGTGTCGGGTGGCAGATCGATGAACGCGGACGTGTGATCGGTGGACAGTTGCGGGGCTGGAGTTACCCGGCCGGTCCTTCCAACATGGCCGACAATTCCAACACTCAGTACGCCCTGTTGGGACTCTATGCCGCCAAGCAAGCCGGGGCAAATATCGATCCGACAGTCTGGAAAGAAATCCGCGCCTTTTATACCCGCACGCAAAAAGTGGACGGCCCAGCTAGCGGCTCCTGGAGTTACGCCACTTTAGCCAATATCGGGGGTATGCAACCGAGTTTGAGCATGACGGTGGCCGGGGTCTGTGGCTTGTATATTGCGGGTATGGGACTGGACGAAAGCGAGCAACAATTGGATCCGCAAACCGGAATCGCTGCCCATTGCGGGATCTATAGTGAAAATCAGGCCCTGACCCGTGGTCTGAACTGGGTAGCCTCTCATTTCAACTTTGATTCCCCAAAATCCAGTTTCTACAACATTTATGGTATCGAAAGACTCGGTCGTTTGTCGGGGGAACGTTTCATCGGTCGGCATGATTGGTATCGTGAGGGTTGCCAATGGCTGATCAGCCGGCAAGACCCCAACGGAGCGATCGTCGGCAAAGGAGGGATTGATGCGGCTCCGATCATTTCCACCTCCTTCTCGTTGCTGTTTCTCGCCAAGGGACGAACACCTGTGCTCATAAGCAAATGGGCCTGGGGAGACTTCCAGTTTCGTAACGGCATGCTTATCGAATTGTCCCTCGGCGAACGCGGTCAGGTGAATTGGAACCGTAAGCACAACGATGTCCGACACATCGTCGAGTTTTGCAGTCGGGAACTGTTTGACGATGCTCCTCTGAGTTGGCAAGTGTACGACGCCCGGCGATTGAATTTTGACAACGACCTGGCACCCGGAGGTCGTTCCAGCAAGGAAAAAGTTTTGGAGGAAGTGGGTGTGCTACTCCAATCTCCCCTCCTTTACATCAATGGTCACGGTCGGATTGTCGGGGGTCGAGGCAGTCTCAGTGCAATTCAGAAGGAAATCTTGAAAACCTATATCGAGGAGGGGGGATTTGTGCTGGCGGAAGCCTGCTGTGGTGATGCAGATTTCGCTGCTTCCTTCAGAGAACTGATGCACGAACTGTTTCCCGAAAACACATTCCGTCGCCTGCCACCGGAACACGCCATCTGGTCGATACTACCGGGAATCACCCCGTTGGATTTTCCCGAGTTGGAGGTCCTGGAGCGGGGGTGCCGCACGGTTTGTGTTTTCTCCCCCGTGCCTCTGGCAGGCTATTGGGAAGAAGCGAAGTACATGCCCAAGGACGGCCGTCGGCCTGTCCATCGCGGGGAAAAAGCCTTCTGCCTGGCCCGCAACATTGTCGCTTATGCGACTGGGCTGGAACTACCGAAACCTAAGTTGACACGAACCCGAATCGTTGCCAAAAGTGCTGAGACCGGCGTGACGCGGAGTCACTTTCGAGCGGCACAATTGGATGTCGGCGACCGACCTGCCCCGGATGCTCTGAAAAACCTCATGGCCTATCTGCGGGAACACGCCCGCCTGGATGTAGCTCAAACCAGCGTGGTTTTGCCTCCCGGAGATGAACAGTTATTCCTTTTCAAGTTCATGTATTTGCATGGACGCAAACCTCTGCAACTTTCGGACATCGAAATCGAAACTCTGCAGGCGAACCTCAACGCGGGCGGATTGCTGTTTGTCGATGCTGCTTGCAATGGTATGGAAGCCTGGAAAGCGTTTGATCGATCCTTCCGGGATTTGTGTGCTCGGTTATACCCCAATCACAAGCTTGTGGTCATCGAAAGTCAATGGGCCGATGGACGAGAGGAACCCCTTTTCCGTATGGCTCGTGAGGCGGGAATCGATCTGCGTAACTTGCGTTGTCGTCGGGAAAAGGCCGATGGGAGTGGTCCAGAAATCGAAATGCGTAACTACCCTGTGTTATTGGAGGGGATTCAGGTCGACGGTCGCTGGGTCGTGATTTACAGCAAATATGATGTGGGCTGTGCGATTGAGGGGCATAAGGCGGCGGATTGCCTCGGCTACGATAAGGAAAGCGCTTTGCGTATCGCCGCTGCCGTGGTACTTTACTCCCTCAAGCGTTAGGAGCTTGCCGGCATCCAGAAGAGGCATCGACTGCCGGACCGGTGCTTCAGGGTTGGTATCCCCCAGGGGAGAAATCTCTCAGAATCCTGTACGAGGCGTTACGGTCAGTTCCAGACGTTGCCCTTGACGCAGTACCACAAGCACGACACTCCGTCCAGGCTTGATGGATTCCGCCGCGGTGTAGGTGTCTGCCACAGAATCCGTCCAGCGACCATCCAAGGTCAATAAGCGATCGCCTGCCCGTAACCCAGCTTTATCCGCTGGGCTACCCGGTAGAACGTGGGTAACGGTGACTCCATCCGTCGTGTCGTCGTCCGCTTTGTCGACTTGGAATCCCCACAAAGCAGCCGGGGCGAGCACGCGCGGTTCGGGCTTCCCTTTAGGAGGATTCATCATTTTTTCCATCAAGCTCTGCATGACATCCTTCGGCTCATATCCGTTGGGGACTAAGGTCAGTTCACGTTTCTGGTAATCCACGGTCGTTTTGTATCGAGCAAAAAACGGGAAGCCGATGATCCCCTCGATGGGGCCGAGCACTCGGGACATGGCAGCGACCGTTGGATGGTCCATAACCACAGTGGGGACGTTGTGCAGTTTGATCGCACCAATCTCGAGAGTTTCAATGGTCTTGGGTCCGCCCATGCCGAAGAGTGGCAGCAAGGGGCGCTCGCCTTTCTTGAGCAAACCGGCTTCCCGTGCCAATTTGTTGCTCACCAGATTCATGGGTGCGCCGGTGTCGAAGACCAATCGATAGGGACCGGCTCCATTGACTCTGACTTGCACGGCCATATGTCGGGAGCGGAGTAGTTCAAAGGGAATGACAATGGGGGTAGGTTTCTTTTCCGCATCAGAAGAAGTGGAGGACGGGTTGCCGCTCAGGGGTGGTTTGTGAGGGGTTACAGGCTGGGGAGAATCTGCTGGAAGCGAAAATGCCCAGGTGGAGGATCCCAGCACCACAGCTGTCAGTAGCGCAAGCGACCTTCCCCGGCGGAACACGGTTGCGAACATGTTCTGAAGCATAGTCAGAGTCCTCGGCCAAGTTCCAGACGAACTTCCATCATTTTCCCTTGACGTTCAATGGTCAAGACTTGCGGACTGCCTACGCCTGCGCGACGCAAGGCACGATGGAGGTCCGCGGGGACATCGATCGTTTGGGCACGAACCGCCACGATCACATCGCCAGGTTGCAGACCTGCTTTGGCTGCGGCGGTGCCGGGATAAACATGTTGAATCACTACCTTGCCATTGGCTTGGGTGACTTCAATACCCAGAAAACCGCGGGGTACCGTTGCAAAGTTGGCTTTGATTCCAGTCAAGGCAGCAATCATTTTGATGAAAGGTCCCATCATTTGAATGTCATCGGGACCTTCCACTCGGAGGCGTTCGGGATCCGGTGGTTCGAAGTCTGGCAAGAATTCAAACAGCAATTTGTCAACAGTGAAATCATACTCGATGCGGAAACGGGCCAAAACGTTGTAACCGATGACACCGTGCAGTTCCACTCCTGCCAAGCCTAGGGTGTTCATTCCGTCTAATTGGACTAGGTCCTCGATCCGACCTTTCACCTGCGTCAAACGGACCCCTCCTTCGATCTCAAAAGTGTCGAAGGTGGCCCAACCTTGGGTACCGGTCTTCACCCCGACTTTTTTCGCCACGCTTTTCGTCACGAATACAGCAGGCGCACCTGTGTCGAGTATGAAGTGAAACGGGCCCTTGCCATTGAGTTTGACACGGACTAGCACGTGCTGGCTATCGGTCAACCGGTAAGGAACCTGATACCGTCGGGTCTCTTCTGGGAGGCGGGGTCTCTGCTCTGGAAACCCTATCACACCACTCCCGAACAGCACCAAAAGAGAGACAAGGATGAACCGGTAGAGCCGGGGACGGCTAGCGACGGGGAGTGGAATGTGTGTTTCGGGCTGATAGGGATGAAACGGACTCATCTGCAGATCCCCTGCTAAATGCTTTGTTTCCAGGTGCATTCTCTACCCCGTGCTTTGATAAACGCCATTCTGATGAACGCTCCGCGGGCGGAATCCCACCTGGGAAGGTTCGGCACGCTAGTATGATACCGTTATGCCCCCTGCAAAGTTTCACGATAGCTACAATCAAGTTGGCTTCATCACGGAATGAGCACAATGGGGGAGAACCACGATTTCGCACGGGGCATATTCTAAAGGAAGGATAAGCAGCAAACGAGCTAACCGGCAACCGGAGATATGGCGGTGGATACTCTGGAACTGCAAGAGCGATTACAGCGTGTAGAGCCTGCTGTACGCCTGGTTAGCGAACGCCATTTGCTTCAGATTCTCTCCTATCTGTCGGATTGGGGCTACTCTTATCCGCTGCATTCGGGGCTGCCTTGTTGGGTATCCCGTTCGGATCTGGAGGCCATGGGTACACTGCCC
>Ga0068705_10000461_pt1 | contig 20625 bp, 19 predicted proteins | sample YNPMSTMetaG_FD_65631 | JGI IMG/M metagenome (GOLD analysis project Ga0068705, IMG submission 65631) | Anoxygenic and chlorotrophic microbial mat microbial communities from Yellowstone National Park, USA - YNP MS-T MetaG | ecosystem: Environmental > Aquatic > Thermal springs > Hot (42-90C) >... | reverse complement strand
TTCACGGGTGCTTGACAATCATCCGAACCGATTCATATCATTAGGGTTGTTCCCGCACACCACGGACCAGAGACAGGAGGAAGCCTTGATCAAACTCGACATCATCAACGAAGTCGTCAACCGCACCGGCATCACCAAGACCAAGGCGGAGATGGCCGTCGAAACCGTCTTTGAGAGCATGAAGAAAGCGTTGGCCCAGGGTGAGCGGATCGAACTTCGCGGCTTCGGCATCTTCAACGTCCGGCCCCGCAAGACGGGCATCGGACGCAATCCGCGCACCGGCGCCGAAGTCGCCATCCCCCCCGGCAAGGCGGTTCGCTTCAAGCCGGGCAAGGAATTGCAGTCCTTGTAGTTCTGTGCCACGCTCGCCGCAACGCTACTGGCTCCATCTTCTGCTGTTCCTGTTGACGTTGCTCACCACAACCGTCATCGGAGCCCGCCTGGCCGAAAACTTCGACGCCAACCGGCCCGCCATCTACCTCGCCGAAGACCTCGCCGCCTACCACCGGCTTCTCAGCCGCCCGGAGGCTTGGCTGGCCGGACTCGCCTACTCCCTCACCCTGCTTGCCATCTTGCTGGCGCACGAGATGGGACACTATCTCACCTGCCGCCGCTACGGCCTGGACGCCACCCTGCCCTACTTCATTCCCTTTCCCAGCGTCATCGGCACCCTGGGCGCATTCATCCGCATCCGGTCGCCCATCTATTACCGCCGCGTCCTGTTCGATGTCGGCATCGCCGGGCCGTTGGCGGGCTTCGCCGTCGTCCTTCCGGCCGCGGTCTACGGGATCTGGTCCTCCAAAGTGGTGCCCGGCATCTCCGCCCAAGCCGACCTGCGATTCGGAACGCCCTTGTTTTTTCGCATCTTGCAGGGTTTGCTGATCCCCGGCGCCAGCCCCGCAGATATCGCGCTGCACCCGGTCGCTCAAGCGGCTTGGGTCGGGGTCTTCGCCACCGCGCTGAATCTGCTCCCGATTGGCCAACTAGACGGCGGCCACATTCTCTACGCCGTGTTTCCGGCGCGCCACCGCCTGTTGTCTCGTCTGTTTCTGCTTCTGCTGGTGCCCCTGGGGCTGATCTATCCGCCTTGGCTTGTCTGGGCCGCCATCCTGCTTCTGCTGGGCGCCCGCCACCCGTTGGTCTATGATTTCAGTGAGCTGGACCGGCGGCGCAAGCAGCTTGCCATCCTGGCGCTCGGCCTGTTCCTGCTTTCTTTCATGGTGGCGCCCATCGAGACGCGGTGGGGGGATTAGGCCATGAAGATCTCGGCCACGATCATCACCCTAAACGAACAGAAGAACATCGTCCGGGCCATCGAAAGCCTCCGTTGCTGCGATGAGATCGTAGTCGTCGATTGCGGCTCCAACGACCGCACCCGCGAGGCGGCCGAAAAACTCGGGGCGCGCGTTCTGGAATCGCAATGGCGCGGATTCGCCGGGCAAAAGAACTACGCCGCTTCGGAAGCCGCACACGACTGGATCCTATCCATCGACGCCGACGAGGCCGTCAGTGAAGCGCTCGAAGCCGAGATTTGGCAGATCAAGAAATCCGGCCCGCAGTTTGACGGCTATACCATGCCCCGCCTGGCGCGCTATCTGGGCCGCTGGATCCTGCACTCGGGATGGTATCCGGACCGCAAAGTCCGCCTCTACGACCGGCGCAAGGCGCGCTGGATCGGCGACTTCGTCCACGAGTCGGTGCGCGTCGAAGGCCAGATCGGTCACCTCAAAGGCAACCTCCTGCACTATACCTGCGACACCCTGAGCGAACACCTGCGCACCATGGACCGTTACACGACCCTGGCCGCCGAAGAAATGGTGGCGCTCGGCCGCAAGGTCCGCTGGCAAGATCTGGTCCTGGATCCGCCGTGGACTTTTCTGCGCACCTATATTTTTAAAGCGGGATTCCTGGACGGTTGGGAAGGCCTTACCATCGCCTACATGAGCGCGTTCTACAACTTCCTGAAGTACTCCAAAGCCCGCAACATGAGCTGAGATGCGAGTTCTGCACATCGATGCCGGCCGCCAGATGCGCGGGGGACAGTGGCAGGCCCTCTACCTGGCCTGCGGTCTCCGCCAAGCCGGCGTGGAGTGCGCTCTCGCCTCGCCGGCCGGCTCGCCGCTATTCCTCCAAGCGCAACAGCAGGGCCTCGCCGCTCATCCGTTAAGCCGGGCGGCCGTTGCCCGGCTCTCCCGGCAAGCCGACTTGGTCCATGCCCACGATGCCGCAGCCCACACCCTCGCCGCCCTGGTTTGCCGCGCCCCGCTCGTCGTCTCCCGCCGGGTCGCCTTTCCCTTGCGCCGCGGCCTGCTGTCGCGCTGGAAGTACCGCCGCGCCGCCCGTTATTTGGCGGTGTCCCATTTCGTGCGCGGCGTGCTGATCGATGGCGGCGTTCCCCCGGAGAAAATCGACGTGGTCTACGACGGCGTTCCGCCCTTGCCCGCCTCCCGCGGCGGAGGCATCCTCGCCCCTGCCACAGACGATCCCGCCAAAGGCGCCGCCCTAGTGCGGAAGGCGGCCGAATTGGCCGGACTCGAAGTCCGCTTCACCTCCGAGCTCCAGCGGGACCTCCCATCGGCCTCTCTTTTCGTCTACATCACCCATTCGGAAGGGCTCGGCTCGGCGGCGCTGGCCGCCATGGGCGCTGGAGTCCCGGTCCTTGCCAGCCGGGTGGGCGGCTTGCCCGAGATCGTCCAGGACGGAGTGACCGGATCGCTCGTCGCCAACGATCCCCAAGCCATTGCCGCCGCCATGCGCCGCCTCTGGCAGGATCCCGCGTTGCGGGAGCAAATGGGCGCGGAAGGCCGCCGCATGGTTCAAGAACGCTTCTCCGTCGAGGTGCTGGTCCGTGCTACGCTCGATGTCTACCGTCGGGTATTGCCGTGATCGAAACCATACTGGCTCTGCTTGTAGGTTTGCTGGCAGGCAGCTTCCTGAACGTGTGCATCCACCGCCTGCCAAGGGACCTCTCGGTCGTGCGGCCTCGTTCCTTCTGCCCAGCCTGCGAAGCCCCCATCGCCTGGTACGACAACATCCCGCTTGTGAGCTACGCTCTGCTTTTGGGAAGATGCCGGCGCTGCGGCGCGCGCATTCCGGTGCGCTACCCCTTCGTGGAACTGGCTACGGCCGCCGTCTTCGCCTTCTCCGCCGCCAGGCTCGGCATCTCGCTGCCCGCTTTAAAATGGTCGCTGTTTGGCGCTTTGATGATCGGCCTTCTGTTTTCCGATCTGGAGCAGCGCATCCTCCCCGACGAGTTCACCCTGGGGGGCGCTCTGGCCGGCTTGCTGTTGGCGCTCGGGACGCCCATGCCCTTCGGTTTCGTCCAGTTGTTCGCCGCCGGCGCCTGGCCCGCGCGCTGGATCTCCTTCGGGGAAGCCGTGCTGGGCGCGGCCGTGGGCAGCCTGTTGCTCTGGGCGGTGGGCCGGCTCTACTACGCCGTGCGCCGCAGAGAAGGCCTGGGCATGGGCGATGTGAAGATGCTGGCGGCGGTGGGCGCTTTTCTCGGTTTGCAGGGCGCTCTTCAGACTTTGGTGCTGGGCTCGATCGCCGGCAGCATCCTCGGGCTGATCTACATCAAAGCCACGCGGAAAAGCATGGCCACCTACGAACTTCCGTTCGGGACCTTCCTGGCTTTGGCCGCGCTGGCCGTGGGGATGTTGTACGGTCCCCTACAAGCCTGGCCGGGCTAGCGGTGATCGTTTATATTGAAGGAGACCCGTGCCTATTGGGACAACAGGGTCTTGTCAGCTTATGAGACTCCGTAGCGCCGGACGAATCGTGCTGGCATGGACGATCATCGGCGTCCTGGTGTCGCTGAGCCTCTACCTTTGGAGCCCCTGGCATCAGCACCCGGTTCAGGGGAGAAAGGCCTGCGCCTTTCTCCAAGTCGAACAAGGCAACGCGCTCGAAGCCGGCGCCATCATTCTTCCTGCGCCGCCTTCGGCCGTCCTGGCGTGCCCGGCGGCTGAAAACGTTCTTGTGCGCGCTTTCGGCCCCTGGCCCCAGCACGGCTGGCGAGCCCCTCCCGCCATCTGATTTTCCAACGCATTCCTCGTTCAGCAGATTGTGGAAGAGCGCCCTCGTGGGGCGCTGGGGAGGTCCAAGATCCATGAGATTGCAGCGGAAAGCGCCGCAGCCCGCTACGGCCGGTCTTTGCCTGCTGGTTCTGTTCTCGGCCGCCACGGGCGCGCAGGCGCAACAAGAGACGCTCAGCGTCGAACAAGCCGTCGCCGAAGCCCTGCGCAACAACCTCAGCTTGGTGGCGGAGCGGGCCAATATCTCCGTCGCCCAAGCCCGCATCCTGACGGCGCGGCTGCGGCCCAACCCGGTGGTGAGCATCGATGCGGACCATCTGGACCTGCTCGGCACCGGATTCAACGAAATCAACGGCGCCGGACCGCAGGAGTACTCCGTCCGCACGGACTTTACCCTGGAGCGGGGCGGCAAACGCGCCCGGCGCATCGAAGTGGCCGAGACCGCGCGCTCGGCCGTCGAGATGCAATTCCGGGAAGCCGTCCGGCAGGTCGTGCTGGAGGTTCAGAACGCCGCAGTCGACGTTCTGCTCGCCAAGGCCAACCTCGAGCTGGCCCGGGAAAATCTGGCCTCGGCCAGCCGGATTGTCGAAATCAATGCCGCCCGCTTGCGCGCCGGCGACATTCCGGAGGTCGAGCTCATGCGCTCCCGGGTGGCGGCCATGGACGCCTCCAACACCGTGCGGCGCGCCGAACTGGCCGTGCGTCTGGCCAGGATGCGTTTGGCCCCGTTGCTGGGCCGGGGGCCGGCCGCGCCCCTGCCCGACATTCAGGGCGAACTCCGCCGCGATCCCGACGTGCCCCCTCTGCCCGATCTGGCCGCCCAAGCCTTGAAAGCCAGACCCGACCTGGAGGCGCTCCGCCGTGAGCTCCAGCGCGCCGGCGCCGAGCTTCGCCTCCAGCAATCCCAAGCCAAGGTCGACTTTGTCGTCGGCAGCGAATACCGCCGTCAGCAGGCCGTGATCGCCAAAGGAAACATGCTGGGGTTCTTTGTGAGCGCGGAGTTGCCCGTCTTCAACCGCAACCAGGGCGAAATCGAGCGGGCCCGCCAGGAGCTGCGTCAAACCGAAGCCCGCCTGCGCGCCTTGGAAACCAGCATATGGGCCGAAGTGCAACGCGCCTACGAAGACTGGCGAACCTCCCGGGATCTTCTCAATGCCCTGGAAAAGCAGATGCTCGAAGAGGCGCGCCAGGTCCGCGATGTGATCGAATACTCTTACAGCCGCGGCGAGGCCACGCTGCTCGAACTGTTGGACGCCCAAAGAGCCTTCAATGAAACCCGGCAAGTCTTGAATGAAGCCCGCGCCGAACATGCCCGCAGCCTCTACCTTTTGGAGGCCGTCAGCGGAAAGGAGGTGCTCCCGTGAGAATGCGAACGAAGGCAGTTCTTCTGATCGTTTTCCTAAGTTGCCTGGCAGGCTGCGGTTCCCGCGAGCCTTCTGCCCAATCTCCCCAAGCAGCCTCCTCTTCTCATGCCGATTCCGGCGAAGTCGTCCTGGAGGCCGACTCTCTGAAACTCGGCCAGATCCGGACCGCTCCCGTCGTCCTTCAAATGGCCCCCTGGGACGAATTCGAAGCCCCGGGCAAAGTTGAGGTCGATCCCAACCGCGTCTCCCACGTCTTGATGCCCGTCCCCGGCCGTATCCGCCAAGTGCTGGTCCGCCTCGGCGACGCGGTCCAAGAGGGCCAGCCGTTGTTGGTCATCGAAAGCCCGGAAGTCTCCGCCGCCGTTGCCGCCTACCGCCAGGCCCAAGCCGAGTTGAGGCGGGCCCAGTCCGCTCTGTCCAAAGCGGGGAGAGACTTGGGCCGGATCCGGGATCTGTTTGAGAACCGGGCGGCCGCGCAGAGGGACGTCTGGGCCGCCGAGAACGAAGTCGCCCAGGCGCAGGCTGCGGTCGAGCAGGCCAAGGCCGAAGAGGAACAGGCCCGCCACCGCCTGGAGCTGCTTGGGATCTCCCCCAACGAGCCGGTCCAGCAGATCAGCCTCACCGCGCCCATCAGCGGCAAGGTACTGGAGATTGCCGTCGCCGCCGGAGAGTTCCGCACCGATACCTCGGCCAGCCTGATGACCATCGCCGACCTCAGCCGCGTCTGGATTACTTCCAACGTGCCCGAGAACCTCATCCGCTTGGTCCAAATCGGCGAAAACGTCGAGGTCGAGCTGGCCGCTTATCCCGGCGAGGTGCTGCGGGGCACGGTTCGCCGCATCGCCGACACTCTCGACGCCGAAACCCGCACCGTCAAGGTCCAGACCGAGCTGCCCAATCCCGGCGGACGGTTCCGTCCCGGCATGTTCGGCCGCATCCGCCACAGCCACGGTTCCAAGCAGCTCCCCGCCATCCCGCCCTCCGCCTTAGTTCAGGACAACGAGGGGGCATTCGTGTACCTGGAGAAGGCCCGCGGCCGATTTCAGAAGCGCCGCGTCCGCGCCGGCCAGCCGCGGAATGGCTGGATGCCCATCATCGAAGGGCTTTCACCCGGCGAACGCGTGGTGGCCGACGGCGCCATTCTGCTCAGCGCAAAGTGAGGACTCCGCATGGCTGATTTTCTCTTGCAGCATGGCCCCCGCCGCCGCATCCTGGTGGTCTTCCTGACGGCGTGCCTCGCCGCGGCCGGCGTTTGGTCTTTCTTTCAGCTCCACGTCGAAGCCTATCCCGATATCTCCGACCTCCAGGTGACCGTGATCGCTCTCTACCCGGGCCACGCGCCCGAGGAGGTCGAGCAGCAAGTCGCCGTTCCCCTCGAACGCGCCCTCAATAGCGTCCCGGATGTGATCTCGCGCCGCTCGCGCTCCATCTTCGGCTTGGCCGTCGTCGACCTCACCTTCGCCCACGGCGTCGAACAGAACGTGGCCCGGCAGCAGGTCCTCGAGAGGCTTCAGGACGCCGAGCTCCCCGAAGGCGTCTCCCCCGAGCTCGCGCCTCCCACCACCCCGGCCGGCGAACTCTACCGTTACGTGCTCGAAGGCCCTGGATTGAACCTCAGAGAGTTGCGCGAGTTGCAGGACTGGGTCATCGCTCCCCGGCTGCTCCAAGTCCCCGGAGTCGGCGACGCCTTTGCCTTCGGCGGCTTGGTCAAGCAGTATCAAATCCACATCGACCCGATGGCCCTCTATAAATACGGCCTGACCATCCAAAACATCGCCGAAGCCGTAGCAGCCAACAACCGCAACGCCGGCGGCGCTTTGCTGCCTAGCGGCCAGCAAGCCCTGGTGGTCCGCGGCATCGGCCTGCTCCGTTCTCCTCAGGAGATCGAATCCGTGGTCGTGACGGCCAAGGACGGCGCGCCCGTCTTTGTGCGGGACGTCGGCCGCGTCGAGGTCAGCCATGCGCCCCGGACCGGCATCTTCGGCATCGCCGGCCGCAATGACGAAGTCGAGGGCATCGTCGTGATGCGCCGGGGCGAGAACCCCAGCGAGGTCTTGAAAGGCGTGGTCGCCGCGGTCGAGGAACTCAACCAATCCCCGCTGCTCAAGGGCGCCCGGATCGTCCCCATCTACGACCGCACCGAACTGGTGGCCACCACGCTGCGCACCGTCTCGCGCACGTTGCTGGAGGCCTTCGTCGTAGTCCTGCTGGTCCTCGTCTTCTTCCTCGGTTCCTTCCGCGCCGCGGTGCTGACCGCGCTCATCATCCCGCTTTCCCTGCTGTTCGCCTTCTTCTGCATGAACCTCGCCGGCCTCCACGCCAGCCTCCTCAGCCTGGGCGCGATCGACTTCGGCATCATCGTCGACGGCTCCGTGGTGATGGTGGAAGCCATCCTCCGGGGCCTGGCCCGGCGCCAGGACTCCTCCTCTGGTCCCCGCGGCGCGACGGGGCTCATTGCTCAAGCCGCGGCTGAGATTCGCCGGCCGATCCTCTTTTCTCTGGTCATCCTGATCGCCGCCTACATCCCACTGTTCACCCTCCAACGCGTAGAGCGCCGCCTGTTCATGCCGATGGCTTTCACCATCGCCAGCGCCCTTCTCGGATCCCTGATCCTAACCCTGACCCTCGTGCCCGTGCTGGCCGTCTATCTGTTTCCAAAAGGGGCGCGTCCTTGGCGCAACCCCGTGATCCTCTGGTTGCAACGCTCTTACGAAGCCACACTCAACGTCTTGCTGCGGCATGCCGGCAAAGTGGCCCTCGCTTCGCTTGTGATTTTAGTTTTGGGGTTCAGTCTCGGCGCCAAACTCGGGTCGGAGTTCCTGCCCCAACTGGATGAGGGCGTCATCTGGATCCGCGCGAATTTGCCCCCTGGCGTATCCCTGGAGACCTCTGCTGAGGTAGGTCAAAGAATCCGGCGCGTGCTGGCCGGCTTTCCCGAAGTTTCGTTCGCCACCTCCCAAACCGGGCGTCAGGAGTCCAACACCGAACCTTTCGGGCCCAACCGGAACGAGTTTCTGGTCGGCCTCAAGCCATACTCCACTTGGCCGCCGGGACGCCGGAAGGCGGATCTGGTCCGTGACATCTCCGAAAAGCTGCACGCCAGCTTTCCCGGCGTCACCTTCAACGTCACCCAGCCCATCATCGACATGGTCATGGAGTCCGTCACTGGTTCCTCGGCGGATCTGGCCGTCATCATGTCGGGCCCCGACTTAAACCTGTTGCGCGCGAAAGCCGAGCAAGTCCTGAGAATCCTCCGGTCGATCCGCGGCGCGGCCGATACCGCCATCGAACAAGAAGGTGACCAGCCTCAGCTCCGCATCGAGGTCGACCGGCAGGCCTGCGCCCGTTACGGCATCAACGTCGCCGGCGTTCAGGAAGTGGTGGAGATGGCCATCGGCGGCCAGCCCGTCAGCGTCATGTTCGAAGGCGACCGCCGGTTTGACATTGTGGTCCGCTATGTCCCGGAAGCCCGGAGCTCGGCCGCCGACATCGGCAACATCCTGGTTCCCTCTCCCGGCGGCGCCCGGATCCCGCTGGCTCAATTGGCCAAAATCCGGATCGCCAACGGCGCTTCCATCATTGCCCGCCGGGAAAACCAGCGCCAAATCAGCGTCCGCACCAACATCCGGGGCCGGGATCAAGGCAGCTTCGTAGCGGAGGCCCGGCGGCGCTTCCAGGCGGAGGTGGAGATGCCGCCCGGTTACAAGGTCGAGTGGGGCGGTCAGTTCGAAAACCTCAACCGCGCCGCCGCCAGACTGAAGTGGATCCTCCCCCTCACCGTCGCGCTCATCTTCATGATCCTCTACTGGGCCTGCAACTCGGTGCGCCGTGCGGCCCTGATCCTGCTCTGCGTGCCTTTCTCCATTGTGGGCGGAGTCGCGGCGCTCTGGCTGCGCGGCATCCCTTTTAGCGTCTCGGCCGCCGTCGGCTTCGTCTCCTTGTTCGGGGTGGCCGTGATGAGCGGAGTGTTGCTCGTGACGGAGATCGCCCGGCAAAGCCAACACCACGGACTCCCCGTGCCGGACGCCATCCTGCGCGGCGCGCACGCCGAGTTCCGGGCCTTGAGCACGCTGATCGTGGTGGCTCTGCTCGGCATCACCCCGGCCGCCTTCGCCACCGGCATCGGTTCCGATATCCAACGCCCACTGGCCACCGTCATCCTGGGCGGTCTCATCTCAACCCTGCTGCTGACCTTGCTGGCGCTGCCTTGCCTCTACCGGCTCGCCGAAGGCCGTCGCGCGAAGTAAGGGTTGGGATTCCCGGCCGTTGGTGTACCATATGTCATTGACCCCATGAGGCCTCTGTTCGAAGTTCTTACCCCGGGCAGCGAGGAATGGAGCCTGGCCGAATCCATCAACCCGGCGCGCCTGCCGGCCCACATCGCCATTATCATGGATGGCAACGGCCGCTGGGCCCGCAGCCGGAACCTGCCCCGTGTGGCGGGCCACCGCGCCGGCGCGGAGGCCGTGCGCCAAACCGTCGAAACCTGCGCCCGCCTCGGCATCCGCGCCCTCACCCTCTACGCCTTCTCCGCGGAGAACTGGAAGCGCCCCGCCTCGGAAGTCAATACTCTCTGGAAGCTGCTCCATCTTTACCTGCGCCAAGAGATGCCCACCCTGCAAAAGGGCAACATCCGCCTCCGGCCCATCGGTCGCATTGAGGCCCTGCCCGAGGCCGTCCGTGAGGAGCTGCGCGCCGCCGAGCAGGCCACCTCCTCCAACACCGGCCTCCAGGTCTACCTGGCCCTGAACTACGGCGGCCGCCTCGAGCTGGTCGACGCCTTCAACTCCATCCTGGATCACGCCCGGCGAACCCGGAGCCTCCATAAGCTGCAAATTGACGAGGCCATGATCGCTTCCCACCTCTACACCGCCGGCGTCCCGGATCCCGACCTGCTCATCCGCACCTCGGGCGAAATGCGCATCAGCAACTTCCTGCTCTGGCAGATCGCCTACGCCGAAATCTACGTCACCAACGTTCTCTGGCCGGATTTCACCCGCAAGGACCTCCTGGCCGCCATCCTCGACTACCAGCAACGCGACCGCCGCTTCGGAGGGCTGGGCGCGGACGTCGCCCAACCGGCTGCCGATCTGAGCCACGCGGGTCTCGGCTTGTGATGCGCCGCATCCTCACCGCCGCCATCCTGATCCCAGTGGTCGTCTACGTCATTCTCTGGGGTCATCTCTACGTTTTTCTGGCCGTGCTCTCCACGGTGGCCCTGCTCTGCTTCCGCGAATTCTGCTCCATCGCCGCAGCCCACCGCATCGATCCGCCCGGCCCGCTCGGTTACGCCGCCGGCCTGGCCGTTCTGCTGGCGCCCCACCTCGATCTCCTCATCGCGGTCTTGGCCCTGCTTGCGGCGCTCAGCCTGGCTAGCCGCGCTCCGGATCTGGCCCGTGTGCTCCCCGGCGCCGCCGCGTTCGCCTTGGGCATCCTCTACATCTTCGGCGCCTGGAAGAGCGGCGTTCTGCTGCACGCGTTGAACCCCTACTGGCTGCTCTTCGCCCTGGCCCTCAACTGGGTGGGCGATACCGCCGCCTTCGCCGTGGGGTCCAAGTTCGGCCGCCATAAGATGGCGCCCCGCCTCAGCCCCGCCAAATCCTGGGAAGGCAGCCTCGCCTCGCTGGCAGCTTCCTTGGCGTTTGCCTGGTTCTACCTGGATTGGCTGATGCCCGCCGTGCCGGCGTGGCAAGGGCTGCTGCTGGCCTTCGCAGGGAACGTCGCCGGACAGGCGGGCGATCTCGCCGAGTCGGCCCTCAAGCGCGGCGCCGGCATCAAGGACAGCGGAAACCTGCTGCCCGGCCACGGAGGCTGGCTCGACCGGACCGACAGCAGCCTCTTCGCCATGCCCGTCGTCTATGCCCTCCTGCTCTGGATGGGCGCGGCCGCCGGCCGCTGACATCTGACCCGCTCAAGCGAACGGCCTCAAAGGGTCAGAATCAGGTACGCCGCCCCCGCCGCCAGAGTCGACAGCGTGACCGGAATCCCCACCCGGCAATACTCCCAGAAGGTGATGGGCCTGTGCCGCCGCGCGCGCTGCACGACAATGAGATTCGCCACCGATCCCACCAGCGTCAGATTCCCCGCCAGCGTCGAGGACATGGCCAGCGTCAGCCAGCCCGCCCGCGGATCGCTGAGGCGCCGGATGAGCGGCGCAAACAGCAGCACGGCAGGCACGTTGCTCACAATGTTGGAGATCAGCGCCGACCAGCCGCTCAGTACCCACACCTGGTCCAGCCGGAACCGCGCCGCCGCCGCGGCCAGCTCTTCTTCCACGGAGGTCTTCTCGAAGCCCGCCACAACGATGAACAGCCCCGCAAACATCGCCAGCAATTGCCAGTCGATCTCGTGGTACACCTTCTCCGGCTTCACCCGGCGCGTAATGAGCAACACCGCACCCGCCACTACTGCGACCTTCGGCACCGCCCAGCCCCAAAAGAACAACCCGATCATCGCCGCCGAAACCACGAGCGCTTTCCACAGCAGCACCCGGTTCACCCGCACTCGCACTTCGGGGATCTCCATCGGCGCCTGCCGCCGGAACTCCTTGGGAAACAGAAGAACGATCACCGCGAACGTCAGCGCCAGCGAAACGGCCGCCACAGGCGCCAGCGCGGCGCTGAACCCGCGGTAGGAAATGCCTGAAAGGCTCCCGATCAGCATGTTCTGAGGGTTGCCCGTCAAGGTCGCCACGCTGCCCGCGTTGGACGCCATGGCCACGCCCAGCAGGTAAGGAAGCGGATCCCGCTCCAGCCGCTCGGTCACCTCCAATACCAGCGGCGTCAAAACCAAACACATGGTGTCGTTTACGAAAAACGCCGAAAACACCCCGGATACCACCACCACCGCGCCCAGCAGCGTGCGCGGCTGATGGGCGTGCCTCACCGCCCAGGCGCTGACCACCCGGAAAAAGCCGCTCAACCTTAGATTGGCGACCACAATCATCATCCCGAACAGCAGCACCAGCGTCGAGTAGTCCACCGCCCGCACGGCTTCCTCAAAGGTCAGCACGTTGAAGCCGATCATGAGGCTCGCGCCGATGATCGCCGCGCCGGTCCGGTCCAGCCGGAGTCCCGGAAAACTCCCTACGGCCAGAACAAAGTAGGTGCCCAAGAATATCGCAAGCGCAATCACAACCCTTTAGTGTAGCTGCACGCCCCGCGCCACCCATCGGGTAAAATCTGTGAGATGAAACGTTGGTTGACCCTCGCCGCTTGGTTCGGAGTCGCTCTCGTCGGCGCTTTTAGCCTGGCGGGCATCGCCTTGAACCGTGGCGAGCCCGTCAATAGCGCCTGGCTGGTTGTCGCCGCGGTCTGCACCTACCTGACCGCCTACCGCTTCTACGCCAAATTCATCGCCGCCAAGGTGATGTTCTTGGATGACAACCGCGCCACCCCCGCCGAGCGCCTCCGCAACGGCCACGACTTCGAGCCCACCAACAAATGGATCCTCTTCGGCCACCACTTCGCGGCCATCGCCGGCCCCGGTCCGCTGGTCGGCCCCACTCTCGCCGCGCAGTTCGGTTACCTCCCCGGGACTCTATGGATCATCGCCGGGGCGGCTCTCGGCGGCGCGGTTCAGGACTTCACCATTTTGTTCTGCTCCATGCGGCGCGACGGCAAAAGCCTCGGCCAGATGGCCCGCGAGGAGATCGGCCGCTTGGGCGGCGTGATCGCCCTGCTCACCGTTCTCCTCATTATGATCATCCTGCTGGCTGTGGTCGCCCTCGTGGTGGTCAATGCCCTCGCCAGCAGCCCTTGGGGCACATTCACCATCGCCGCCACTATGCCCATCGCCGTCTTCATGGGACTCTACTTGCGATACTGGCGCCCCGGTAAAGTCCTGGAGATCTCCCTGATCGGCTTCGGCCTGGTGGTTCTCAGCATCTTCGGCGGCCAGTGGATCTCCCAATCCCCCACGCTGGCCCCCTGGTTCACCCTCAGCAGCATGACCCTCGCCGTGGCCATTATCATCTACGGCTTCCTCGCCAGCGCCCTGCCCGTCTGGCTTCTGCTCGCGCCCCGCGACTACCTGAGCACCTTCGTCAAGCTGGGCGTAGTGATGTTGCTGGCGGCGGGAATCATGGCGGTGCGGCCTCATCTTGCTCTGCCCGCCCTTACGCAGTTCACCGATGGCAACGGCCCGATCTTCGCCGGCAAGATCTTCCCCTTCTGCTTCATCACCATCGCCTGCGGCGCGATCTCGGGCTTCCACTCCCTCATCTCCTCGGGCACAACCCCGAAGATGATCGCCAAGGAATCCCACGCCCGCCCCGTCGGCTACGGGTCCATGCTCTTGGAAGGATTTGTGGCGATCATGGCCATGGTCGCCGCCGCCTCCCTGCATCCGGGTGTCTTCTTCGCCGTCAACTCCCCGGCTGGAATCGTCGGCGCCACCCCCGAGGCGGCCACCGCCACCATCAGCAGTTGGGGCTACCCGGTCACGCCCGCCGAGATGGACAACCTGGCCAAAGAGGTAGGCGAACAGACCCTCTACCACCGCACCGGCGGCGCTCCCTCGCTCGCCTTGGGCATGGCCGAAATCTTCGCCCGCGGCGCCGGCGGCCGCGCCATCCTCGGCTTTTGGTACCACTTCGCCATCATGTTCGAGGCCCTGTTCATCCTCACTATCCTCGACGCCGGCACCCGAGTGGGGCGATTCATGCTTCAGGATTTGCTGGGCCACGTCTGGAAGCCCCTGGGCCGCGTGAGTTGGATGCCCGGCGTCTTATTCACCAGCGGCGCTGTCGTGGCCGCCTGGGGCTACTTCCTCGTCCAGGGCGTGCGAGATCCTCTCGGAGGCATCAACTCCCTGTGGCCCCTGTTTGGAATCGCCAATCAGCTTCTCGCCGCCGTCGCCCTCTCGGTGGCCACTACCGTGCTCATCAAGATGCACCGCGCCCGCTACATGTGGATCACTTGCACGCCGCTCGCCTGGCTGGTTCTGGTCACCTTCACCGCCGGTTGGCAGAAGATCTTTTCTCCGGAGCCCCGGCTGGGTTTCCTGGCCCAGGCGGCCGAGCTCAGCCAGAAGCTCCAGACAGGCGCTCTGAGCGCCGCCGAGATCGCCCAAACCAAGGCGCTCATCTTCAACGCGCGTCTCGACGCCGCAGTCTGCGGGGTCTTCCTGGTTCTGGTGGGCGCAATTCTGGTGGACTCGATCCGTCTGTGGGCCGGAATCTTGCGCGGGACTCAAACGGCCGAGGTCAAGGAGTCGCCTTTCGTTCTTTCAAGACTCAAGGCGGAGGAAATATGAAGGCAATCCGGGGAGCGCTGAGAGCGATTTGGAGCCTGTTGCGGGAACTTTCCGACGAGGCGGCCTACGAACGCTTTCTGCAAGACCGGGGCGCTGCGCCCTCTCCCGAGCAGTGGCGACACTTCTGCCGCCACCGGCTTGCCGCCAAGTACCAGCGTCCCAAGTGCTGCTGACCGCCCGGCGGGTTACTGCACTTCCACCCGGCTGATTCCAGGCGTCTCCTGCCACGCGTAGCCGGCCCGGAGCACCGTCACGATGTGCCTGCCCTTGTCTGGACCCAGCTTCCGCCGCAGCCTCTGAATGTGCACGTCCAACGTCCGGGTCTTCGTCCCGTTGGTGTAGCCCCAGATCGTCTCCAGCAGATACGCCCGCGACAGGCATTTCCCAGGATTCTGTTGCAACAGCGACAACAGCTGCGATTCCTTCCTCGTCAGCCTTAGGTTGCTGCCGGAAGGTTGGGCGCTCCCGCGGTAATTCAGCGTGGGGTTGCCCCGTTCGGGTGTGTGTCCTAGCATACAGCCCCCCTACCAGCTTTGGATAACGGAGAGCTGCCTCAGGTTGCAAAAATCACATCTGCCGCAACCCGTTGGAAGAAGGCTACTTAAACACAGGCGGCCGCTCCGGGATCACCCATAGGTAGATCCGGGCGCCGTTCACCGTCTGCTGCGCCTGCGGCGCCCACTCCCCCATATCGTGGATGTGGCTCACCACCCGCGTGCCGGGCTTCAACTCCTTAAGCAGCTTCGGCCGTAGCTTCAGATTCACCGAGGGCCACAGAAACAACGTCACCACGGTCGCCTCCCGGATGTCCGCTTCGAACAGGTCCTCCTCGATGAACTTCACCCGGTCGGTCACCCCCGCCTTCCGCGCGTTCTCGTTGGATTCCTCGATGCGCTTCGGATCGATGTCGATGCCCACCCCGCGCGCGCCAAAGTCCCGCGCCGCCGCGATCACGATCCGGCCGTCTCCACAGCCCAGATCGTAAACCACGTCCTTGCTGGTGACCTTCGCCAGCTTCAGCATCGCCGCCACCACCGCCTCCGAGGATGGTTCCCACCAAACGTCCGGCTCCCGCTTGGGCGTGCGCTGGCTCCAAAGCAGGCTCGCCGCAACGAGCAACAACAGGCACGCCGTCCCCAGCCTTCTGCGCATTTCTGATTTCCTCATCACAGGCCGATTGTAGCGAAATTCTCGCCCTCCAAAGCGGCGGCGCTTGAGATATACTTGCCATTTCGCAAACAGCGAAAGGGAGATCAAGACCCATGGACGAGAACCGGATCAAAGCCGCCTATGAGCTGGCCAGAGACGCTTATGGAACCTACGGAGTGGATGTCGAGGCGGCCCTCGCGCGCCTGTCTCAAATCCCCATCTCCATTCACTGCTGGCAAGGGGACGACGTGGGCGGCTTCGAAACCGCCGGCGCCGCCTTGTCCGGCGGCGGAATCCAATCCACCGGCAACTACCCAGGCAAAGCCCGCACCATCGCGGAGCTCCGCCAAGACTTCGAAAAGGCCCTCAGCCTCATCCCCGGCCGCCACCGCTTCGCCCTGCACGGCTCCTACCTCGACAACGGCGGCGTTTTCGTCGACCGGGACCAGATCGAACCCCGGCACTTCCAAAGCTGGATCGACTGGGCCAAGCACATCGGCATCGGCCTCGATTTCAACTCCACCTTCTTCTCCCACCCCAAAGCCGCCAGCGGCTTCACCCTCAGCCACCCCGACCCGGCCATCCGGGATTTCTGGATCGCCCATGCCATCGCCTGCCGCAAAATCGGCGCCGAAATGGGCCGCCAGCTCGGCTCCACCACCGTCACCAACATCTGGATCCCAGACGGCTACAAAGATATCCCCGTCGATCGCCTTGGGCCCCGCCAGCGCCTCCTGGATTCCCTCGACAAGATCTTGGCCGAGCGCATCGATCCCAGCATCCACCTCGACGCCGTCGAGGGCAAACTCTTCGGCATCGGCGCCGAAAGCTACACCGTCGGCTCCCACGAGTTCTACCTCGGCTACGCGGTCTCCCGGCAGGTCCTGCTCACCCTCGACGCCGGCCACTTCCACCCCACCGAGTCCATGGCCGACAAGATCAGCGCCGCGCTCTTGTTCTGCCCCGGCTTGATGCTCCACGTCAGCCGCCCGGTGCGCTGGGATAGCGACCACGTCATCGTCCTCGACGACGAGCTGCAAGCCATCGCCAAAGAAATCGTCCGCTCCGGCCGGCTTGAGAAGATCCACATCGGACTCGACTTCTTCGACGCCAGCATCAACCGCGTCGCGGCCTGGGTCATCGGCACGCGCAATATCCTTAAGGCCCTCTTGATCGCCCTTCTGGAGCCCACCGAGAAGCTCAAGGAGGTGGAGCTCCAGTTTGACTACACCCAACGCCTGGCGATGCTCGAAGAGCTGAAAACTCTGCCCTGGGCCGCAGTCTGGGACTACTACTGTTTGCAGAAAGGCGTCCCGGCCGGCATGGACTGGTTCGGTGAGATCCGGTGCTACGAAGCCGGTGTCCTCGCCAAACGCGCCTCCGCCTAAGGCGGGCGGCGGCGGGAAGGGAGAGAAGCATTCATGAACCCCGCTACGGCCGGCTCGGTGAATGCGCCGCTCGGCATCCTGATCTTCATGTTGGGAGGGTTGGCCGGCGCCATCTTCTACCTGCCCTTCAAGAAGGTCAAGAACTGGGCCTGGGAGAGCTACTGGCTGGTCTACGCCGTCTTCGGCCTCGTCGCTGTGCCGTGGATCTTGGCGTTCTCCACTTCGCCGAATGTGATCGCGGTGCTGAAGGCGGCGCCCGGCAATCAGCTCGCCTACTGCTTCTTGTGCGGCGCCGCCTGGGGCTTCGGCGGCCTGACCTGGGGCCTGATGATCCGCTACCTCGGCTTCGGCCTCGGCCTGGCGATGGGCGCGGGCCTTACCTCCGCCGCCGGCACGCTGATTCCGCCGATGCTTAAGGGCAGCGCTGCAATCCAGGCCATGTTCACCACCCCATCCGGACAGGTTTCCGTGGCCGCGGCATTGGTCTCGCTCGTGGGAATCGTCTTCGTCGGTATGGCCGGCATGTCCAAGGAGAGCGAACTGTCCGAAGAGGAGAAGAAGAAAGCCGTCGCCGAGTTCAACTTCCGCAAAGGCGTGGGCGTGGCCATCTTCTCCGGCTTGATGAGTTCCGCCATGAGCTTCGGCCTTCAGGGCGGCCCGGAGATCGAGCGCTTAGCCCGCACCCTCGATCCGCCCACCGCCTTGGCTTGGGCCGGCATGCCCGTGCTCGTGGTCGTACTGCTCGGCGGCTTCGTTGTCAACGCCTCCTGGTGCCTGATCCTCAACGCCAAGAACAAGACCGCCGGCGACTACCTCCGCCAAGACGCCCCCATCCTGGCCAACTTCTTCTGGGCCGGGCTGGCCGGCGCGATCTGGTGTTCGCAGTTCGTCTGCTTCAAGACCGGCGAGCCCAAGATGGGCGCGACCTCCTACATCGGCTGGGCCGTGCTCATGGCTAGCACCATCCTCTTCAGCCAGTTGCTCGGACTATGGCTCGGCGAGTGGAAAGGAACCAGCCGCCGCACCATCCTCCGGCTGGTGAGCGGGTTGATCTTACTGATCCTCTCTGCGGTCCTGGCGGGCATCGGGCCTTCGCTGGGATAGCGGCCCCCGGCTGGGACAGGAGACAACGCATGGATCCAAATAGCAAGCTCGCCGGTTTGGCCCGGCGCATGGACCGGCTGTACGAATACGACCGCGAGCCCGTCTCCCCTTCCAAGCTCCAGGGCGGCGCCCGGTTCGCGGGCCTGTTCGCCGGCGAGCACGTCGCCGCCACCGAGTTCGTCATCGGCGCCTTCTTCGTGCTCCATGGCGCGAGCGCCCGCGACTTGCTCCTAGGCCTGCTCATCGGCAATTTCCTGGCGGTCCTCTCCTGGACCTTCATCTGCGCCCCTATCGCCGTTCAGACCCGCTTGACCCTCTACTGGTATCTCCGCCGCATCGCCGGGCCCGGCTTGACGTTTTTCTACAACATCGCCAACGGCTTTCTGTACGCCATCCTCGCCGGCGCCATGATCTCGGTCGCCGCTTCGGCCGCGGGTCTGGCCTTTGGCGTGAAAACGCCCGCCCTCACCGATGTTCTGCCCGCCAGCGGCGGCTGGGTGGCGCTCACCCTCTCCCTCGGCGCCGCCTTCACCATCCTGGCCATCCTGGGTTTCGAAAAACTCAGCCGCTTCGCCCAGGTCTGCTCCCCTTGGATCTTCACGATATTCATCGCGGGCGCCGTGGCCACCTTGCCTAAGCTGGGCGTGCACCCCAACCTGGACAACCTTTGGGATGTCCTCAAGACCCGCGTCTGGAACGGCGTGCCCAGCGCCGGCCAGGAGCATTTCAATCTCTGGCACATCATGTTCTTTGCCTGGTTCGCCAACCTCGCCTTCCACATCGCGCTCTCCGATATGGCCCTGTTCCGCTACGCCAAGAGCTGGAAATATGGCCTGTACTCCGCCTTCGGCATGTATCCGGGGCACATGCTGGCCTGGTTGTGCTCCGGCATCATGGTGGCCGGCATCAATCGCGAGATGAATCCCGGCCTGATGGCCTTCGAGGCCGCGGGACTGGCCGGCCTCGCTGCCGTTGTGCTTGCCGGTTGGACCACCGCCAACCCGACCTTCTACCGCGTCGGCCTCGCCCTGCAAACCGTCACCCCCAACTGGCCCCGCTGGAAAATCACGCTGGCCGTGGGCGTGATCACTTCGGTCGTCGCCGCATTTCCGGTCGTATTCACCCGGCTGCTCGATTACGTCGCGATCTACGGGCTGATCTTGATGCCGGTCGGGGCCATCGTCCTGGCCGAGCATTGGATTCTGCCGCGCGTGGGCGTCGAGCCATACCAGGCGGAGAAATTCCGCCGCCTGTTCAACTGGCAGGCAGCCGTGGTCTGGATCGGGACGCTGGCTGTTTGCGCGGCCATGCCGATGCATCTGTATTTCCGCTGGCTCCCCGGCTATGGGATTGCGGTCGTGGGTTACACCGGTCTGATGTGGCTAACCGGACGCAACACCGCCCGGCCGCAGGAGGGAGGATGACATAGCCATGCGCTTGTTGTTTGGTTGGATGAGCCTCCTGTGCTTGGGACTTTGCCTCGCGGTCCCGTTTCTGCACTTCTTCGGACAGCTCGGCGAGGACGCCTTCAAGCAGATCCTCGCTTTTTCTTCGGCGGGCTGGTTCCTGTTCGCAACCTTGTGGGTCTCTCAGCGGAAACGCTCATGAACGAGCTCCGCTACGTTCTCGCCCTGGCGACATTGATGTTCGTGCCGGGTTCCATCCTGTTCTGGTTTTCGCTCCATCCGTTCGTCCGCTTCTGGCGCAGAATGGGTGCAAGGCCGGCCCTGGCTGTCCACTACTTGCTCATCGCGGCCATCGGAGCCCTGGTCTATTGGCAGCGGCGGCGCTTGCTGGCGGTCGAGTTCGGGACCAACTGGTATCTCGCCGCCATCGGGATGGCGTTGCTCTTCGCCGGCGCAATCCTGAAAAGACAGTTCGGCGTCCATCTGCGCTTCCGGATCCTTACCGGGCTGCCGGAGTTGGATCCGGAGCGCTATCCCAGCCGCCTGCTCACCGAAGGCATCTACTCCCGCATCCGCCATCCGCGTTATGTGCAGTACGTGATTGTGGTCTTGGGCTACGCGCTGATCTCGAACTACCTCGCGGTGTACGTGCTGACCGCCCTGTTGATCCCCGCGCTGGCTCTGGTGATCCGTTGGGAGGAGCGCGAGCTGCGCCAGCGGTTCGGTCAACAGTACGAGGATTACTGCGCCCGCGTCCCGCGCTTCATCCCCCGCCTCCGCCGGCGCAGGGGCGCCCAGTAGCGTAAGCCTTCTGAGGCGAGACAGGCCGATCTTGTGGCGCAGGCATTCACAAAGCCGCCGCCAAGTGGAGCAAGCCGCCAGGCTTGCCATGCCGGCCTCTCCGTGGAGCAAGCCGCCAGGCTTG